>MDTB01187196.1_pt1 | contig 44449 bp, 32 predicted proteins | sample 811161 | NCBI WGS metagenome assembly MDTB01 (sample SAMN05326650, study PRJNA326480) | marine metagenome | isolation source: seawater | place: Mediterranean Sea | collected 2009 | reverse complement strand
CTTAGTACGAGAGGACCGGAGTGGACGAACCTCTGGTGTTCCGGTTGTGATGCCAATTGCATTGCCGGGTAGCTATGTTCGGAAAGGATAACCGCTGAAAGCATCTAAGCGGGAAGCCCCCCTCAAGATTAGATCTCACTGGGACTTAAAGTCCCCTGAAGAGCCCTCGAAGACTACGAGGTTGATAGGCGGGATGTGTAAGCGCTGTGAGGCGTTGAGCTAACCCGTACTAATTGCTCGTGAGGCTTGATCATATATTTGAGTACACTCGATATTACAACCGAATCTGGATGTTCAGACTTGTCACTATTCTGCAAATTAGGCACACAGGCCTTTCACCGGGCTTTGTGTCTTAACGGTTTACCTGACGACAATAGCGAGTTGGTCCCACCTGATCCCATACCGAACTCAGAAGTGAAACTGCTCAGCGCCGATGGTAGTGTGGGGGTTCCCATGTGAGAGTAGGACATTGTCAGGTATTTAATAAATTAGGCCCGCCAATGGTGGGCTTTTTTTTGCAAAATATATCATGAGAAAAGGAATGCAAAGAGTCGAAGAGACTGAGCAAACCCCTGACTGACTTGCTGTGAGTAAGGTTAATTATTTTGGTTAATAACCATTGTGGGCTAAGACATTATTAATGAAATACGATAGTACGGTGGCCATTCAGGAGTATCCGATGCTCAGCGTGATAGCGAACCGCCTTAGCGAGAACTATGCGCTCAATATCTCTGCCAACAGCCGCCAAAGTTTTTGTATCCATTCGGTGGTCAACTCTCTCAATTCCTTGCTCTATGATCGGACCTTCGTCCAAATCTGTCGTCACATAGTGTGCTGTTGCTCCAATAAGCTTTACGCCCCTGTCAAATGCTTGATGGTAGGGTCGTGCCCCTTTGAAACCAGGCAAGAAAGAGTGATGAATATTTATTATTCGACCCGGTAGTTGGCTGCAAACAGTAGCGCCAAGAATTTGCATGTATCTCGCCAGTATTACGAAATCAATATCACGCCTTTGTATTTCACTGAGTAATTCCTGCTCCATTTTCAGCTTGTCATCTAGTGATACGTGAAGAAAATCGATGCCCTCTGCAGCAACAATGGGATACGTATCTTCATGGTTTGAGGCTACTAGTGCTATCGAGATTGGTAATTCTCCGTTCTTTGCGCGATAAAGCAGGTCAACAAGGCAATGGTCTTGTTTTGAAACCATAATCATTACCTTCGGCTTAACATTAGTAACCCACAGCCCCCAAGACATTTGGTGCCTGTTTGCTATATTGGAAAATGACTTAACTAAATCATCTTCAAAATTTGGATTATTTCCTCCTCCTTGGAAGTGCACACGCATAAAAAAGTTCGAACTTTTGGGGTCTCCAAATTGGTCACTATCAATAATGTTGCAATTCTTATCATATAGCCAGTTGGATACGATTCGAACCAGACCAGCCTTGTCGGGACACGATAAATTTAGGATAAACTCCACGGAATGATTGCTCGAAACTAATAAGAAGCACGATTTTAATGATTTCACCACATGAAATACAGCCACGGACACAATTTGTAGCTTTGTTGGTATATTTTTATGTTTAATACGTCAGCTTGTGCGTAGTTTCAGCGAACTGTGATTATTATGATTATTGGCTCTTACCAACATTTTTTCTAATGTACGGGCATTTCCCGTCGGCTTCTGTAAAATATCCGATCAGCAGTACCAACCAAAAAAGGGGAAAACCATGGTAAGAAAAATTTTCTTGGGGATGACGTTTGTATTAGCGCCTTTTGTTCAAGCACAGGATGAAATCGAAGAGATCATCGTTCTTGCTCAAAAAAAGGAGCAGACGTTACAGGAAGTACCTGTCGCAGTATCAGTCGTTGATGCAGAGGTGATTCAGAGGTCTCAGATCAATGATCCGATTGATCTGCAAACTATTGTCCCATCGCTTCAAGTAACTCAGCTTCAGAGTTCTAAAAACACAAACTTTTTAATCCGAGGATTTGGCAATGGTGCTAATAATTCCGGAATAGAACCGTCTGTTGGCGTTTTCGTAGATGGTGTGTATCGCTCACGAACTTTCTCGGTTCTAAACGAACTGCCGCATTTAGAGCGTATTGAAGTCTTACGTGGGCCTCAAAGTACACTTTTTGGAAAAAACGCCTCCGCAGGCGTAATTAATATCGTCACTAAGACCGCTGACCCCACAACGATGGATGGCCCATCTGGCCGCATATCCGCTACTGTAGGTACAAACGATCAGCGTTTACTTCGCGGAAATTTCGAGATACCGCTTTCTGATACTGTTGGTTTCGGCCTTTCAGGATATAAGCATAATCGGGACGGGTATTTTACAAACTTAGTTAGTGGTAATGAAATTAATGACCGCTCACGGATAGGTGTAAGAGGTGAATTGACTTACTATCCAAGTGATACCCTATCTATGCGACTGATTATGGATGCTAATGAGATCGATGAGTTGTGTTGCGGTGTAGCAAATCTTTTACTAGGACCCACTGGCCCTGGTATCCGAGCCGCAGGCGGCAACGTGGTGCCCGATAATCCCTTCATAAGGAAGCAATTTCTCGATTTTGATCCAACCAACAAGCTTGAGACAAAAGGAATATCCTTAGAAATCAATCTCAATGTTAGTGAATCCTTGGATCTGACCTACATCGTGGCTCGCAGAGGGTTTTCCATGAAAGAAAATGTCGATGTAGATTTTACCTCAGCGGCGATTCTGGCTTACAACACTACCGATGCTGACATCAACACAACCACGCATGAAATGCGCTTAGCCTTCGAAAGCGATCGGCTTGAGTGGGTGGTAGGTTCATTCTTCTTTGAAGAGGACGTCACGCAGATTACGGATCTTAAGTATGGTCCTGGGTTTCGGCCTTATGTTGATGCGATTAGTTCGAACGCTGTTACTGGTACGGAAATCGCGCTTGGTGCCCCGACAGGAAGTTACTTTGGGGCTTACCAAGGCGTTCTTGAGAATGCAGGCCAGGATGACGAGACACTCTCGCTATTTGCTCAGATGGATTTTGCGATTACCGATAAGCTGGAATTAACGGTTGGAGCAAATTATACCACGGTTGATAAAAGTGCTTACTTAAATCAAGAGAACGACGATGTGTTTTCTGGCACTGATTTTGTGCAGGCTGGGTTTGCAGGTGCGTTTACGACACTTACTGGTGGGATGGCTCCAACGCCTGCGAACTTTGCGGCAGTTCCTTCGGCGGCGGCGGCGGCGAGTGCGCTAAGCGTTACTCCGTGCTCTGCTTCGGCACCACCACCAGGATGTAATGCGCTGCTAGCGTTGGTTCCATATCAGTTCTTACCTCCATACCTCGATTATCCGAATAGTGTAGAGTCTGGCAAGACGAGTGATTCAGAGGTAACGGTGACGGCACGGTTGGCTTATGACGTCTCTGATACTATAAATACCTATGTTAGTTATGCGACGGGCTACAAGCCTACATCTTGGAACTTTACACGGGACTCGAGGCCATTTGCGAGAGATCTCCCCGGTTTGACTGAGGCTGGATTGCTAGTCACCAACATCACTTCAGGAACCAGATACGCAGAACCAGAGGAAGCAACCGTGATTGAGGTTGGGATGAAGGCAAGGTGGGATGAAAATTACCTTAACCTAACTTACTTCAATCAGGAAATTGTAAACTTCCAATCCAATACGTTTGCTGGAACTGCTTTTAACTTCACTAATGCGGGCAAACAGACGGTTGATGGTATTGAAGTTGATCTTAGAGTGATGGCGACAGAAGCGCTAGAATTGATGCTTCTCGCAACGATTATGGATCCAATGTACGACTCATTTGTTGGTGCAGAGGGAGTGAACGGGCCAGAAGATTTAAGTGGGACACAGCCAGCGGGTCTGCATGAAAGAACTATCATCACTGCAGCGACATATTTCTTTGAGCTAAGCCCTTCCGTAAAGGGCTTCCTTCGAGCCGATCTGTTATCAAAAAGCGATGTGCAGGTAGTTGAAAATGTTGCTCCTAACGTGGCTTCACGGAAAGTAAGTAAAGTTAATGCGAGTATTGGGCTAAGTTTTTACGATCGATATGATCTTACGCTCTGGGCTCGCAATTTAAATGAAGACGAGTACCTCCAGTCTGCCTTCCCTGCTCCAGCGCAGGCGGGAACGTTCTCAGGATATCCAAATCAACCCAGAACTATAGGCATGACCTTTAGCTCAACTTTTTAGTTCTAGCACTTATGCAGGTTTAGTCCTCTCTGAGGGCTAAACCTGTAATTGGAGCCTTAAGTAAGCCATGCGGCCAGTGTCCTATTACCTCCCTGCTATGACTATATGAATAAGATATCTGAGACAATTACTCCGTGTGAATAGCTTAAGCTCTCAATTACTTGTCAGAACCTGTGCGATAAACTTTTTGGTTCATCGACAAAATGTATCCTTAAAAAAGGAACTTTTTAATCTGATATTCCCGGTTAGTTTTTTTCTATAAGTCCAGATACTCTTTCGATAGCTAAACCAAAATCCTCCATAAAGTCATAGACAACCTGTTTGGATGTGGTTGGCTCATTCATTAAACCTACAGCCTGGCCAACCCAGTACGTCGCCAGTGCCTTAGCGCCCTCGTGTCCGCTCTCTGATAGTTTTGAGATGCGACCAAGAGCGGGTTCGCTGATTAATCCCTGCAAAGGCATAGGAAGAGGTTGCGGTGCATTTTCTTGCGCCCAAGCGTCTGTCCAGGCAGAGCGGAGTTGTCTTGTTGGTTTGCCAGTGCGACTTCGAGAACGAACAGTATGTCTGGAGGTCGCGGTTAACATTTTTTGTTTTACCGTGGGTAGTGTTTCTGCCTCTGCAGTTGTTAACCAAACAGAACCGCACCACGCGCCTGCGGCTCCCATCGTCATGGCTGCCGCCATCTGTCTTCCTGTGGCAATGCCACCAGCGGCAAGCACGGGAATATCGCCGTAGGGCTCGAGGGCACGAATCACCTCGGGTAAAACTACCATGGTTGAAATCTCGCCACAGTGGCCACCAGCTTCTGTTCCTGAAACTATTACGACGTCGACGCCCGCTTCAGCATGTTTGATTGCATGTTCTTTTGCTCCAGCAAGAGCTCCTACTAATACTCCAGCAGATTTGGCTTTTTCCCGCATAAAATCAGGAGGCACACCTAGGGCATTAACTAGCATTTGACAACGTGGGTGGGCCAGCGCTACATCGAGAACTGGTGCAGCGCCCACCTCTCTCATGTTATCACCATGATTATCGCCAATTTTGTTATCCCAAAGGTTATTCGTATCGATTTTATGTTTCTTAAGCAGCGACTCTACATAAGCTCGATGTTCCGGAGGTATCGCGGCTTCAATATCTTTTGCTGTCGCGGACTCTTCTTTATTATGGAAGCCTGCGGGAACCAAAATATCAACCCCATAAGGTTTATTGTCAATATGGTGATCTATCCATTGAAGTTCAATTTCTAATGATTCTGGCGTGTGACCAGTTGCACCCAAACATCCGAAACCACCTGCTTTGCTAACCTCTACTACGACATCACGACAATGACTGAATGCGAATAATGGAAACTCGATCCCTAACTGTTCACAAAGTTTTGATTTCAGCATTTTTCCCCCATGGTATCCTTTGATATCTGCCTTTACTTCGTTTTACATACTTAGTTTGGCACTTATCCAATTAAGTTTTCCGTCTCGGCGAGCCAAGGTAGAAATCAGTCTCGGCTATATTTAGCAATCAGTCGATTCATTCCTATGACATTTGGCTCAACCACAGATAGAAGTTCCCATAAGCTTAGTTTTTCTTGTAAAGACGGTTCCAAATCGAGGGCTAATAGCCAGAAATAATAGTGATGAATACCATGACCGTTTGGTGGCATCGGACCCCCATAACCTAGGTTTCCGAAGTCATTGACTCCGGATGTATAGAGATCGGTATTCTCTTCGAGAGAGTTAATATTAAAAGGAATATTATAAAGAACCCAGTGGACATACCCATAGCTTCCGGGTGAGATAAGGGGGGCGTCAGGATCATGACAAATTAGCGCAAAGGATTTCGTTGCCTCGGGAGCATCAGTCCATGATAGCTGGGGTGATATATCCGCACCTTCGCCTGTATATTGCTGAGGGATGTTGGTGCCGTCGTTGAAGGCAGAACTTGTGAGTTGCATACTTGATAAAGCGAATCCCATAGAAAATCTCCAAAAAACTTTAATCTCTTATCGTCGCACGATTTCTTTCAAGGGTAAATTGTATGGATATCTATATTGGCATTTCTTTAGTGTCGAAACGCCTTACCATAATTTCATGGATTAGTTTGTGGTAATGTCTTTGAATGGAGCCAATTAATCAGGATGAAATTTCCCATGTATTTGGAGTCTCGCAGGTCTATTTGCCCGATTTGGTCGGGGTCGATTGGGATAACCTAGATTTCCTGGGCTGGGTTCATCCATCTGGCTCACAGGCCTACTTCGTTCTAGTCTCCCCTGAAACAGGGAGGTTAACCGGCGCCATATTAAGTCGAAAACCCAGAATCTCTTATAGGCCAAGGTTTGAAATGTGCTCACTCTGTCATCATGTTCATCGACATAATGGAACTGCAATGTTTACCTTACCGAAAAAGGGGACCAGTGGCAGACACCTTATCGGTAAGATTCTTTGTAAAGACTTAGATTGCAGTTTACGAATTCGCAATTTAATAGAACCAAGTTCCTATATGGTAGAAACTCTTTATGCCCAAGCCCGAGTGTGGCGAATGCAGAAATCGATACATCAGTGGCTAAAAAAAGCAAAGCGTTTATAGGTTTTTTCAATGGATTTATTTCGGAGAGTTTCTCGAACCGTTAGCCCCCAAGGAAGAATATTTTATGGTTGGTATATAGCCGGGGCAGCGGGCGGGCTACAGGGCCTATCGATGATGCTATGGATGCAGTCATATGGAGCTTATGTTGTCCTTCTACAGGAAGAATTTGGATGGGGGAAGGCATGGCTTGCTGGGGCATTCGCAATGACTCGAGTTGAGAGTGGCATACTCGGGCCTTTACAGGGCTGGCTAACAGATAAATATGGGCCTCGAGCAGTTTTGAGGACTGGTATTCTTATTTTTGGGTTGGGTTTTTTTTTGTTTAGCCAAGTCCATACTCTATTAACGTTTTATGTCGCATTTGCATTAATCGCTGTAGGTGCTAGCTTAGGCGGTTTTGCTACCGTTATGGTGGCTATTGTAAATTGGTTTGATCGTCATCGTTCTAAAGCAATTGCTTTCTCCTTGCTAGGCGGTTCGATAGGAAGTTTATCAGTTCCTGTTGTGTTTGCTTGTCTGGAGCTTTATGGATGGCGATTGACTGCATTTATGTCTGGTTTTTTTGTCATCGTTATAGGTTTGCCGCTAGCTCAAGTGGTTAGGCATAAACCTACTGCTTTTGGTGAAAATCCGGATGGCATTGAGTTTTCTGTGGCTAAGCAAAACAAAAAATCAATTACAATACCCCCTGATTTTACCGCGCGAGAAGCTATGAGGTCTCGAGCCTTCTGGCTGATATCGATTGGGCATGCTTGCTCATTATTAACGGTATCAGTAGTGATGGTCCATCTGGTGCCACACTTAACTGAGGGGTTGGGTTATTCCCTAAAGCACGCAGGTTATATAGTAGCTTTATTGGCGGCAAGTCTGCTTGTTGGTCAAGTGATCGGAGGGTATCTTGGGGATAGATTTAATAAAAGAGTGATATGTACTCTTTGTATGGTGGCTCATGCCGTTGGTATTATGTTAGTGACCTATGCCAGTTCAATCATAATGGTGGCTGCTTTCGCGATAGTTTATGGTGTCAGCTGGGGAGTTCGCGGGCCTAATCTGGTAGGGATGCGTGCAGACTATTTTGGCACCCGGTCGTACGGGACGATTATGGGGTTTTCCTCTCTTATCGCTATGTTTGGAATGTCAATTGGACCTATATTGGCAGGGTATCTCGCTGATGTTCAGGGACATTATTTAGTGGGTTTCACTATCGTGTCTTCTGGAGCTTTTTTGGGTTCCTTTGCATTCTTCGCTGCGACTCCCCCAAATCGGTCGAATTTAGAGATGAAAGTATAAAAAATCTTAGGCATATAAGGAGTCGGGGTTTTAAGAAGTAGTGAAAATAAAAACTTTTCAATATCTGAAAGAAATTGGGATCGATCTTTGGGTAATGCGTCCGCCGCTAGGGAATAAACCCGAGGAATTGAAAGCCTACTTCTTATTTTTAAACTATCACTCGGTTGGGTTTTGTTGTTCTCTTGATCCAGAGAATCAAAGAACTCCTCCAGATATTTTGCGATTTCTCGATGATTTGGCGTTTGTGTTTTCGTTAAGAAAGCTGTCACCTTATATTGGAGAGCTCCATTGGCCCTTACCGTTCACTCCGGATTGTGGTCTCCAAGAAGTAATAGGACAAATAGTGAGCGCTTTGCCAGCAAAAGTAATACTTTTTGGAGAACGATTTGCGCATTGTATGGTTGATATGGAAGATGAAAATGCTGAGATAGATTACAAAAGAGATACCAAGCAGTTTCTTTTCGCTGGCGATATTTTCTCCTACTTGGGGAATCCACAGGCAAAGAAAAATCTCTGGATTAAGTTGTGTGACGAAGGATTGATCAATGGCGATTTATCAGTCAAATCATGATTTTAGGCGGATGGAAGTAAGCGATATCGATCGTGTAATAGTTAACGAACGGGGCAGTTATAGTCATCCTTGGACAGAAGCCATTTTCCGAGATTGCTTGCGGGCAAATCATGAGTGCTGGGTGCTCTCTTGGTTTGGTGACGTGGTTGGACATTCTGTGTTGTCAGCGGCTGCACAAGAGGCGCATTTGTTGAATGTATGTATCCATCCTGAGCAACAAGGTAATGGGTTAGGAAGAGATTTGGTAACATTTATGATTGACTGCGCGCGATCTAAGAAGGCGAAGCGAATCTTTCTTGAGGTTCGCGCTTCAAATATTGTGGCGTATAAACTCTATGAGTCTATTGGATTTAATGAGATTGGTGTTCGTGAAAATTATTATCCTGCCTATATAGGTAGGGAGGATGCCATAGTGTTAGGTAAGGAGTTGCTCTAATTGATAAAGGAAAAAATTAATAATCGTCGTACCTTCGCTATTATTTCTCACCCCGATGCTGGAAAAACTACCATAACCGAAAAACTCCTACTTTATGGGAAAGCAATTCAATTAGCAGGAACAGTCAAGGCTCGAAAGTCTGATCGGCACGCGACTTCGGATTGGATGGAGATGGAGAAGCAAAGAGGTATCTCGGTAACAACATCAGTCATGCAATTCCCCTACAGGGGGAGAGTAGTGAACTTATTAGATACTCCAGGACACGAAGACTTTTCAGAGGATACCTACCGTACCCTTACCGCAGTTGACTCTGTTTTGATGGTTATCGACGGCTCAAAGGGTGTAGAGGATCGGACTATAAAACTTATGGAGGTTTGTCGTTTACGGAATACGCCAATAATAACCTTCATAAATAAGCTTGATCGAGAGACGCGCGATCCAATTGAGATTTTGGATGAAATTGAAAGTATCCTAAATATAAAGTGTGCTCCCGTGACCTGGCCGATAGGTATGGGTCCTCGATTCAAAGGTATTTATCATTTAGGAAGCGATCAAATTACTTTGTTTTCGCATACTCGAGGTGACTCTATTGAAGAAAACCAGATCATTGAGGGGCTGGTAACCGATGACGCAATTAGTGAACTTGGTGATCAGCATGAGGCCTTAGTTAACGAAATAGAACTGGTTAAAGGCGCAAGTCATGATTTTGATTTGTCGGAATATCAAGATGGAAAGTTGACACCTGTTTATTTCGGTACTGCCCTGAGAAACTTTGGGGTGATGGAAATGCTTGACGACTTTGTTGAATATGCTCCTGTCCCATTACCTCGGGAAACTGATATAGGCATCATTAATTCCATTGATGAAGAGTTCTCTGGTTTTATTTTTAAGATTCAAGCTAATATGGACCCAAAGCATCGTGATCGTGTTGCTTTTATGAGGGTTTGCTCGGGACAGTATCAGCAGGGAATGAAGATAAGGCATGTCCGACTGAGTAAGGATGTCCGCATCAGTGATGCGGTAACCTTTCTTGCGGGTGAACGCACTCAGGCAGATGAAGCATGTTCTGGAGATATCATTGGTCTGCATAATCACGGTACAATTCAGATCGGTGATACCTTTACTTCAGGGCGCGATTTTCGTTATCTGGGTATCCCTCACTTCGCACCAGAATTATTCCGTCGTGTTCGGCTTAATGATCCATTGAAAAGTAAGCAACTCCGACAGGGTTTAACTCAGTTATCAGAGGAAGGAGCAATGCAGGTCTTTATGCCGTTGATGAATAATGACCTAATCCTTGGTGCAGTTGGTGTATTGCAATTCGATGTGGTGGTATTTAGGTTGCGAGACGAGTACAGGGTTGAGTGCTCGTATGAGCCTATTAATTTGGCTACTGCGCGATGGATAGAATGCACGAATCCTAAGAAGTTGGCAGACTTTAGAAATCGCATGGAGTCGAATTTAGCAATTGATGGCGGCGGTCACCTTACATATCTGGCTCCCTCTCTCGTAAATCTAAAATTAACAGAAGAGAAATGGCCGGGTATTGAGTTTCGTGCAACTCGCGAGATTGTTTAAATCTACATTAATCAATCATGTCGCTGTATGGATTTGGTATGTTCAATGAGATGCCATGTTTTTGCCCTGGAATCTTGATATTGCTCTTGGAAAGCTTGAGCTGATTACCTTCAATCACACCATCACCATATTTATATATGACCGAGTTTTCTCCAGCTAGCATAGAGTCGTCATAATCCAAAGAAGCCTGCCTAACCGATTCGTTCATCTTAGTATGTTTTACCATGCTGGTCTTGCCATGTTTTTTCTCAAGCATAACCCTTGTTATCTTGGGAGATAGAATAGCTGCGGTGGCGTTGTTACCGCCGAATCCTTTTGAGTTTATGAACGCGGCATCCATGTCTTCGGGTAAAATTGCTCGATGCTCTAACAAGAACTCTAAATTATCTGTAAATACATCGTGAGCAACGTGATCGATTGTTTTGATTCCAGGAATAATACCGTCTGCCCATGTCCCTATAATACTTGCGAGTTGGTCTCCGGATGCGCAGGCTATGGAATGACCGACATAAGATTTGATAGCAGTTATCGGCCACTTTTCTATACCAAAAGCACCCGCCAACTGGCTAAATATATGTGACTCCGTTGTTCTGTTTTGCGGCGTGCCTGTTCCATGAGCGGACATATAAGAACGAGAACGTAATGCTTCTTCTCCTAGTATAGACTTAATTACACCCATCGCTTTCCCGACGGTAATGTAATTCCCTATTCCAGGGCCAGGAATTGATTTCTTAAAGCCGTCCGCACTAACAAAAACATCAGCTACACTGCCATAGATGTTAGCGCCCAGTTCCATGGCTAACTCATCGTCAAAAAGGATAACAAATTGAGAGGCTTCGGCTAATGTAAATCCGCAATTGTTCCCAAACGGACGACAAGCACGACGGTAGTCTGGATCTCCGATGGTCGTGCCTTCAATTTTTCTGAGAGCATCATCCTCCGCCAGAGCTCCCATTGTTCGGTAGCCTTCTATAATCTCAGGTGTTAAGGGAGCCTCGCTGGCTCCAATGATGGAAACTCGATATTTTCCTGAGCGGATATCTTGAATGCCCTGGCGTAGATTGTATAGAAACGTGGCGCAGGCTCCAACATTTGCTCCAGTGGTTCCGACATTACCAAGAATATACGCATTGATGAAGTCTGCCGTCATTTCAGCGAGACCGAGAGCAACGTTTTTTGAGCTGACTCGTTTACCAACAAGACTGGACTGCAGGAGTCCACCACTACCATGGATATCAAGTTGTCCCATAGCGCTACTCGCGTAAACAGAGATTTGATCCCCTGGGACTATATTTTTTACTTGTTCCCAATCAATTCCCAGGGAATTGATTGCATCAGATGCTCCGAAAATAGTTAATTGGAGTCCTCTTGGATGATTTCTACTTTGATACAGAGCTTCGGGATCAAAGCCTGTCGGGAGTTGTCCTGCTGCATGTACCTTTGAGATCCGAGCGTCCGGTAGTAGGACCTTTAACTGATTTGACACTGTGACTTTTACTTCTACTTCTGAAACTGTATCTACTATCCATGTGTCTGGAATCGTACCAGGAAGCTGGATTTTTTTAATGACGAATGATGTCTGTTTTCCTGAGGGTTCACTAAGCTCCGCTGTCTTTTGAAGTAGAATTGATTCTGAATCAAAAAGATTCTTTTCAAGTTTTCTGATTAGTGTATGTTGAAGCATGCTTCTACGCTCATTATCTGAGCACGGCTGACCACGCTGCATAAGAGCAGCTAGCGACGCAAAAGTTCTTTCGCGTTTTATCTCCTCGATATCATCAATCACAAGGCGACGGTAGGCATGATGTGCTGAACTGCGGCCAGCAGCGTTTACACCACCAAAGCCAACTATTAGGGGAAGGCGTGACAACTAGTTCTCCGACATTTAGTGTTTAAAGCATTGTACGTGTTTGAAGCCTGAAAGATCCACTAAGTCTAGTTAGATCATTTCTATTGCAACTGCGTTAGCTTCACCTCCACCAATACAGAGTGCAGCAATCCCTTTTTTCTTCCCTCGTGCTTGCAGAGCATGCAGTAGCGAAACGATAATTCTGGATCCTGACGATCCTATAGGATGTCCCTGAGCACAAGCTCCTCCGTGGATATTAACTTTTTTTGAGTCAAGAGATAACTCCTTTATAGCAATCATGGTGACCATGGCAAAAGCCTCGTTTATTTCAAAGAGATCAACGTCGTCTTTCCCCCAACCAGTTGTCTGCATTACTTTTTGGATAGCACCAATCGGCGCTAATGTAAATTCTGAAGGTTCTATTGAATTCGTGGAATGAGCAATAAACTTAGCCATGGGATTGAGCTTTTTTTCGAGTATTACTTTTCGACTTGCAAGGATCAGTGCGGAAGCACCGTCTGAAATTGAGCTAGAATTTGCTGCAGTAACAGTGCCATTCTCCTTAAAGGCTGGACGTAATTTCGGAATACGAGATATATCTGCTTTATGAGGTTGCTCATCATCTGGTATGCGTATCTCGCCTGTTCTTGTTGCCATTGTTATAGGCACAATTTCAGCGTCTAGTGAGTTCGAGTCTATTGCTGACCGTGCTCGCCTTAATGATTGAATAGCAAACTCATCCATTTCTTCCCTCGTTAATTGGTACCGGTCGGCTACCTCTTGAGCAAAAGAACCCATAGACCTCCCAGATGCGGCATCTTCAAGTCCATCTGTAAACATTGAGTCTTGAATTTCGCCATGCCCCATACGCATCCCTTTCCTCCCTTTCATAAGTAAATAAGGGGAGTTCGTCATACTTTCCATCCCTCCAGCAACCATTATATTATTTGTTCCCGCTTTTATTAGATCATGGGCTAACATCGCCGCTTTCATTCCAGAACCACACAGCTTATTAATGGTTGTTGCACCGGAGGTAACGGGAATACCTGCTTTCATGGCGGCCTGCCGAGCTGGGGCCTGACGGAGTCCACTGGATAAGACACATCCCATAATCGTTTCGTTTATTTCGTCTCCAGAGATGCCTGCACGAGTAATCGCTTCTTTAATTGCGATAGCCCCAAGGTCTACGGCACTTAAATTTGATAATGATCCTTGTAAACTACCCATAGGAGTTCGAGCGCCTGATGCGATAAATACTGTATCGTTGTCATTCATTTTTTTAGTCCAGATTAGGATTGCGTGTTAATTGCTAGTTGAAATCCTAATGGTCGCTTTTATCTAAATCAAGAAGTCCTGCTATCATACCTTTTTAGGTATTTCCTGTGGTATCGCTTAAATGTATTCTCTTATCGTAGATGCGAGCGTTGCTGGGATACGTAAGATTTAAAAGGAAAATTATTACCCCGGTAAATTCTGTGACTTCTCCGCGCCTTGATGAATCAACAAGTAGTTCAACCACAAGAACGATCGATAGGTATCCGAGAATCTGATAGTTTCTGGGCATAGGAACGCCCAGTTGATCGAGATAAGATTTAAGTGAAGGCTTTGTGCGGTACAGGGGGGTCATTACGAAGAGATAGATACAAAGACCGACAGCTAAACCAGTTCCAAACAAAACTTTATTAACACTGTATTCTATACCGTTAATTGTAAAAACTAGGTTATGGAGACCGGTTTCCTGTTGTTTGTTATGACTTAGAAAGAAATTGGGTGATTCAATATCAAATATCCTTTGTCCCCAAGAGACCTCCTCACCCGCCCCAAAAAGACAAAGGATAGCAAGAATAGTAGTAGTGAAGATGAATCGTTTTTGTCTCCTCCCCCATAGCTCTATTAACCGGTGACTACAGATAAAACAGCCAACCATCAATACGAAGAAGGTTGTATATTCGATGAAGCCATCTTCTTTTATATAATAAAGTGTAAATGTGGCAGGGTTTACTGTGGCATAAATTACGGAGAAGACAAGGAACGCTCCAACTAAAAAGACTAGCGCTGCTTCAAAGGTCTCAGAGCTTGGCCAGCGCAATGCATGTTTAAAATTGAATAAGCACCAAGTCGCTAGTAAGGGGTCCATCAGGTAGTCCCAAAGATTATCTGAACTAAGAGTATCCAATTGGTAGCAAGTCCAACTTATCATTATTAGGCCGCTGAGGTAGTACCAACCGCGATAAATACCTAGTCCGAAAAGGGCCGCAAGTATGGGTGTTAGGATTAGTGGATAGTAACCATGACTATATATGTCAATTGAAGAAAAACCCAACGCGGTTGGGTATAAAATAACTGCGATTAAGGCAACTGTAATTTGAAGTCGTGCCAACTCTTTCTTAAGGTTATTAGGTAGTTTCCAGTTAGTTAGGTTTTGACATAAGAAGACTGCCAGTAGAACAAGTGTAGTGGGGCTGAGATTTCCTGCTATGAAAGAGATGTAAGCGGCTATACTATTGTCCTCTATTCGGATAAGGGCGGTGAGGAAAACGAGAATAAAAATAATTGCTTTTAATCCTCGTGGTCTTTTACGAAGTATCAAAGATGCTGTAGTTGCAAGAAAAAATGCTGCCGAAATAAGAGGCATAAAGTCCATTAGAGTTGTTCTTCTATCCAATTGGCGTTAAATGAAATATGTTTTATTAATTCTCTATTCCATGTGTAGAGCACATGTATGTTATCGTCAAATCCTCGAATAACTGCAGGATAGGAGAATTCTGAAGTGTTGCTGGTTTCTGAGTGATCGAAGCGACGTAAGATGTGCCATTCTTTGTTCGTAGAGATTGCGAGGCTTAGATCATTTCGCCCCCGAACCGTGTTATTGAACACTAATAAAGTACGATTCTGGAAGGAAAGTGCGTCTATGGCTGCATCTGGATTAGGCAGATCTAGCGCTTCGGCTTTGCTCCATGAGTAACCGCTATCACTGGTTTTCAGCCTTAGAATCTGCCTAGGTTTGTCGCCAGCATTTCTTAAGAGTACTACAGCGTCACTTTCACTCTCGGCAACTATTGTCGGTTGGAGTGTTGATGTTCCATGGCTTAATCTGATTTTACCGATGATCTCTCCTGACTCGTCAAGTCGAATTATTTCTCCAAATTTTCTCAAGAATTCATGATAGATTGGTAAGCCAATAGTACCATCTTGATACTGAACTGGTTTGTTTCTTACTAGCGTGCTGATATTAAAAAACGGGGAAGTAACGAGTTGTTTTGCTCTCGACCAAGTCCTTCCTTCATCGTTAGATTCAATCATATTTATTGAACTTCCTCCCCAACCCCCGACGGAAACAGAAACAAAAAATAACCAAATTTTTCCATTTTCAAACCGATAACTCACAGGATTTCCTAGCTTTCGAATATATCGATTAAGATCCCTCGCTACCTGTTTCCGGTTAGTGACAGCTCTAGGTATTCCCCATTGTTGGTTAGTATAGGATGCACTATAAATTTCGACATCACTTGCACCCTCCCTCGATCCAGCGAACCAATAAGCAGTTATACCCTGCGGGTTTGAATGTGCTTGCGCCGCGTGAACCATTACCGTCTGATGTTTGGGAATAAATTGTTCGGAATAAAAAGGTGTTTGGCTTGTGTTAAACGGCGTTGGCGAACTAAATTTTTGTGGTTCTGGGTGTTTCTCGATAGTTATCCAGCTGGCAATGAAAAAGCCTAAGCCTAAAATAATAGTTACGCTTTTTAGCCAAAAAACATGCATATTACGAGGTTTCGAGTTCAAAACCCTGGATTATATCCGACAACTGCCTATGGTATCCTCCGCTTCGTCACAAATTGAGCATGAATGATATGAATGAGATTGCTGAAGAAGATGTGATTGAGAGTATATCGGATGCTCTTCAATACATTTCCTACTATCACCCACCTGACTTTATTCGTGCGTTGACGCATGCATATGAAAGAGAAGAATCTCTGCCTGCCAAAGATGCGATGGCTCAGATCTTATATAATTCTAAAATGTGTGCTGAGGGTCAAAGACCGGTCTGCCAAGATACCGGGATAGTAAATATTTTTTTATCGATTGGGATGGGGGTACATTTCGACACTAATTTATCTTTAGACGATATGATTAATGAGGGGGTTAGAAGAGCATACTTGCATCCAGAAAATATTCTGCGAGCTTCGGTATTAGCTGATCCAGCCGGTTTGAGAGTAAACACTAAGGACAATACACCTGCTGTTATCCATTCTGAACTTGTGCGAGGGAACAAAGTCGAAGTACATATTGCTGCCAAAGGAGGGGGATCAGAAGCTAAATCTAAGTTTGCTATGCTCAATCCATCTGACAATATAGCGGATTGGGTCATAAAAACAGTGCCTACTATGGGCGCTGGCTGGTGTCCTCCCGGAATTTTAGGTATTGGTATTGGTGGTACTTCTGAGAAGGCTATGTTACTCGCTAAAAGGTCATTAATGGAACCCATTGATATCTACGAGTTGAGAGAAAATGGTCCCAAGACACGAATTGATGAACTTCGGTTGGAGATTTTTGAAAAGGTCAATGATCTGGGAATAGGTGCGCAGGGGTTGGGGGGTCTAACTACCGTACTTGATGTTAAGATTCTTGATTATCCTACTCATGCTGCCAACCTTCCCGTTGCTATGATTCCAAATTGTGCGGCCACACGCCATGCTCACTTCATCCTTGATGGCTCCGGTCCAGGAGATCTTTCTGCTCCAAGTGCAGATATCTGGCCCGATATTGTCTTTAAGGGGGGGCAAAACAGCCGGCGTGTGAATCTTGATACCCTTACCCAAGAGCAAATCATGCAGTGGAGACCAGGTGAGCGTTTATTACTATCAGGGAAAATGCTGACAGGGCGAGATGCTGCGCATAAAAGAATTCAAGATCTTTTTCAGAAAGGGGAGCCCTTGCCAGAGGGAATCGATTTCGAAGGAAAGTTTATCTACTATGTAGGTCCAGTAGATCCTGTTCGTGAAGAGGTAGTGGGGCCAGCAGGTCCTACTACCGCAACAAGAATGGATGGTTTCACAGGGATGATGCTCACTTCGACGGGGATTCTAGGTATGATTGGCAAAGCTGAGCGCGGCCCCCTAGCCATCGAGGAAATTAGAAAGCACAAGGCGGTTTACCTCATGGCAGTGGGTGGTGCGGCGTTTTTGGTTTCGAAAGCTATTCGCAAATCTCGAGTAGTAGCATTTTCTGATCTCGGAATGGAAGCTATTCATGAGTTTGAGGTTGAGGATATGCCGGTTACAGTTGCCGTAGATCATCGAGGAGAGTCTGTGCATGTTACCGGTCCGAGAGAGTGGCAAACAAAAATCGGAAAAATACCGCTTGACCCAGTGTAGAAATATTAGGAATAATTATAAAAATCAATAATTTAGGAAGTCCATTTCACTGAATTTTGTAGATTGGGTTCGAGGCGTAATGAGAGGAACCTCCTCAATCAATAACTAGGCTGTTGGGAACATAGTTAGATGAAAGAACAAGTAGAGACTGTTGATCAACTCTATCTAAATGCAGAACGTCTGGCCGAGGAATTTTCCCTATTTCCAAGAAAAGAGACCTCGTCATTCATAGAGGGAGTGCTGACAGATAGACAGATAGAACTACAGCTTGACCAATTACGTAATATGGATGTCGATGCGTATATAGCGGCAACAGTAGCACCCTGCGAGGAAGCTTCCAGAGATAGTGCCAGAGATATTATCAGTGCGCTTGATGTCCCAATAATACGTGAGACTATTGACGGTCCATTCTACTCAGCAGAATGCGAATTTGACTTTAACGGAACCCAAAGAACCATTGGATTTATCGCTCAAGAGCGAAGTTATGCCTCTGGTGTTTGGGGACCAGAGCACCATGAGGCTGCGGCCCAAGCTGCTAGTAATTTTGCTGCTCGCGCAATTCCGATCGTTGCACTTATGGATACGCCAGGAGCGGATGGTAACGAGCAAGCAAATTCTAATAACCAGGCACATTCAATTTCCCGGCTGATAGCAGAATTATGTAATGTAGACGTGCCAACCTTAGGCATTATTATTGGCCAGGGTTATTCAGGTGGTGCAATACCTCTAGCCGCTAGCAATCTTTTGCTAAGTTTGCGCACTGGCGTTTTTAACACCATTCACCCCAAAGGCCTCGCTAATCTAGTTACCCGATACAATCTCTCTTGGCAGGAGTGTGCAAAGTTCGTCGGAGTCTCCCCATTCGAACTCTACAAACAAGGAAATATTGATGGGATAGTTGATTTTGACCCAGGAGAAAAAGACAAAATCAAAAATTTCCGGAATGTTATTGTCTCTGGAATTAACTTCATCGAGGAGAGTGTCAAATCTTTTGTAGCAGAGTCTCCTGAGATTTTTGAGCACTACTTTCGAAATATCAACCGTTATCTGCACTTATCTGAATCTCTGGCAGCGGTGCATGCGAGTTCAACACTGAAGTTGCGTATTTCGCCTACTGAATACCCTAACGTTTTTGGAGTGGCGGTTCGTTTCCTCCGCTATCTTGGCTTGCGAAATAGAATTAAAAGTACCACTACCACACTTTATGGCAGGTTAGCAGGTAGCGATATTCCTGAGGGTGAGTTAGCACAAAGACTTCACCGTGAACGACGGTCTGCTTTCCTTAGTTGGTTTCAGGATCCAGACAAAATTCGGTACGAGGATATCTTAAATAAGTCATGGAAGAGTTACACAGAAAAAAAAGCAGCATTAGGAGATGAGAGAGGAAGAATTGCTCAAATATTTTTTGGAGAGCCAAAGGAAAACTATGCAAATGCAAAAGGCGATCTATGTTTATTAGGTGGGTTACATTTATATAATCGATGGAAATCCAGCGCAGCAGATAATCTTTCCGCTTTAATTCAGCATTTGAATGACCCAGAGACAAATGCATATTTATTATCGACAGATGAGCTTAGTGATGTGAAGGCTCTTTTAGGAAAGATGTCAAATTCCAGCGCAGATTTTATTATTCATCTCAAATCTCTTTTCTCCTTTGAAGGGAAAAAGCTATTTGATCTTGATTACATTGAATCAAAAAATGAGTCTCAGCTGCGAGGTCAACTCGTTTCAGAGCTTAATCTTATCCTAGAGGCGCACTCTCTTTTTGATGAGTCACTATTGAAAAATATTGACCTGTCAGATTATACCAAAGGGCTCTTGGCTAGAGAGGGTCTGAACTCTTTAAAGCTGAATCGAAGATTGTTAGAGGATACTCTTTGGACTTTCCTAAAGCGTAAGCAAGAAAAAGTTCGAGAGGGAGATGATCGAGATTTAACCATACTTGACGTAATACTTGATGACGATATTCGAGACGAGTTTATTATTCAGTCACGTAATCTCATAATCTTCTCTATAGTGTATAACAATATCATTCGTGATCTAGTTTCCATAGCGAAGCATGCTCATGAGTCAAGGGTAGTTCCTGCCTCGTTTGTTAAGAAATTACTTGATGAATCTGTGGCAGAGGCAAAGCTAAGCGCAGTATTTGATGGTCTTACCACTACCCAAATCGAACGGGATTTCGATAGGTGGATGGGTAAGTTCTCTGAACATTCGCGTAGTAGTCATTTTCTTAAGGCGGTTGAGGAGTGGATTAGGGTTGTTCATAAAGATAAGTCTGATACGTTATTCGTCATAGTCAGTTTTTTCTTCGAGAAGTTATTGCCGGAATACTATGCAAGTCGTCGGGCTGATAAAAAGTATGAGGGAAAAGTCGAGCCGGTTAGAATAGGTCGAAGGAAAGACTTTTGGAATCGCCTAACTATAGCTTATCGAGACTTGCTGTTTAATGAGGTGTTAACTAGAGAAAAAAGAAGCCAGCGCACCACGAAGAATGCCTTTTTAAAAAGATATATTGCTAATTTTACTGAATTAAATGGGACGCTGATGTCTGCTAACCCAGTCAATTTCCCTACCTTCAGACCGACGATTGAGGCAGCTCTCAATAAAGGGGTGCAACCATGTGGTTTGATTACTGGAATCGGCGATTTTGAAACAGACAAAGGTTGTTACAAGGCTGGTATAGTAATTTCAAATATAGAGTTTCAGGTGGGTTGTATTGACAGTTCTGACTGTACTAGATTTTGTAAACTACTTGTTGAATGTGCGATACAGCGACTTCCTGTTATTTGTTTCGTTTCATCCGGAGGTATGCAAACAAAGGAAGGAGCTACTGCCTTATTTACTATGGCAGTTGTGAATGATCGCATTACTCGATTTGTGCGTGACAACGACCTTCCAATAATAATGTTTGGTTTTGGAGACTGTACTGGTGGTGCGCAAGCAAGTTTCGTTACTCATCCATTAGTTCAAACTTACTATCTAACAGGAACTAGTATGCCGTTTGCTGGCCAGGCTGTTGTAGAATCTAATTTGCCGTTCACATGTTTGTTGAGCAATTATCTTTCAGTCAAAAATGGAGCAATGAAAGGTCTCGTAAAGCATCCTTTTGCCAAAAGTTTGGATGATGAGCTGAGGGGCGTCGATCCTGGAATACCACTTCCTACCGAGGCAGTAGAGGATGTAGTAGATCGTATTATGTCCGGTGTACTTACTGCGGCACAACCCATTATCGTCAAGCCCGAAGCATTAGAAAGTGAACTCATTCGTCCAATAAAAAAAACCTTAATCCATGCTAGAGGATGTACTGCTGTGAAGCTAGTACGCAAGGCCAAGGAACATGGGCTTGGTGTCGTTCTAGTGCAGTCAGACCCTGATATGGATTCTGTTGCTGCAGATATGGTCCGTTCAGCAACAGACCACTCCCTTGTATGTATTGGAGGTAATACTTCTGATGAGAGCTATTTAAATGCTCTGAGTGTTTTGAGTATAGCGGAGGTTCAGGAGGTTGACTCACTACATCCAGGTATTGGGTTTCTATCTGAGGATCCCAATTTCGCCCGCATTGTTCGCCAACGGGGTATTAACTTTATAGGACCCAAAGTTAATAGTATGGAAACGATGGGGAACAAATCAAATGCGATAAATACAACCATGGGCATCAATGTGCCAGTCGTCCCAGGTAGCCACGGTATTGTGGAGACTGCAGAGCGTGCTGCAGAGATTTCGGAGAATATTGGCTTTCCCGTTTTGTTAAAAGCTGTCCACGGGGGTGGAGGTAAGGGAATTCAAATAGTAGAACGGCCAGAGCAGGTTCATGGTTTGTTCCATCAAGTCACAACCGAAGCTAAGAATGCGTTCGGGAATGGTGATGTTTATATAGAAAAATTCGTTACCTCTTTACGGCATATTGAGGTACAGATTTTACGTGATAGTCAGGGTAACACGAGGGTTCTAGGGCTGAGAGATTGTAGTGTCCAACGTAATAATCAGAAATTAATGGAAGAGTCAGCTTCTACTATGCTTCCTGCGAGATTGAAGAAGTCTGTTTTTGGATATGCTGAGCAGATCGCTAATACTGTAGATTATCATGGCGCGGGCACTGTTGAGTTTATCTATGATGTGCCTAATGAAGCTATTTATTTTATGGAAATGAATACCCGATTACAGGTTGAACATCCTGTCACAGAGGTTGTAACAGGGATTGATATTGTCGGAAAACAATTCGCCATTGCATCAGGTGAACGAATATCTGATTTAAAGATAAGAGAAAAAGGTTACGGACTTGAGGTTCGAGTTAACGCAGAAAAAGCAGTTCAGGATGTTGATGGTAACGTATCGTTTATTCCAACTCCCGGAGAGATTACAGAGTGTATTCTTCCAAAGGCAGATGATATTGAACTGATCTCTACTGTCGCGAAGGGAAAAGTGGTTTCTCCTTTTTATGATAGTTTAATTATACAGATAATATGTCATGGCAAGAGTCGTCAAGATGTAATTTCAAAAATGTACGCCTATCTCGATTCCATTACAATTCACGGAATTTGTACAAACGTAAGTTTAATTAAACGTATACTTATGGATCAAACTTTTATTGATGGAAACTATGACACCAATTATCTTCCGGAATTTTTGAGCCGGATTGATGCATCGACCTTGATTCAGGAAATTGAGGAAGGAAGCGGCAGTGATAGCTCGGCTCTAGATCCAGAGATGATAAGAATTGAAGGCAGCGACGAAATAAAGGTTTTAGCTCCTTCGACTGGGGTATTTTACTTGACGCCATCACCCTCGGAACCAGAATATATTAATCTGGGAGATGTGATTTCAACTGATGATATTATGTGTCAATTAGAGGCTATGAAAATGTTTTCTCCCGTCACTCTAAATAGTTTTTCCACTGATACGGGTGAACTGTACCTATCGGACCAAAAGTATCGTGTGACCCGTATAAATCTAAATTCTGGACAGCAAGTAAATGAAGGTGACTTACTGTTTGTGATTAAGCCTGTTTAAGGGATCGCTGCGTTATAACAACTTGTATAGCTCATAGCCTGCCAAATAAAATCACGTGGTGGCGAACCACAGAACGGAAAACGGATTAATATTTTGATCATGATCTTACTAGTAATATAGTTTCCTATAACGTAGGCTTTAGTTCAGATTATCTTAAGAGCGTGCCGTGGTAATCTAGCTTTCTCAAGTGCCCAAGGTTCTGAGTAACCGCTTTGGTACCTATTACTTGTCGTCTTATGAGATCATTTTTTACATAAAACCTATCTAGTAAAGCGTCAGTAAGGCCAGTACTCTCGAATACTATCGACGTATGAACGAAATGTAAGGACGAGATAATACTGATTAAAATATGGCCGCCAGTAATACAATCCCCGCGATGCGATCGCTGTTAGCAAAGTAGTTAGGGCTATAATAAAGAATCACATAGCCTAAGTGGGCCTGAGATCAGTTAGTGATTAAAGCGAATGAAAGGCTTAGAATGCTCGCGCCCGAAAAATAAGTTACAGCAATGATAGAAAATATGGAAACTTTGCTGGTTCTATCTCGAACCGGCACCATGATGGAAGCAAGCACGGAATTGCGAGTGTCTCAGTCAGCGGTGAGTAAACGCATTGCTGCATTAGAAAAATATTATGATAAAAATCTTATACAGAAGAAAGGCCGCCGTGTTGAGTTAACTCAGTATGGGCAACGGTTGGTCGATAAGATTTCTCCCATCCTCTCTGAATTAAGAGACATGTTTATTGAGGAGCGCTCCGCTAGCGGCGAATTGGTCATCGGTGTGTCTGATGCGATACTGTCGTCCTGGGGCCCGGGTGTTTTTCACGAGATAAAAAAAGAGATGCCGGAGGTTTCGTTTGTTTTTCACACGCATCGAACGCCAGTTGTTCTAGACCGGATAAGATCGGGAGAATTTATGGTTGGCGTTTGTACCGGTTCTGATTCGTTGGATACGGATTTACAGTCAGAGGTATTGACTCATGAGGCTATGGTTATAATTCCCTCAGCCTGCAAGGAAATTACATACCCCTCTAAAGGGGAATTGCCAGTGATCACGATTGAAGATTACTCGGGTGCTTGGCGCTCCTTTCAAGACGAAGTTAGGCGTTTACGTATTCGTAGAGTGGTTAGCTTGGAGTCCTTCTTTAGCGTTGCGCAAATGGCTATAGCTGGTTTTGGTCATGGTATGGTGCCAATAGGAGTAGCTAAAACTTTGAAAGTCCCCGAGCACTGTCTTATTAATTTAGGTGAGCAGGGATTAATGCGACCTGTCCGTTTCGTTGCTCGAAAATCAACTTACTCTCTCCCTGTGGTAGCTAACTTTTATCAATCTTTGGTCGCGAGGTTTAGACTAGACTAACCTACCGAATTCTTAAAAACCTTTATATTAGCCGTTAAGAAAGTTAAGTAACTTTACAATTTGTATTTCTGAATGTTACCTTCGCAGTCCTCAAGAGTTACTTGATTAGTTTTTGCTTCCTCAGTGACTCCGATTTGCTGGGCCGTTACGTGAAATTGTCTGGCAATGGACACTACCACATCGACGTATTTTTGCGGGACGTACACCTCCATCCGGTGTCCCATATTGAATACTTTATACATCTCATGCCAGCTGGTTTTTGAGCAACTCTGTATTGCCCTGAAAATTGGTGGTACCGGCATTAGGTTTTGTTTTTTGAAATGTATGCGTGACCCAAAATTAAGGCATTTGGTCTGTCCCCCTCCCGAACAGTGGACAAGCCCCTTTATCTCTTGGCGCAGCTCTTTTAACAGTTCTTTAATGATGGGGGCATAGCTGCGTGTTGGGCTTAATATTGCCTCCCCAACTTCTAAGTTTGAATTTGGTAAAGAATCATTTAATTCGTAGGGTCCACAGTAAACTAGATTGCTCTGTAAGTTACTGTCAAATGTTTCGGGATATTTTTCTCCATATCTTTGACAAAGCAATTCGTGTCGAGCACTTGTCAACCCGTTACTTCCAATACCACTATTTTGTGTCTTCTCGTATGAAGATTGGCCAGCAGAGCCAAGGCCCACGATTGCGAGATTAGGAGTAATTGAATTAGAGATTAGATCTTTTTTCCTCATGGCAGTTACAGCACAGGAATCTACGACTACGGTTCCTGTAAGATCTCCCACGTCTGCAGTCTCACCGCCACCCGAATAGATTTCCACCCCGCAGTCTCTCATGGTGGCTAGGAATGATTCGCTACCATTTATAAGTGCATCGATGACCTCTCCTGGGCAATTTAAAGCATTGCGGTTTATAGTATTAGAAAAAACAACGCGACCATTTACGCCCACACACATGAGGTCATCCAGGTTCATTACAATGCTATCTTGGGCTATCCCCTCGAAAATACTCGCATCACCTGTTTCTTTATAATGTAGGTAAGCTACTATTGATTTTGTTCCGCTCCCATCTGAATGTATAACGCAGCATTTTTCGGGATCGCCGCTGAGGTAATCCTCTGAAATTTTGCAAAACGCGCTCGGGAGGATTCCAGCATCAAGATTTCTAATTGCCTTATGAACCTCAGATTTGTCGGCACTTACTCCCCGAGCCTTGTATCTAATGACAGAGGCATCTTTTACAAAATATCCAGCGCGATTCTTGGCTTCTATAACATCGCGAAACTCTAACTGCCTAAAAGCTTTTGCAACAGTATTTGCTGCAATATCATAGCGAACTGCCAACACGCGCGTACTGGGGAGTCTCTCGCCGGGTTTGAGATTACCGGTATTAATAGCGAAATGGATTTGATCCACTATCTGCTGAAATACGGGTTTAGAATCTTGGGGATCAATGTTTAAGTTCATGCTAAATTCCATCTGTATTACATATATAGTACAGGTGGAGAGAGCATTTTGCACGGAATCGATGCGCTACTATAATACGACATCTAGGCTCGGAGTATTTATGATAACGCTAATTGTAGATTATGATGCAGGGAACTTGAGGAGCGTTCAACGAGCATGTCATCGCGTGGGCCTTGACGCCAAGATTACAAAAGATCCGTGGTTAGTTGCAAAGGCTGACAAGATTATTTTCCCGGGAGTTGGTACAGCAGAGAGCGCCATGGCTACGCTGAAGCGGCAAGGGCTTGATGAGGCGCTCATGGAATTTTTCAGTTCAGGGAAACCGCTATTGGGAATATGTCTCGGTCTTCAAATTGCTCTCGAGTTTAGTGAGGAAGGGAATAAGCAATGTCTTGGATTTATTCCTGGGGCCTGTGAAAGATTTTCGTTTTCGGATAGGTCTCTAAAAGTCCCTCATATAGGCTGGAATGAACTAGACATTGTTCAAGACCACCCTATACTGCGATCGATTCAGAATAAAGATGAGTTTTACTTTGTCCATAGTTATTTCGCTCATCCGCAGTCTGAGGCTCATGTATTTGGTAGAACTAATTATGGTGATGTTGAATTTGCAAGTGTTATTGGTCGAGAGAATTTTTTTGCAACCCAATTTCATTTAGAGAAAAGTGGAGAGCTTGGACTACGTTTATTAGCAGCGTTCTCTGCCTGGAATGGAGACTAGGACATGTTGAGCAAACGGATAATAGGGTGTCTTGATGTCCGTAACGGTAATCTCGCAAAAAGTGTGAAATTTGTTGATACCCGAGATATTGGGGATCCTATAGAGAAGGCTAAGCAATATTATGACGACGGTCTAGATGAGCTCGTGTTTTATGACATCACGGCATCCAGTGAGGAGAGAGATATTATGTTGGATGTAGTGGGGAAGGTTGCTAGACAAGTATATATTCCATTTTCTGTGGGCGGAGGGATTCGTTCGGTTTCTGATGCAAGAGAGCTACTGTGGGCAGGTGCTGAGAAAATCAATTTAAACTCTGCTGCCGTAAGGAATCCAACGATTATTGCTGAGTGCGCACATGCAATTGGAAACCAGAATACAGTTCTGTCTATGGATATCTCTAAGGTGGGAGCTAACCGAGACTTTCCTAGTGGTTATGAAATTGTTATAAACGGCGGTAGGAAGCGAATGGGTCTTGATGCCCTTGAGTGGGCTTTGAAGGGGGAAGATCTAGGTGCGGGCGAGTTGGTTGTAAATTCTATTGATGCAGATGGTACTCGTGATGGCTATGAGATTACGCTTACGCGGATGATCGCTGAGGCGGTTTCTATCCCAGTGATTGCTTCCGGGGGTGCTGGCAAACCAGAGCACCTCTATGAGGTTCTTACAGAAGGTTGTGCTGACGCCGCTTTAGTAGCGTCAATGCTGCATTACGATCAGTATAAAGTAAGTGAACTGAAAACGTATTTGAGGGATAGGGGTGTCAAGGTAAGGATGCGTTATTGATGGAGTCGAGAATCCAAGATCTTGAGACTAGGCTGACTTTTCAGGAAGACCTACTGGCCAAGCTGGACGATGCACTTTCGGTTCAGCAGAGACAGTTAATAGATATTACTCAAAGATTAGAGGTGGTTACAGAGCAGTTAAGGTTATTTTTGCGGGAGGTTCCTCCCAGTGAAGGTGAACGGCCGCCACATTATTAATGTGAAAACAATCACTTTTGCCAGTTTAGAAGGTTAATAAAACGCTGTGCTTTGATGTTTCCCCTTCCTTTTTAAATAACAACTTCTAGATCTCTGCTACGTCTTCAGCTTGGAAACCTTTTTCTGTTTCTGATAAACCAAACTCTACTTGTGCACCCTGTTTTAGAGTTCGATAGCCTTCCCCTTGTATCGATCTAAAGTGAACGAATACATCCTCGCCATCTTGCCTCTCGATAAAACCGAAGCCTTTCGCGTCGTTAAACCATTTTACGGTGCCAGACCGTCTCTCTGACATAGCCCAAACCTCTATTGATTATCCAATTATTAACTCACCGCCAAACAAGCATTAAGACACAATGTGCCAAGGCTGTCCAATCTCTGGCTTACTTTTTCAATTATAAAGATTCGATTTTTAGTCGCTGCTCTTGTAGTTTTTCAAGTGCGGATTTTATCTCTATTATTTTTTCGTGTTCCTTGTTAACCACTTCCTTAGGCGCCTTACTTAGGAAGTTCTTATTATTCAATTTTTTTTCAGTGCGTGACTGATCGTTGGTCTTTCGGTCGATCTCCTTATTTAATCGAGAAATCTCTTTTTCTTTATTTATAAGGCCTTTCAGTGGAACGAGTAGTTGCATCTCCCCGACCAAATGAGTAGAGGATGGGGGTTGGTCATCTTCTACCCCAGCCCATATAATTTCTTTGGGCTTTATAAGATATTCAAGTATTAATTGAAATTTATGAAATCTATCTTTATCTATGTTACTTCCATTTGAGAATATTATCGGAATTGGGATACTAAAAGATATATCCATTTCTCCTCTAATATTCCGTATTCCTGTCACGACTTCTTTTATCCAGGTTACGTCACTATTTGCGCGTGGATTGATCAAAGACTGATTTGGTAATGGATAGGGTTGATTCATAACTGTGTTACCCTCGCCACGAATTTTTCGAGGAATCTTTTGCCAGATTTCTTCAGTCAAAAAAGGTAAGAATGGATGGGATAGTCGAAGAGTCTGCTCGAGGATGGAAATCAAGGTGAACCTTTTTGCCTGAATAACCTGTTCGTTTATGTCGGGCTTGTTCAAGATGGGTTTGACTAACTCTAGATACCAGTCACAAAACTCATCCCAAACGAACTCATAAATTGCCTTTGCCGCGAGATCAAAACGATAATTATCCATTGCTTGTGTTACAAGTTCGATAGTATGGTTCAATTCCGAAACTATCCAACTATCGATGACATCATAGTCAGATATTGAATTTCCTACTTCTTGCTCATTCGTATTTATGAAGACAAAATTGGCTGCGTTCCAAAGTTTGTTGCAGAAATGTTGGTACCCTTCTACACGATTCATATCAAATCGAATAGTGCGCGATCGCGTAGCAATCGAATAAAAAGTAAATCTAAGTGCATCTGTGCCAAAGGCCTGTATGCCCTCTGGGAATTCGCGGCTAGTATTTTTCGCTACACGTTCTGCCATCCTTGGTTGCAGAAGGTTAGCCGTCCTCTTCACGATAAGGTCTTCGAGGGATATACCTTCAATAATATCCAGAGGATCGAGGCCGTTACCTTTCGATTTTGATTGTTTTTTCCCATCAGCATCAGTCACCATCCCTGTGACATAAACTTTTTTAAATGGTACTTCCCCAACGAATTTAAGTGTCATCATAATCATCCTGGACACCCAGAATGAAATAATGTCATGACCTGTAACCATAACGCTCGTTGGGTGGAACGTTTTTAGATCTTCAGTCCTATCGGGCCAACCAAGTGTTGAGAATGTCCATAGCGCAGAAGAAAACCAAGTATCTAATACATCTTCATCCTGTTCTAGCCAATAGTCATCGGGTAGCTTGTTCTTGACGCGCACTTCTTGTTCATCTCGTCCTACATAAGCTTTGCCTTCCTTGTCATACCAGGCAGGGATTCTATGTCCCCACCATTGTTGACGGGAGATGCACCAATCTTGGATATCTTTCATCCAGACGAAGAAAGTATTTTCGTAATTCTTCGGTATAAATTCTATTTCGCCCGATTTAACTTTCTCAGTTGCTGGTACAGCGAGGGGTCTTGTTTTTACGAACCATTGATCGCTGAGATACGGTTCTATTATGACGCCAGATCTTTCTCCGCGAGGAACAGAAAGCATATGGGGTTCAATTTTTTCGATCATTCCCATTTCTTCCAGGTCCCTTAGGACTGTTTTTCTCGCTTCGTACCGATCCATTCCTTGATATTTTTTTGGCGCATTTTCGTTTATCGAAGCGTCCTCATTAAGTATATTTATAACTTCTAGATTATGTCGAACGCCCATATCATAATCATTGAAATCGTGGGCCGGCGTAATTTTCACGCAGCCACTTCCAAAGTCTTGGTCTACGTATTCATCTGAGATTATTGGTATGGCCCTATTTGTAAGAGGCAGTACAATAGTTTTCCCTACCAGATCTTTGTACCTTTGGTCTTCAGGATGCACCGCTACTGCAGTATCGCCAAGCATTGTCTCAGGCCGAGTTGTTGCCACTACGACAAATTTTTTTGAATCTTCAGCTAATGGATAACGTAAATGCCATAAATGACCGTCTTCCTCGCGCGCCACTACTTCTAGATCTGAGATCGAGGTTTTCAAGATCGGGTCCCAGTTTACTAAACGCTTTCCACGGTATATCAGTCCCTCCTCGTAAAGCCTTACGAATACCTCCAGAACTGCTCGGGAAAGGCCATCGTCAAGAGTAAAACGTTCGGTTTCCCAATGAAGAGAAGCACCTAATCGCCGCAGTTGCTTGGATATAGTACCGCCTGATTTTCCCTTCCATTCCCAAATTTTTTGAACAAAATTTTCTCTTCCGAGTTGATTTGGAGTAATGTTTTCCGCTGCTAGCTGCTCGGTAACAACAAGTTGAGTCGCTATGCCAGCATGGTCTGTTCCCATCTGCCATAGAGTGTTGTCGCCTTTCATACGACGATAACGAATCAGTGAATCAACAAGACTATGCTGAAAAGCATGTCCCATATGCAGTGTGCCAGTGACATTCGGTGGTGGGATGGCTATCGAGAAAGGGGTTCCATCTCCGCTGGGCGCAAAATTTTTATCTTGCTCCCAACGTTGGTACCACTTTTCTTCAAAGTCTTTTGGTTGATATTTGTCCATGGCCGTTGGAACCCAAATCGAAGAATCGATTATACCTTAACGCTAAGAGTTGTCAGTTGCTTGTTTGGGATCATTTAAAATCGAGTGTAACTGATCGGTAAGTTCTTTCTTTGTTTCTTCGTTCATTTCTCGCAGGTGCTTTGCCGATATATCCCCCTTTGTTTTTTTTAAACCACTAGTTTTCATTTTTCCCTCTGGAGCAGGCATTACATCAAAGAGGTCTAATTTTGTATACCTAATGTATGGCTTCCGCTTGTCTAAGATTAATTCTCCGTCTTTAGCCATCGTTTTTTAACTTACTTGATGGTATTCAAGTTGATATCCACGGTCTTGATAGAAACGATAGTTTTTTCGCGCTCTTTCACGATCCTCTTGGTTCATAGGCACTATTTCTGCAACTCGTTCAAATCGTGAGAAAAAATCTGGTATCTCTTCTGAAATATTTATTAAAACGTCAAAATGGTCATCAGGTATGTCATGGCCGCTAATTTTAATTCTAGCGAAACCTGATTTGGTATATATCTCATGAGGAATAAAACGACTATTATCCTTAGACCAGAGAAGCTTATCCAGTTCTTCAGCAATGTCCCCATGACCTGTATGCACATGAACCTGGTGTCCTCGACGATATATCATATTTATAAGACGGCAAGTAAATTCCATCACAGTTTCTTTAATACCGATTTGATAGAAATCTATCCGAGTCATAATTGGTCGTAAAGGTACTGACACAGCAGAGCAACAGGCCTCCCCGTGCACCCTTTACTAGGTCCAGACCCCTGAAAAGCCGTGCCCGCGATATCCAAATGAGCCCACCGATAAGCTTTCGCGAATCTAGCTAAGTAACAAGCTGCGGTTATACTGCCTGCTTCCTTCCCGCCAATATTTGCCATATCTGCAAATGCACTCGCAATTTGTGTCTGATACTCCTCCCATATGGGTAATCTCCAGACACGGTCACATGCGACTTCCCCAGCACTTATTATCTGCTCTGCCAACTGGTCATCATTTGAAAATAGTCCCGAAGCTACTGAGCCTAGGCTAGTGATAATTGCCCCTGTTAAAGTGGCGACATCAATAACGCTTGCGGGTTTATATTTATCGATGTATGTCAAAGCATCACATAAAACAAGACGGCCCTCCGCATCGGTATTAAGAATTTCAACGGTTTGTCCTGACATTGTTTTGATGATGTCCCCAGGACGCGTAGCCTTTCCTGAGGGCATATTTTCTGCCGCTGCTAGAACACCAATGACATTAATGGGTAGCTCCTGTTCTGCGATGCAGCTAAGGGTTCCTAGGACACTGGCGGCACCACTCATGTCATATATCATTTCAGGCATTGAAGGTGGTGGCTTGAGACTGATTCCCCCAGTATCAAATGTAATACCTTTTCCAACAAGAACGTGGGGCTGTTTTGTTTTTCTCGCTCCCTGGTAGTTTATGATGACCAGTTTTCCAGGCTCATCACTACCCTGACTCACAGCTAGAAACGCTCCCATACCAAGCTTTTTCATATCTCTTTCTTCCAGAACTGAGAGTGACAGGTTGGTCTTGCCTCTGCAAAGTTGTCTCGCTTTCTTAGCTAGGTATGAGGGAGTGCATATATTCCCTGGCGCATTTGCCAGGTTTTTTGCCAGTTGCATTCCCCCCGCGAGAGCTTTGCCACGTTTAATTCCTGCCCTGACTGCATTTAATAATTCTCGACTACATAAAAAGTTGATTTTATTTAATAGCGTTCTTTCTACTTTTGATATCCCTTTCATTTCAAGATATTCGTAAGTCCCTGATTCAAAGTATTCAATTGTGCGCTCGATAAGCCATTCGGAACTTCGCCCTTCACATTTGACATCTCTTACAGAGACCGAGGCACTCTTGATTGATAGGGACTGGAGGGCAATGATCAGTTTTTTAATGATCACTATAAATTTTTTACTAGTTACTCCTGCCTTTGGTCCTGCGTTGAACAAAATGATACGTTGTATATCACAATTTGCGACATCATGGATAACGACTGTGCTGCCTACTTCTTTTCTGAGATCTCCGTTTTTTAATATCCTAGAGATTTGTCCATCACTTATCCGGTTTAAATTGGCCGCTGATGCTGACATATCCAGAGAGTCATAGATGGGAAGCGCGATGCACTCTGCTTTACTTGTTGCAAGGCTCTCAATTCGGGCAGCATACTTCATAGTTACTCCAACAACATATCTTGTGAAAGTGTAATATAGCGGTTTATGACCTTTGTAGCACGTGGAGACATATCAATTACTCTTTACAAGTACTTTGCAAAAGACGTTGTCTTCACACTTATAGCTGTAGTAGCAGTGGTATTGTTTATCTCTCTGGGGTGGCGCTTTAGTGGATATCTCGAACAGGCGGCGGTAGGCACGATATCTAGTGATGTCTTACTGTTGTTGATTGGCTATCGATTACCAGGGTTCTTAGAGATCATAATTCCGATTAGTTTCTTCTTTTCTCTGATGTTAGTCCTCGGGAGAATGCATGTTGATAATGAAATAATCGTCATGAAGTCCTGTGGAATTGGACCAGGTCAACTTGTAATTAACATTATGTCTCTTGCTTTCCTTGCTATGTTAGCAACGGCATTAGTATCCCTATGGCTCAAACCAGAGGGTGAATTCCGAACAGAATTATTGATGGCTGACCAGAGAAACCAGACAGAGTTCGATACTCTTGCTCCAGGTCGTTTTCAAAACATAAGGTCCGGTAAACGCGTTACATATACCGAAACGTTACATGAATCAGGACTGCTGGAAAATATTTTTATGAGTACTTACGAAAGCGCTGAAGCTGCTGGTCTTCAGGAAGTAACTACTATGATTGCTGAAAGCGGAGAGTCTCAGTTAGACGAATTTGGCAATCGGTATTTAGTTCTAAAAAATGGTATACGATATACTGGGCAGGCAGGCAGGCATGGTTATCAAGTTGTCGAGTATGAAGTTTTTGGTCAGATCATTCCTGAGGAGCCGGTGCCAGTTCGCATTGAACGTCTTTCGGGAATCCCTACCCATAAGCTTTTTATGGCAACGGAGCCCAAATATTTGTCGGAACTTCATTGGCGTATGTCCGTGATTATTATGATTCCAGTTTTAGCGCTTATTGCTTTACCTTTGAGTAAAGTAAATCCCCGTCAGGGCAGGTTAGGTAAGCTTGTACCTGGCATGTTTCTATGCTTTTTATATGTTGGTTTACTGGCTGCGGCCAAGACAGGGTTGCAAAGAGAGGAGATTCCACTTCCTTTTGGCCTATGGTGGGTGCATTTAATTTTTTTACTGGTTGCTGTTACGATTTCTAAAAATTTCATGATGCCCTCCCGATGGCGCTGGTAGATTAGATGTGAGTCTCATAGATAGGTATATTTCTCTCACCGTTGCCTCGGTAATGGCTCTAGCTACGTTAGCCTTGTTGGGACTCTTCATTGTTCTAACCTTGATTGATCAGGCGCAGGGCATGATAAATCAATACAACCTTTTTTATGTGGTTCGTTTCGTCGTTTATAGCTTGCCAAGAATGTTGTATGAAGTGGTGCCCTATGCAGCCATGATGGGCTGCATAGCAGGACTCGGTTTACTAGCTAGTAGTAGTGAACTTTTGATAATGCGCGCAGCAGGATTGTCGACAGCATCGATTGCTTGGAGCGCGATTAAGCCAGCACTAATATTAGCCTTTATTGGTATGTTAGTGGGAGAGTTTCTATTACCTGATTTTGAGAGGATGGCGCGCGCTGATCGAACGCAGGCAAAGTCAGATCTTGTAGGCATAACAGAAAAAGGCGGGTTTTGGTATCGCGAGAAAGACGTTTATATGCACTTCGATGTGGTTGGACAGAGAGGCGTTCTGCATGGTGTATCGCTATATTATATTGACGAACAAAAAATGCGTAGATCACTCTTCGCTCAGCGAGGCGTCTATCATGATATCAGAGCTGGAAAGAACTATTGGCTCCTAGAGGATGTAACCTACTCAGATTTTACTAGCTCTATGGTCAAAGTGGAGAAGCTTCCTAGTTTTGAGTGGAGGACATCATTAACTCCTAATTTAATTAGTTCGGAGATTGTTGTTCAACCGGACAGGATGTCAATCAGAGAGTTAATTGCAAAAATTACGTACATGGATGAACAGGGGCTTGAAAGTAAAAAGTTTGCATTGGGGTTTTGGGGTAAGGTTTTTCAACCAATTGCGACGCTGAGTCTTGTTGTAATTGGTATATCCTTTATTTTCGGTCCTTTGCGAGACTCCTCTATGGGCACACGTGTGCTGGCAGGAGTAATTGTTAGCATTACTTTTAAGTTTCTGCAAAATCTTATTTCTCCTGCGAGCCTGGTATTTGGCTTTTCTCCAATTATCGCTGTGCTGGCTCCAATTTTCTTATGCCTCCTAGTCGGTGCGTATGTGTTAAAGCGCTCCGGCTAGGACTAGTCAGGTTTCTGAGCATAAGGCCGCTTGCCCAGATAGATGACTCGGGTTCCTGAAGCCATGTCATACCATGTCAGCTTTTCTCTATTCGATAATATCGAAAAAAATCCTAGACCCAATGGAATTAAGAAAATAGTTGCGTAGAAAAAGCGGACCAGACATTTACTTATATTCAGAGGCTGATTTTCCTTATCTACGGTGCAAATTTTCCATACTTGCATACCAAGAGTTTGCCCTTTAAAGCTCCAGAAATAGATATAGAAGATACCAATCTCGACATAGAGAAAAATTTGGTATAACGGGCCGGCAATCTCTTCTCCATCAGCCAGAAGCGCTACTAACAGAGTAGTACTAATCATCCAGATAGCCAAAACTAGAAAAGAATCATAAATAATCGCAGCTAACCTTCGACTAATACTGGCATTGGTTTGCAGTTCCTTCATGCCTTACCCGGTTAGAGATTTTACCTGTTTTGAATTTGGCACGGCGCTTGGTTACTCCACACATTCTTTCATGAAACTGCCTCTAGTTTCCGCAACCAGTTGGTGATTATCCTGTCGCAACATCTTACCTTCCATTATGGCGAGTCGCCCTTTGTCCTTTATGCATTTACCCTCTAAAAAAACGGTTGTACCAATTGGGAGAGGACTTTTGTACCTTATTTCACATGCCGCTGTATAGGCTTTTACGTCCCGTAGCACTAACCAATTAGCCATTACATCGTCTAAAACACAATAGATAATGCCACCATGGGTTATGGAATCATAACCACAATGTTCTTTTTCTGGGGTGAATTCACTCTTACAAATTTCCCCGTCCATAATAAACGATAATTTTAAACCGATAGCATTGTTTGGCCCGCAAACAAAGCAACGGTTTGCTTCTGATCGTAATCTCATTGCGTAAGATACTCGTTACTAAAAGTTAAACGGTTGCAGTGTGCAATCCGACTCTAATTCCTGACGTTAACATAAGTGTTTTAAATAAATAACTCGTCTGGTGTCTTATTGGAGGCTCATTCAATCCGGTCCGGGAATATGCTCTCAAATAAACTTTGAAGTATAAAATAAGGTATAGAAATGTAATTAATTACGTAATATATTACATATTTATGGATGAAGATCAAAGCATATGGGCACTAAATTTCTGCGGAAGATAGGTGCGTTGGGACTTAATTTTCGTCTTAAGCGATTGTCCGATCTACTCCAAAAAGACATAAACGGTCTTTATCAGGAGTTGGACGTGCCTCTAGAACCCTCATGGTTCTTGGTTCTCTATTTTTTACAGCAATACGGGCCGACCCCCGTCACTGGCATTGCCAGAGGGCTCGGTGTCTCACATCCAGCCATCATCAAAGTTTCTCGAGAGATGATTGCAGCTGGTCATGTTGCCATATACAAGGATGGAAAAGATAAAAGAAAACGTGTGTTAGCACTCACTAGTAGTGGGAGAGCAGTCTTTGGAAGCCTAGCGCCAGTCTGGCATGGATTACAGCGGGCATTCGAGCAAGTTTCTAGAGAAATCGAAACATCAACTTATTTGGAAGGGCTTGAAAAGGCTTTTTCCGCCCAAGGTCTTCGTGATCGGTTCTATGATCACTACGACCGTTAGTATTAGGTTCCAATGTCCGCCCAGGTTATTTATCCAAAAAGTGTTTATTAATTCCACTCGCACGGCCCCTACTCATCTTAATTTGGCTAGGCAGCGTACCTCGACGGCCACACTATTATCGGATTGACCTGGGGGGTACTTGAAGCAAATTGACTGTCCGATCGGTAGACAATATCCTTCACGAGTTGACCTAGAGACCTTGCTTTTGAAAAAAATTTTACTGGTAGCGATTGTTATACGCCTTCTCACGGGCTGCTCCGAGGTAAGCGTCTCAAAAGAGCAAATCGCGTTGAATGACCTCGGCGTTGCAGAGATGGGAAGGTATGAATATGCACAGGCGCGGTCCACGTTTGAAAAGGTGGTAAAGGCGTCGCCTGAATGGCTGGAGGCTAAGAATAATCTCGCCATTGCTACTTTGAACCGACAGAGGGAAGGCGATGAGCTAAGAGCGTTCGAACTCGTAACTAGTGTCCTTTCGGAGGACCCGGATAATGCTCGGGCGCTTTATGTTTCAAGTCTGATCCATTTATATTTAGGGAAGCCTGAACTAGCGATACCAGTAATGATTCGGGTGACAGAGCTGGACGAAAAAGATGCCTATGCAGCATATTTTCTCGGGCAGGCCTATTTACAAACGGGAGACAATTTAACCGCCTCGAAGTGGTTTTTAAGGGCAGTTACTCTAGACCCTTATCTACGGAGCGCATACTGGGCTGGTTCTCAGGCTCTCCGTCGTATTGGGCGCGTGCAAGAAAGTGAAAACTTACTCTCCGACTATCAGCGTTTCGCTCCGAATCCCGCAGCCCGGCTTGCTGGCTTTTCCTACACCCGCATGGGTGTCAAGGCTGAGACACTTTCGTTTGAACAGCAAAATGTCGAAATGAACAGTCGACCTGTGGGCGCCTTGTTCGGGGAACCAGAAAAAATTAGTAACTTAGCTAGAGTATCCTCGATAACTGCCGCAGATGTTGATAATGATGGTAGCCTAGATATCCATTTGATCGCCGAAAATATGGGGGTCCTTTTAAACTCTGGTTTAGAGAACGAAGTAACTATGGAGGATATTAACGGCGGGGTCCTGTGGGGGGATGTAAATGATGACGGACTAGTGGATATGGTAACTTGTGGAGAAAGCGGCGTCTTTTTGATATTTCAGGGGATAGATGCTTGGCTTTCCGAGCCGATTTCCGAGGGGCAATCTTGCGATTCGGGGGCCCTGTTCGACGCTGATCATGATGGCGATCTCGATGTTCTATCGACTGGATCCTACGGTACTCAACTCCTGATTAATAATCGAGATGGGACGTTTCGCGATATTTCGGCTGACATTGGCATTGTTGATGACGGAGGTCGCCAAGTACTTGTTGTGGATCTAGACGCCGATCGAGACTTGGATATTGTGATAGTCGGCTCTGAGGACAACGTTATCTGGCAGAATGACCGTACGTGGCAATATAAGCCATTCCCTGGACTTTTTGATTTTAAAAATACCCCAATGAAATCAATTACTACCGGAGATGTTGATGCGAATGGCCACCAAGAAATCTATGGGGTCGATCTGAATGACAATCTTTTAGTTTGGCGCTACGACGGACTCCTTTGGACTAACAAAATTATTCTTAGCCAAGGATCAAAAAGCAATGGCCTCTCCGAACTAGCCATTTCTGATTTTGATGGGGATGGCCGTCAAGAGATAATACGTGCCCATGGTAGCGGTTTTGAAATCATTGATCCAATTTTGGGAATCATCGTTCACAGTCAGTCAATTGAGGGTTTGCAAAGTGCCGTGGTTGCCAATATTGACCCTGAGGATGGACCTTCAGTAATTACGGCCAGCTTAACTGGAGTGGATAAATGGCCTCCCGGTCCGGGGCGTTTTAAGTTCCTTTCCGTCGCGCCAAGTGGCCGAAGTGAAGCGGATCAAATGCGGTCCAACGGATCGGGCATTGGGACACAAGCTCGATTGCGTACTTCGGGCAGGTGGACGGTTGATGTGGTAATCGATTCCCATTCCGGACCGGGCCAAAGCCTGATGCCGCTCTCTTTTGGACTGGGTGGACATAGCCACGCCGACTATATTGCACTTACTTGGTCAGACGGGGTCACCCAAACAGAAATTGACCTACTGTCAGGAAAATTACATGCGATCGCTGAAACACAGCGTCAGTTGGCTAGTTGTCCTGTAATTTTTGTATGGGATGGAAATGAATACAGATTTATTACCGATGTGCTCGGCGTAGGCGGCATCGGATTCTTTATGTCTCCTGGAAAATATGCGGAACCTCGACCTTTCGAACGCTATCTCCTTGGACAAAACATAATGCAGGAGCGCCATGGCAGCTATCACGTAAAGCTAACGGAGCCTATGGAAGAAAACGCATATCTTGATGCAGCAACGATCCACGCCTACGACTTACCAAATCAGTACTCAATGGTACTTGATGAGCGCATGGGTGAGGGGGTTACAGGTCGACCCATAATATTCAAAGAGAATGTGATCCCAAATCGTGTTACTGATAGAAACGGTTTCGAGGTAACGTCTTTACTGACAAGCGTGGATCAAAAGGCCCCTGATCCTGGGAATTTAGATAGTCGTTTCATAGGGCTTTTAGAGCAGGATCAGCAACTGACTCTCGAATTTTCGGCACCGATCAAAGTTACTGGAACTACTCTAGTAGCAGATGGGTGGGTAGAATACCCCTATTCTCAAACTGTCTTCGCTGCCTGGCAGGCGGGCCTTCGTTATCGTACAGTATCTATCGAAGCGCGGGATAAGACTGGAAACTGGTATCCTTTGGTTGAAGAGTTCGGTTACCCGGCTGGAATGCCTCGTCAAATGACCTTGCCTTTGAAAGAAATAAGAGAGGGTACTTCAGCGCTTAGATTATCCTCAAATATGGAGATATACTGGGATAAGTTACAGATTGTTTACGAAGTTAATGATGTAGAGATAAGGCACCAATCTGTGAAGCCTGATTTGGTCAAAGTAAACAGAATTGGATTTCCCCAGAGGACCAATAATCTTCAGAAAGCCCCGAGCTATAATTATGAGCAGCGGGCTCCATACTGGGATACCAAGTTCCAGAGAGGGTTCTACACTGCGCTTGGGGATGCTACTGAGTTAGTTAAGGATCTGGATGGTGCGGTTGCCATTATTGGTGGTGGTGAAGAGCTTCATATGGAGTTTCCGGTATTGCATCCCCCGTCCCAGGGACTAAGCCGGCACTTCGTACTGGATTTTCGTGGTTGGGCCAAGGACATGGATCTTTATACAAAAGATGGGGAAACTGTCACCCCCTTACCAGTACCCGCTTATGCTGATGACATACGTCGGAAAAATTTGCATTCGAAGTATAATGTTCGGTTCCAGGAAGGCTTTTAAGCTAAAGACATGAGTCATGTCGATAAATCCGTTATCAGCCCTAGGCTCCGTAAGCTTTTAGTAGCGATATTTTTTCTCTTTGCGATCCTGTTTGTTGATTCGGTCTATCTAAGTAGTATTACTTTTCTCGAATGGCTTGAAGCGATCGCTGAGAGTGACCATTCAGAACTAACTGCGGAACCCAAATCCAATTATCAGGGAGCATTTTATCAATACGCATTTCTAGTCCATTTAATCCTGGGCTTCGTCGTGATAATTCCAACGATCATTTTTATCGCTTTACATTTGAGGAAAGCGATAAACCGACCAAATAGACTCGCAGTCAAACTAGGGTTATTGTTGTTTGTAGTAGTAATCATGTTGCTAGTGTCTGGCATCCTTTTAACCCGTGGCTTACCCGGTTTTGAAATACAACATCCTAGTAAACGGCAATTGATTTACTGGACACACGTGGTCACGCCAGTTCTCGCGTGTTGGTTGTTTGTGATGCATCGGTTGGCAGGCCCTCGAATTCGATGGAAGGTTGGAGGGGCAGTTGGGTCTTTGAGTTTAGCAATTAGCCTTGGTGTTTTCATATTTGCCGAAGCGCCTGTGAAACCGAGGCCAGAGGGTAACTTTATACCATCACTCGCACGTACTGATACAGGCCGATTGATTTCATCAGATGCATTGATGCGTGATGAATATTGTGCATCTTGTCATTCTGATATTCATGCTCAGTGGGCGGTGAGTGCGCATCGCTTTTCTTCGTTTAACAACCCCGCATATTTGTTTTCGGTCAGGAATACTCGAAATGCGGCGTTTTTAAATGATGGCGATGTACAGGCCTCAAGGTTTTGTGCAGGTTGTCATGATCCTGTTCCACTATTCTCTGGTGCTTTTGATGAGGTTGATTTTGACGATGAAAACCACCCTACGGCCCATGCTGGTATTACGTGTGTTTCGTGTCATGCAATAGAGCGATTGGGCAGCCCTAGAGGAAATGCGGATTACGTTATATCTGCTCCGGAAGAATATCCGTTCGCATTTTCTGATAATACCTATTTAGCCTTCGTCAACGGATTATTGATAAAAGGTAAACCCCAGCTACATAAAGAAAGTTTTCTTAAACCTCTGCACAAGAGTTCAGAATTTTGTGGTACTTGTCATAAAGTCCATATCCCGGAAGCTTTGAATAAATATAAATGGTTGCGTGGACAAAACCACTATGATTCTTTTCTGCTGAGCGGAGTCTCCGGACACGGTGTACAAAGTTTTTATTATCCTGATAAGGCAGTAGATAACTGCGCAGATTGCCACATGCCTCTTCTCAAGTCGCAGGACTTTGGCGCAGCGATAAACGATGAGAGCAAGTTACTAACAGTTCACGGACATCAATTTCCGGCAGCGAATACAGCTATACCTTACTTACTGGGGATGTCTAAAGATGTTAATCGGGCCCATGAGGAGATGCTGAAGGATTCCCTTCGGGTAGATATTTTTGGGATCAGAGCGGGGGTCGATATCGATGCCCCTATTGTTGCTCCCATTCGACCAGAGGTGCCATCTCTAGAACCGGGTAAAGTCTATTTATTAGATATTGTCATTCGATCTTTGACGGTTGGCCACTTGTTTACAGAGGGTACCGCAGACTCGAATCAGGTTTGGTTGGAAGTAATAGCAACTCAAGATGGCGAAATTATTGGTAATAGTGGTCTAATTGATCTAAGGGAAGGACGGCTCGACCCTTTGGCTCATTTTGTTAATGCTTATGTACTGGATCGAGAGGGTAACCGCATTGATAGGAGAAACGCTGAGGATATCTTTACCAAATTATACGACCATCAAATACCGCCGGGTTCTTCGGACACAATACACTATCGGCTTGAGGTTCCTGAACCCGTAAAAGGTGCAATCTCAGTGACCGCTAAACTCAAGTATCGTAAGTTTGATACAAAATACCTAAAGGCATTTCAGGGGGAGGAGTTCACTAAGAATGATTTGCCAATAGTTACCATCTCAGAAGATTCTGTCGAATTTTCTTCGAAGAAAATTCCCACGAGCGAGAGGTCGTGGCAACGCTGGAACGATTATGGGATTGGAATGTTTAGGAAAGGCGCATATCGGCAAGCAGAGTTGGCTTTTCAAAAAGTTCGGGAGTTAGGAAGACCTGAGGGACCTTTAAATTTATCACGTCTCTACATAAAAGAGGGAAGATTAGAGGAGGCTGCCCTTTTCCTAAATGAGGCTGCGCAAAAAGGAGCATATCCTTGGTCAGTTGCGTGGTTCTCTGCTCTAGTTGATATGCAAAATGGTGAGTTTGATGGGGCAATAGAGGGACTTCTAACGCTGGTTAGAACTCAGTTTAATGATGCCCGTCAGCGAGGCTTTGATTTTTCGCTAGATTATAGGCTACAAAATCAGCTGGCCCAGGCTTATTTCGAGAAGTCGAAGATGGAGATTAGAAATGAGATTTGGCGAGATAAGGCGGAAGCTCACTATATGGCTGCCCTAGCTTTAGATCCGGAAAACGTAGTTGCACATTACGGACTCTCCCAGTTATACGCTCTGGGGGGTAGGAACGATCTTGCAACGAAACATCGAGATCTGCATAAAGACTACCGCGTGGATGATAACGCTCGAGACCTTGCTATCACGAAAGCAAGACAAAAAGATCCAGCCGCAAATTACGCAGCTGAAAGTATCGTCATTTACGATATGCATAGGCGCTGATATGGAGAATGATGAGAAAGTCATACGACGCGCTTTAATTATCTCGTCTTCAATATCAGCCTTAATTGCGTTAGGTATTATTATTACTTTAGTTTTGCTTGGTGGAGAGGAACAGGAAATCATGGTCGATGAGGCTGAGGTAACTGGTCCAAGACGCAGTGAATTAGTAGTCGCTCCAACTATCCTGCTTACAGATATAACTTCACAATCTGGTATTGATTTTTCGCACACGAATGGAGCATACGGGAGTCGCATGTTACCCGAGACTATGGGAGGGGGAATTGCGTTCTTCGACTATAATAACGACTCACACCAGGATCTTCTGCTCATCAACTCAACGAATTGGCCCTGGACGGAACAGCCCACTGAGGGGACAAGTTCCAAGCTTTACCGAGGTAAAGGAGATGGTACCTTCGAGGATGTTACAGAGCAAACAGGGTTGGATCTTCAGAACTATGGTATGGGTGTTGCGATAGGGGATTATGATGGCGATGGTTGGAGCGATATATTCGTAACGACGGTCGGAAGAAATCTTCTCTTTAAAAATATTAGCGGAAATCGTTTTAAGAATGTTACGCGATCGCTTGGAGTCGCCGGCCCTGAAGATAGTTGGAGCACTAGTGCAGCATTTTTCGATTTTGATCGTGATGGTGATTTAGATCTTTTTGTTTGTAATTATGTGGGTTGGTCAAAGGCAATAAATGAATCGGTAGACTATAGGTTGACTGGACTGGGAAATGCTTATGGTCCCCCTACTGATTTTGCTGGCACTAATTCAATACTTTATCGTAACGACGGCAGTAAGTTTTCTGACGTCTCGGAGAACGCGGGAGTCCGGGTAGCGAACGAGTTATCAGGCGCACCAGTTGGGAAAGGGCTTGCTGTCCACCCACTCGATGTGAATGGCGATGGATGGCTTGATGTCGTCGTTGCGAACGACACCGTTCGTAATTTTCTTTTCATTAATCAACGTAATGGGAAGTTTGAGGAGTCTGGAGTTTCCTCTGGTTTAGCTTTTGACAATAGTGGTTCTGCTACTGGAGCGATGGGTATTGATGCAGCTTACTATGCTAATGATGAGCGGCTTGGGATTACAATTGGGAATTTCTCGAACGAGATGTCATCTTTCTACGTAAAGCGGGGGCAAGATAGCGTTTTTAGTGATAACTCTATTGTCGCTGGTATTGGAGCCTATAGTCGTAAAGCTCTGACATTCGGCACTATATTCGTAGATCTTGATTTGGACGGGCGGCTCGATCTTGTTGCAGCAAACGGGCATGTAGAACCGGAGATAAATCGTGTACAAAGCAGTCAGTATTACGAACAGCCGCTACACATATTTTGGAATTGTGGTGACAGTTGTTCGAGAACCTATCAGCCAGCTAGTAATTCTTTAAATCCCATCAAGTTTGTAGGTCGTGGGGCAAGCTATGCAGATATTGATAGCGACGGTGACACCGATCTTGCGATTACCCAGACGGGTGGATCCTTCGTTCTCCTCCGCAATGATCAGACAAGTCAAAACCATTGGATTCGGGTTACTCTGGTTGGTAAACCTCCAAATCCAGAGGCGATTGGTGCCAAAGTTATTGTTTATGCCGGGGGCACAGAGCAGACCAGATCTATAATGCCCACGCGAAGTTATTTAACCCAGGTTGAATTGCCCTTAACCTTCGGTTTAGGTACTGCCAGTTCCGTTAATCG
>MDTB01235062.1_pt1 | contig 44451 bp, 40 predicted proteins | sample 811161 | NCBI WGS metagenome assembly MDTB01 (sample SAMN05326650, study PRJNA326480) | marine metagenome | isolation source: seawater | place: Mediterranean Sea | collected 2009 | reverse complement strand
TTTTAAATTTTTACTGTATCTCTTTTTAACAAATTCAGGTATTGTGTAGATTTTCTTTTCAATGTATATAGGTAGAAAAAACTTACCGACAACTAATAAGGTAACAGCTGCCATCCATTCATAAGTTGCAATCGCAAGTCCAAGAGCAAAACCGGATCCATTCATTGCAACAAATTGCTCTGCAGATATATTTGCTGCAATTAGTGAAGCTCCTATGGCCCACCATGGCAAAGATTTTCCAGCTAAAAAATAATCCTCAGCACTTTTGCCAGAACCTTTTTTATCTCTTGAAACATATAATCCAATACTTAGTATAATTATACAATAAGAAATAAATACAACTATATCAATATTTTCCATAGTTCAATTCGATAATCAATTAAATTAATATTAATTAATGATATCAGCTAAAATTATGGGACAAAATTTAATAATATGAAAATACTTTCAATAATATTTTTAACTCTTATCAATTCAAATATTAGTTTTTCCAATGATCTAGAGATAGAGGAGCTTTTAAATAAAATCAATTTACCCGATGGTTTTAAAATAAGTATATATGCTAATAATATTGAGAATGCTAGGTCGATGTCCATTAGTCCGTCTGGTACAGTATTTGTTGGTAATAGGAAAGCAGATAATGTTTTTGCTCTAAAGGACATAGACGGAGATGGACAAGTTGATAAAAAATATTTAATAACAGACAAACTAAAAAATATGCCGAACGGTGTATCATACCACGAAGGAGATTTATACGTTGCTGAGGTTAATAAAATTTGGCTGTTTAAAGATGTAGAGGATAATCTAAAAAAGTATGATGAGGTTGGTTTCTATCCTCAAGATCCAATTTTAATTTCAGATGAATTCCCATCTGACAAACACCATGGCTGGAAATACATTTCAGTTGGACCCGATAACAAGTTATATGTTCCAGTTGGAGCACCTTGTAATATATGCGAGAGTAGAGATGAAATATATTCAACTATTACAAGAATGGATCTTGATGGTTCAAATAGAGAGATCTTTGCAAGAGGAGTTAGAAATACAGTAGGCTTTACGTGGCATCCTGAAACTGGTGAGATGTGGTTTACTGATAATGGTAGAGATATGTTGGGAGATAATTATCCACCTTGTGAACTGAATAGAATTTCAAAGCAAAATGAGCATTACGGCTATCCTTATTGTCATGGTGGTAATATCTCTGACCCAGAGTTTGGGTCAAAATACCCTTGTGAAGATTTCATAAAACCAGTTCAAAACCTTGGTCCACACGTAGCACCACTTGGAGTAAAATTCTATAATGGAAATATGTTTCCAGAAGAGTATAGAGGTGATGTTTTTATTGCTGAACATGGTTCATGGAATAGGACAAAAAAAATAGGATATAGAATTACTAGAGTCAAAATAGATGGTAATAAATCATTAGGATATGAGCCATTCATTTATGGGTGGCTTGAAAAAGACAAAAACGACGCGTGGGGTAGACCTGTTGATTTAGTATTCTTAGTTGATGGCAGCATGCTTATATCAGATGACTATGCAAATGTTATCTACAGGGTAACTTACGACAAAGGATGATTTAAATTATATTAACTTCCTCTTCAAGAATTATATCAAATTTTTTCCTTACATCATCTTTAATAGATTTTGATAATATATGGATATCATTCCCGTCATCGGATTTGTGGTTTACCAGGACAAGTGCATGGTGTTTAAATACTCCAACAAATCCATCAGTATAACCCTTCCAACCTGATTTTTCTATGAGCCACGCGGCAGGAACTTTGTATTTTTTATCTTTTATCTTAAAATACTTAAAATCTTTGTGACGTGATATTAATTTTTTTAACTTATTCTCATCTATTTCAGGATTTTTAAAAAAACTTCCCGCATTTCCTTTTGATTTAGGATCAGGAAGTTTTCTTGTTCTAATTTTGATTATTTCTTCTCTTAGCTTAGATATAGTCAATTCGGAAGTATTCAATTTTTCTAAGTCGCTATATGAAAGGTTGAAAGGTAATTTTTTATAAAGCTTAAATTCAACTGATATAATAAAAAATTTATTTCTTAATTTTTTCTTAAATACACTATCTCTGTATGAAAACTCACAGTCTTTATTTGAAAATTCAACTAATGTATTTGTAGATAAATCTACTCCAGAGACTCTGACCACATAGTCATTAATCTCAACACCATATGCTCCTATATTTTGAATTGGAGCTGCTCCAACAGACCCAGGTATAAGAGATAAATTTTCAATTCCATAGTATTCAGAATTAACACAAAAGTCAACAAAATCATCCCAATTCTCACCTGAACCAACTTTTAAATTTATTGATTCATTGTCCTCCTTTATAATCTCAATTCCTTTGATATTACTCTGAAAAATTATTCCGTTATAATCTTTTGTGAATAAAGTATTTGATCCCTCGCCGAGAATCAATATGTCATCAATATTAGTTTTATTATTTTTTAGAAACCTAATTACCTCATCCTTATCTTCAAAAAATATTAATTTTTTTGCTTTATGAATTACTCCGAATGAGTTCATTTTTTCAAGTGATATATTCTTCTCTTCTGTCATTTATGAAATATTTGTGAAGACTTGTTGGACATCATCGTCATCCTCTAATTTGTCCAACATTTTTTCAATATCATCTAATTTGTCATCTGAAAATTCTAAAGGGTTGGTGGGAATTCTCTTTAGTAAAGATTTAATGGGTTTAATTTCCAGTTTAGACAGTCCTTTGTTAATATTTCCATATGAAGAGTAGTCTCCGTAAATAATTATCTCTTCATCACTGATATCTATTTCTTCTAGACCGTAATCAATCATTTCAAGTTCTAAGTCATCTGGGTTTATATTCTCTTTATTAAGATGAAAAACAGACTTTCTATTAAACATAAAATCAAGGGACCCTGGAGTAACTAAAGAACCCTCAGATTTATTAAAATATGATTTTACATTTGCTGTGGTTCTCGTTACATTGTCACTTGCAGTTTCTACTATTATAAGGACCCCATGTGGACCTTTTCCTTCAAATGTTATCTCTTTAAAATCTTTTAATTCTTTATCATTTGCTCTTTTTATAGCTGAATCTATATTATCCTTTGGCATGTTTTCAGATTTGGCATTTTGAATTGCAGCCCTAAGTTTAAAATTCATTTCAGGATCAGTTCCTCCTTCTTTTGCAACAAGAGTGATAGCTTTTGATAGTTTTGGAAAAACTTTGGACATCTTATCCCATCTCTTCTCCTTAGCAGCTCTTCTGTATTCAAATGCTCTACCCATTATGAAAATCTTTGAAAAACAATATATTTAACTATTTTACTAAATTACAAAATATAGAATTAATTAGTCAATTATAAAACCTAAGTTTAATTTTACAAATGGAAGAGAAAATATTAATTCTTGACTTTGGTTCGCAATACACACAATTGATTGCTAGAAGAGTTAGAGAGTTAAATATTTATTGTGAAATATTCCCATATAATAAGGCTCCAAAAAGTATTGAAAACTTTAAGGGTTTAATTCTTTCTGGAAGTCCATTCTCAGTTCATGATGTAGAAGCACCTAGTATTAATCTTGAAGAATTTAAAAATATACCTGTCCTCGGTATCTGTTATGGAGCTCAAATGGTAGCTAAAATCAGTGGATGTAATGTTTTAAAGTCAGAAATAAGAGAATATGGAAGAGCTAAACTAAACTATGTTAATAATTCAAGTTTGATTTTAGACGGAGTGAAGTCAAACTCAGATGTTTGGATGAGTCATGGAGACTCAATCAAAAATAATAAAGATGTTTTAGAGGTCATAGCAAGTACTGATATTGTAGAAGTGGCCTCATACTATATAAAAAAATTAAATTTTTATGGTTTACAGTTTCATCCCGAGGTAACCCATTCTGCTGAAGGAAAAAAAATTTTAGAAAACTTTACTGTTAAAATATGTGGTTGTAATAAGAAATGGACACCAGATAAATTTGTTGAACAAACCGTAAGAGAATTAAAAGAGAAATTAGGAAAAGACAAAGTTATTCTTGGGCTCTCGGGTGGTGTTGATTCAAGTGTTGCAGCTTTTTTAATACACAGAGCAATAGGTAAAAATTTATTTTGTGTTTTTGTCGATAATGGACTACTTAGAAAAAATGAATTTCAAGATGTATTAGACTCATATACGAATTTTGGTTTGAATGTAATTGGCACAAATTCCAAAGAAATTTTTTATAGTGATCTTAAAGGTAAGATAGACCCTGAAGATAAAAGAAAATCTATCGGTAAAAATTTTATTAAAATATTTGAAGAAGAAGCAAATAAATTTGGGGATATAAAATGGTTAGCTCAAGGAACAATATACCCAGATGTAATTGAGTCTATATCTGTTAAGGGTCCCTCAGCAACAATAAAGTCCCATCACAACGTTGGTGGCTTACCAGAAGTAATGAAACTTAAGGTGATTGAACCTCTGAATTTGTTATTTAAGGATGAGGTTAGGAAGGTTGGTAAATCTCTTGATATTCCTAATACTATTTTAGACAGACATCCTTTTCCAGGCCCTGGATTGGGTATCAGAATATTAGGTGAGGTAGATGAAGAAAAAGTAAAGTTACTACAGGAAGCAGATGATATCTTTATTTCTTCATTAAGAGATAAAAATTTGTATAATGATGTTTGGCAGGCTGCTACAATTCTTCTCCCAGTCAAATCTGTTGGTGTTATGGGTGATGAAAGAACATATGAATATACAGTTGTACTTCGAGCAGTTACAAGTTTAGATGGAATGACCGCGGATTGGTGTAGGTTACCAGATAAATTTCTAGCTGAGGTATCTAATAAAATTATTAATCGTGTTAGAGGTATCAATAGGGTTGTATACGATATTTCTTCTAAACCACCTGCAACTATTGAATGGGAGTAGTTATGAAAAAATTTTTTATAAGTATTTTATTTTTATTTTTTTCGAATTCGATATTTGCTCAATCTTTATATTCTGACTTTTTAGAGATTAAAAAACTTTTTAATCAAAATAAATACCCTGAACTTCTTTCTCAAGAATTAAGTTTTAAGAAATCAGATGAGTTTTATCCCTATATTATCTTTTATAAAGCTGTTAGTTTTCATAAAATTAATGATAAAAAAAATTCACTTCGACTACTTAAAAATTTAATTAATGATTTTCCAAACTGGTCTCAGATTGATGAAGTATTCTATTGGGTTGTTAGAATTGAGTTGGAATTTAATAATATAGATAATGCTTTAGAGTATTTTTCAAAAATTAAAGAAAACAGTATAAGTGAGAGTTTATATATTTTTCTTGATTCAAAAATAAAAATGATAAACTCATTCTCTGTACTAAAAGAATGGAATGAAGTATATCCTTCAAATTTAGTTTTAGCAAAGTATTATGGTAGAAAATTACTAAAAGAATATCTTGATGAAGAAACTTTAAAAGAAATTAAAAATTTGCTAGAATTTGTTCCAAAAAATGAACTTTTTCAGTCTGAGAAGAAAACGTTTAACATTGCTATTTTATTACCATTTATGTATTCCAGCATTGAAAATAGTTACTTTATTAGAAATAATTCATTCATTTTAGACTTATATGCAGGAATCAATTATGCCTTTAAAAACTTTAAGGTTAACAAGATAAATATCATTATTAATTCATTTGATACAAAAAGAGATCCAGATGTCGTAAGAGAAATTATTAATTCAGGTGACTTGTCTAATATTGATCTAATTATTGGTCCTCTCTATGGTAAGCCCATTGAAATTATAAAACAATTCTGTCTAGAAAATAAGGTTTTAATGATTAATCCACTCTCTAATAATTCATTAATTATTAAGGATAATAATTATTCTTTATTATTTCAATCATCTTTAGAAACAATTGCCAAGAAAGCATCATCATACGCTACTAATAAATTTGATAATAAAAATGCGATAATTTTTTATGAAAATAATTATCAAGACTCATTATTAGCATCTACATATATTAAACATCTTGAAGAAGATAGTTTTAACATCATTTACTCCAAATCCATCTCTATGGAAGATTCAAGGTTAATATTAGATTCTCTTTCTAGTACTTTTGAGGAAATATTAAATGATTCTGTCTATGATACTCTTAAAAATGTACCAGATATAATAATTAAAGATGGACGTGGAATTGATAATCTTGACACAATGTATAAATATGTTGATAGATTTTATATTGGAAAAGATAGTATTGGTCATGTGTTTGTTTCCTCAAAAAACTCTTTGTTTGCATCAAATGTAATTAGTGCAATTGACATAAGAGAGGACACAATACCTATTATAGGATTTGATGAATGGATTGATTATGATCTTATCTCTGTGGATCAATTTGAAAATCTAAATATCTCTATGATAAGCCGTTCATTTCATATATCAGAGAATAAAACATACGATAAGATGAAGAGTTATTTTATTAAAAATACTGGTAGAAATATTTCACAGAACTTTATTTATGGTGTTGAGTTAATGAATATGATTATGAGGATAAATAATACTTATAATAATTTTTTTCAGTTTGGTATCAGAAATGAAAAAATAATCCCAGGAGTTATAGGATCTGGATCATTTTATGAGAATTTTAATTATAATCAAATTGTACCAATAATTAAGGTAATAAATTCTGAAATACTTTTAGATAATTAATCAATCAAATATTCTAATCTCATCTGATAAGGGTCGTATTTTTCTCCACTCAGTAAACTTTTTATTAGCCAATTATCTAATTTTTTAAGTTTTGTTATTGTTTTGCTTATTTCCAGAGAACCTATTATTTTTTCTATATCTGTTTTTTGTTTAGGATACTCTGTAATTTGATATTTTTCTTCTCCTCCTAAATCTGAAGCAATTTTTATTGCGTCATCAAGTGAACCTACAATATCAATTAGATTTAGATTTTTGCTTTGCTCACCATAATATACTTTTCCTCTACCAAGTTGATCAACTTTGTCCTTAGAAATATCTCTTCCGTTTGAAACAACACCCAAGAAATCCTCATAAAAATAATCTACACCTCGCTGAATTAAATTTTTCTCTTTGGTTGAGAGTGGCTTGGCTAGATCAATTTCGCCAATATTTTCATTTGTTTTAATATAGTCACTTTTAATTTTGATTTTTTCACTTAATAGCTCAGATAAGTCAGGAAAAATAGCAAAAACTCCAATTGAACCAACAACTGAACCTTCGGACGCTATCAAGGTATCAGATGGCATTGACATGTAATAAGCGGCTGAAGCACAAACATCAGACATATAGGTAACAACAGGTTTTTTCTTTTGTAATAATTCTATCTCTCTAGTGATTAGATCTGATGCGTATGCACTTCCTCCACCAGAATTGAAGTAAAGTATTACTGATTTAATATTTTTATTATCCCTGATTTTTTTAATGTTTTCGATAATTGTTTCTGAGTAAATTCCATCATCACCATATCCAGGTAAAACATCACCAATTAGATATAGAATTGCGATTTTATTTTTATTGTATTTATTCACCTTTTCTAGTGAACTAGAATATTTCATTAACTTAATTTTATTATATGTACTATCAACTTCAGATTTTAAATAATCTAACATTTGATCTTCATACATAATGCTATCTATTAAATCATTATTAAATGCATCAATTGCAAGTTCAGTTTGATAATTATTTATTAATTCTATAAGAGTCTCTTCTTTTATATTTCTTGATTTCGATATATCAGCAACATATCTATCCATCCTGAAATCCAAAAGATTCATGTATTGCGCTACATTTTCGTCACTAAAGTTATTTCTTACTAGAGGTTCGGCTGCACCTTTATATTCTCCAGCCCTAAAAAGTTCAATATTAACTCCAATTTCATCAAATAGACTTTTATAAAAGAATGTACCGATTCCAAATCCACTAACAGTTATGAAACCAGGAGGCGAGATCGCGTTAAAGTTAGATACCGATGATATATAATAAGATCCTTTAGACTGTAAATTTGAAAAAGAATATATTGGTTTAAATTCTTGAAAACCTTCTAGAATTGATCTAACCTTCTCAATTTTATTATAACTAATGCTCGCATTTTCAATGTTTAAATAAATTCCCTTTATTTTGTCATCTTCTTTAGCGGAGCTAATGACTCTTTCAAAAGTTTTTAAACTCATCTTTTGTTCTAGATCTGAGTTGTCAAGCAGTGGAAATGGTAGTGGTATATCTCCAAAATCAAAATTTAGTTCTGATGGTTTTGTGTCCCTATCATCGATTATGCTAAGATTATTAATGTGAAGTAATGAATTGTTTTTAACGGCGATAACTTCCTCTTTTTCCCCTGAAAATAATGCGGATAATATGCTGAAAAAAATAATAATAATGAATAAACCTAAAAAAAATGACAATATTCCTTTTATTGCATTCTTTATAATTTCTTTTAAAAATTTCATTTGTTAGATATTTAAATTTCTTGCTCTATTTAAATCTTCTTTGGTATCAATACTAAAGCTATCAAATTCTGTTGAATTTAATTTTATTTTATAACCATTTTCTAACCATCTTAGTTGCTCTAAGGATTCACTCTTCTCATGTGGAGTAGGTTTTAAATGAACAATTTTTCTTAAAACCTTAGGAGTATAGGCGTATATACAAATATGTCTGAAGTATTGATCTGGATTACCTGATGGTATCAATGATCTAGAGAAGTAAAGTGCTTCGTAGTTAATATTTTTTACAACTTTCATCACTGAATTTTGTGTTAATTCTTCAGAATATGTTTCATTTTTAATTAGTGTACAAATTTTGTTAGGCTTAACACAGATTTTAATTAAGTCATTAATTTGTTCAGTCTTTATAAAAGGTTCATCACCTTGGATATTGATGATGTAGTCATATTTTTTATTGATTTTTTCAACAGCTTCATATACTCTCTCAGTACCATTAATTGGTTTATCAGTGGTTTTTAATACATTACCATTGAATTCTTTAACATGTGAAACTATCTCATCATTAGGAGTTGCAATAATTAAATCATCAAGATTTTTACAATTAATTGATGATTCATAAACTCTCTGAATCATTGATTTACCGTTAATATCTAGCAATGGTTTTCCAGGAAGACGTTTTGATTCCATTCTTGATGGAATAACTCCTAAAATTTTCATTTTAAATTTTGCTTACTTTTAAAGCTGACCCTTCATTACCTACTACTTTTATTTTGGAATTTTTTTCAATGAAACCGTCATAAGAAGTAGCATCACATAATTTTTCGTCAATTATCACTTTTCCACTTGGTTTTAAAACAGTAAATGCCTTCCCTTTTTTTCCAATATATTCGTCAGAGTACTTATTAGATACATATCCAAATCTTGAGTCTTGTGTTTCTTCTAATGCTATTTTTTTGAAAGCATCTGTATCGGTTAATTTAATTCCTCCAAAAAGGATAAGGATTCCAAGTAAGAAAATTGAACTTAAAACAGCTAGACTAGCACTAACTACATCTCCTGATACAACAAACGTAAAATCAAACAAATCATTATTTAGCATAATAAGAATTAGAGATCCAATTGATGTGAATAATCCTAATAATCCAAATACACCAAAACCAGGAATAACAAATACCTCCACAGCTATCAAAATTATTCCAAGAAATAAAAGAACAATTTCCCAGTTCTCAGCCACTCCATTTAGATAGTATGGGATGAGATAAAGTAGTAGGGCAGTTATTGATGCTATGATTGGAAAGCCCACGCCTGGAGTTTGTAGTTCAAAATACAGACCTCCAAAAATTAGCAATAGTAGTATACCACTAACAAAAGGATTTAAAAATAATGATATAATATTTTCGCTGGAGCTTAATTTAAAATTTGAAATTTCATAATCTTTTACATTTTGTCTTAGTAATATTTCATCAACAGAGTTCAACTCAGCATCACAAAATCCATATTTTATGGCTTCGCTAGTTGAAAATGTTATCACTTTACCTTCTTCTGATACACTATCTACCTGCAGATCTTCATCTACCATTCCCTCAGCTATTTTTGGATCTCTTCCTTTAGCTTCAGCAGTAGATCTCATAATAGATCTCATATAGGATTGATACTTGTCAGGGGCTTGTTCACCATCACCAGTTACAACAGTTGCAGCACCTATGCTAGCTCCACTACTCATGTAAATACTATCACAAGCAATTGATATAAGTGCACCTGCTGAAGCTGCATCTTTATTAATCCATACATAAATCGGTTTTTCGAAATCTAAAATTCTGGTCCTGATATCATCGGCATCGTTGACTGCTCCACCGTAAGTATCCATTTCAATTATTATGATATCATAATCATCTTTTTGCCCCTCATCTAAAAGCAATTTTGTATATCTGTTTGTTCTTGGATCAATATTAGTTTTAATTTCTCCTACCAAAATTTTTTTCTTCTCAGATTCAGCTTCACATATTAGCGTAGGCGTTATGAATAATAGCAAAAGCTTAAATATATTTGAGTACATTTAAATAAATTTATGATTGTAAAGCTATTAAAAAAAGGTTTAATTATTTTCATAATTTTCTTTAATAGTAATCTATCTTTTTCCCAGAAATATCATAATGTAAAAAAAGGAGAAACGTTATTTTCAATTTCCAAAATTTATAAAATATCATTAGATTCTTTGATTTTAATAAATGGTTTGTCAAATCATAATTTATCAATTGATCAAAAAATAATTGTTGAATCAAAATCAGTAATAGATAATGATACATCAAATAGTATAAAATCATTAACATTAAAAGAAGAGGGATTTGCATCTACAATTGAAAATGAAACTTCAACTAATAAATATCTTGCTCTTCACAAGTCAGCTAAAGTTGGTACCATTATCTTTATAAAAAATCAAATGAATGATAATATGGTTATTGTTAGAGTTATTGGAAAATTACCAGATACCGGAGATAATAAAAATGTAAATATAAAACTTTCTGCTGCTGCATTTGATAAGTTGAATCCTGTTGATAAAATAATTCCGATTGAAATGACATATGTTTTAGAAGAAAAAAAAAATTAGTGTTGTAATTAAGAATATAAAGTTTATATTGCGACCAAATTAAATTAATTATGAGTACAGGTAAAGTAAAATTTTTTAACCCAACAAAAGGTTACGGGTTTATTGTTGAAGACGGATCTGAAGTAGAACATTTCGTTCACTCTACTGGTCTTATTGATCAAATTGACGAAGGTGATTCTGTTGAATTTGAATTAATAGATGGTAAAAAAGGTAAAATTGCTGGTAACGTAAAAAAGACCTCCTAAATAAATTTTTTATCCCATTTTTCAGGATTAATTCTCCATGCTATGAGAGTTTGAGCATCGTCCTCATTTATGAAGTTTTTTTTGAGAGCAACATCAAGTAAATCATCATAATTTAAAAGACTTTCACACCTACATTTTGCCATGTCAAAATTTTCTTTTGAGGTTTTAAACCCATATGAAAATATAGATAAAACTGCAAGAACATCTGATCTCTTATCCCTAAGTGCTTCTACAGCTTTTATTGAACTCCCTCCTGTAGAAATTAAATCTTCAATAAGGACTATCTTTTTTCCTTCCTCAAGTTTACCTTCAATCATATTTTTCATTCCGTGTGATTTAGGTTTAGATCTCACGTAAATCAATGGTTTTTTTAGTTTATCTGCTACTAAAGAGCTTTGTGGAATTCCCGCTGTTGCCACACCTGCTATTACATCAACCTCATTATAGTTATCCACTATTATTTTACAAAGATGATTTTTTATTTCAGATCTAATACTGGGAAAAGAAAGTGATATCCTATTGTCAAAATAAATAGGTGACTTCCAGCCTGATGCCCAAGTAAAAGGATTTTTTGTTTGTATTTTAATGGAATTTATTTTGATTAATTCGTATAATAATTCGTTAGAGTTCATAATAAACAAAACTAAGCTTTAATTTAGTATTATATAAATAGTTCTTGATATTATAATGAAAATTATATTTGTTAATAACATACCAATTAATTTTAAAAAACTCAACAATTTAAAATTTAAAAAAGAAGATTACGATACTCATATAGATGGGTCTTCAGGCGTAGTTCCAAACAAGTTATTCTCTAGGGTTTTAATCTATGATTCAAATATTAAAACTATAGTTGATCTTCTTAAGAAGATGACTAAAAAAAAATTTAGAAAAATATATTCAATTACAATAACACTAAAAGAATATAAAAAAGTTTTAAATGATGTAAAGAGTATGTTTAAGGTTGTTAAAGCTGCAGGTGGTATCATAGAAAATGAAAATAAACAGATTCTATTTATATATAGATTAAAGAAATGGGATCTGCCAAAGGGCAAAAAGGATAAGGGGGAAAGCATAATGGATTGTGCTATTAGAGAAGTTGAAGAGGAGACTAAAGTAAAAGTTAAATGTTTCGACAAAATAACTTCTACCTGGCACACATACACAAAAAATAAAAAGTTTGTTTTAAAAAAAACAACTTGGTTTAAGATGAAATCAATAGATGATAGTAGAATGAAACCCCAGAAAAAGGAAAAAATAGAAAAGGTTCAGTGGATGGAAAGTGAGAAGATAAAAGAAATTCTATTAAATTCTTATAAAACTTTAAATCACGTTATAGATAAATTTTATAAAATGAGATAAATATGTTGTTAAATGCTAGATAAAATTTTAATAGTTTTTTCAACTTCTGTAGATGTATTATATATAGATATTCCTAGTCTTGTTACCCCACCTCTTTTCTCAAGTCCTAATTTTTGTATTGCTCTTTTAGCATAAAAGTGTCCGTCCCAGGCAGAAATATTTTTTTTAGCCAATTCTTTACACACTTGATTAGCTGATTTTGATTCGTGGACAAATGAAATTGTTGGTGTTCTATCTCTTGAAGAGAAATCAGGTCCAATAATTTTAATTTCCTTTAACTTATGTAATCCGTTATATAATTGAGATGCTAAGGCATACTCGTGTGTACTTAATTTATTATATGCATCAATTAATTTTTTTCTGTAGTTTTCTCCACAACCAAGATTGGCAATAAAATCAACAGCTTTTGATACACCATAACATGCTGCATGATTCAGAGTTCCTGTCTCAATTTTATATGGAGCTTTTTGATCTTGAACAATCAACCTATCAGTATCTAGTTTATCTAATAATCCAGGCCTTGAATATAATATACTTATATGAGGTCCATAAAATTTATACGCTGAACACACCAGAAAATCACAATTTAATTTGTTTACATCAATTGAAAAATGGGGAGCGTAATGAACAGCATCTAAGAGCAGTAAACAGTTATACTTCTCTAATATCTTTCTAATTTTTTCAATTTTGTTCATTGTTCCAAAAGCATTCGATGACATACCAACTGCTACCATTACGGTTTTATCATTAATTTTTTTTGAGAAATCATCATAATCAAGTTCACCATTTGGAAGCAAATCAATTTCAATAACTTTCACACCAACTCCTTCTAAAGTTCTCCACGGGCCTCTGTTAGCTTCGTGGTCTAACTCAGTAATTATCATCTCATCGTCCTTTTTAAAAATCTTTGATAGGGATCTTACAAGACTAAAGTTTAGTGTAGTCATATTTTGTCCGATAGATATACATTCTCCATCCTTTGCCCCTAAAAAGAGTGCAGACTTTTTTCTAAGGTCATCCATTATATTATCTGTTTCAATACTTGCTCGAAATTCGCCATGGGTGTTGGCGTTATGATTTTTATAGTATTTAGAAATACCTTCTATAACATCTGTGGGGACTTGTGTACCACCAGGTCCATCAAGATATATAACATTATTCCCATCATCATCAAATTTGTTTAGTGATGGAAACTTTTCTCTAACTTTTTCTATTTCTAGCATAGTACTTTTGATAAAAATAAATTGGAATTGATAATGAAAATAATGCAAGTCCAAGAAGTATTGAATCAAATCCTATACCTACAAAAATCCAAATCAGGAATAAAAATAATGGTATTGAGATAAAATTGGATTTTAAATTTTTTTTATTTTCAAAAATCCTTAAAATTTCTCCTAAAGCAATTAAAAAATAAAGAATTAATGCACAAAATGTTGATGTCAATATTAATTCAGTAAATATATTAGATAGATCTTTTGAATAATTAATAACAATTAATAGGATAACAATAGTATTTGAAATTATTAATCCTGAACTAGGAATGTTATTAGCATTTTCTTTCAAAAATATTTTAGGAAATAAATTATTCTTAGATAAGTTCTTTGGTAATTCAATTTGAAGAAGCGTCCAGCCGTTTATGCTACCCAATGCAGATATTATAGCGAAAATAGCAATTATATATTTCGCATAATCTCCTAAAATTATACCTCCTGCATCTGCATACGGTGCATTAGACTCTTGGATTTGTTCAGGAGATAATAATCCAAATAGTGCTATCGATGAAAGTAAATAAATAAAAAAGGTAAATATAACACCATATATAGTTGACTTTGATACATTCTCTTTTGCGTTTTGGACTTTATTATCTGGTACAGTCGCTGATTCTAATCCAAGAAATGCAAAAAAAGTTAAGGTTGTAGTAATTATTATTGCCCTAAAATCAGTTTCATTTGATACATTAATTGGATAGAAATATTCTCCATTCATAAATAAGAAACCTAGGAAAATTATAAGTATTAGTGGTATTAATTTTATTAATGCCGTATAGAACTGAAATTTTCCAATTCCTTTGATTCCAGATAAACTTATTGTTGATATTATTATTATTATAAAGGATGAGAAAAATATATTATAATATGGATTCTTTAGTATAGGTATAAAAACTGTAGAATAGCTTGTAATTGCTATTGCAAGACTAGCATTTAGTAGAAGAATTGAAATCCAGTATCCCCAGACTACAAGAAAAGCAGTAAATTCACCAAAATACTTCTTTGTATACGTAAAAGGACCACTTTCACCTGGATATTCTCGTGATAACTTTTTAAAGACTGTTGCCAAGCAAATTGATATAATTCCTGAAATTATCCAGCCAATAATACTTATAGATCCAAATGCTGACAAGGAAATTGGCAACATAAAAATTCCAGCACCAATCATGTTGCCGACGACAAGTGTAAATGACTCCTTAAATTCTATTTTATTCTCTATATTGTGCACACTATTTACAATATAATATTTTTAAATGAGTAGGAGTGATTTTTTTCTGGGTATCGATCTTGGTAGCTCATCTGTAAAAACATCCTTATTTGATTCTGCATCCGGTAAATCAATAGACTCGTGCACCTATCCAAATTCCGAAATGGAAATTATATCAAAAAAAGATGGATGGGCTGAGCAGGACCCAAATTATTGGTGGGATTGTATCTTAAAAACTTTTGAAAACTTGAGTGAAAAAAATGATTTTAAGCTTGTTAGATCAATTGGGATCTCATACCAAATGCATGGCTTAGTAGTTTTTGATAAAAATAATAATCTCTTATATAACTCAATTATTTGGTGTGATTCCAGAGCTGTTAAAATTGGTCAGAGGGCAGAGTCAGAGTTAGAAAATTCTATTTTAAAAAATAAAATTCTTAACTCACCTGGAAATTTTACTGCTTCAAAATTAAGGTGGTTGAAGGAAAACAGATCAGAAGTGTATGATCAAATAAATAAGGTTATGTTGCCAGGAGATTATATTGTTTTTAAGCTAACAAATAAAATATCGACCACTCCAATGGGATTATCAGAGGGGATATTATGGGATTTTCATTCTGACAAGCTGAGTGAAGATGTTCTTGAATATTATAATATTGATAGAAAACTAATTCCCGAAATAGTTGACTCTATTGGTAATCAGGGAATAATATCAGACGATGTGAGAGATAGATTTGGATTTGATAATGATGTAAAGGTGACATATAGAGCTGGAGATCAGCCAAATAATGCATTTTCTTTGAACGTTTTAGAGCCTGGAGAGATTGCTGCTACTGCAGGAACATCAGCAGTAATTTATTCTGTGACCGATAAAAATATTTCTGATATAAATAATAGAATAAATACTTTTCTGCATTGCTTAAATTCTAAATCAAAAAAAAGAAATGGCCTACTTCTATGTATTAATGGTTCGGGCATTGCTTATTCTTGGATCAAGTCTGTACTTGGAGAAAAATCATACAAGGAAATGGATATTAAATCAGAAAATATAAATAGTTCAGAGGGATTAAAATTTTATCCTTTTGGAAATGGTTCTGAAAGATTATTTAGTAATAAAAAAATAGATTCCCATTTTATTGGTTTTGATTTCAATAAGCACAATAATCAACATATTATTAGGTCTGTTCTAGAGGGTATCTCTTTTTCATTATGTTATAGTATTGAACTTCTCAGGGAATTTGGAGTTAATGTGGATACCGTAAAAGTAGGAAATGCAAATTTATTTCTGAGTAAGGTGTTTAGAGAATCATTTATAAATTCTTCGAATGTAAAACTTCAAATGTTCGACACTAATGGTGCTGAAGGAGCCGCAAGAGGTGCAGCACTTGGTTTAGGTTTTTACAAGACACCTGGTGAAGCTTTTAAGAGCCTAAATATAATTTCAGAAGAAAAACCAAATGGAAAAAATGATTATATTGAGAGGTACATGGATTGGAAAGATTTTTTAAATAATTTAAATTAAATGTAATGGGAGTTATACTTGGTGATAAAGAATATTTTAAAGATGTAAAAGAGGTAAAATACGAGGGAATTGAATCGGATAATCCTCTAGCTTATAGATTTTATGATAAAGAAAGAGTTGTTCTTGGGAAGAAAATGAGTGAACATTTTAAATTTGCAGTTGCATACTGGCACTCATTTGTTAATATTGGAAATGACCCTTTTGGATCAGGAACTAAAGTTTTTCCTTGGGTATCCTCTCCTGATGTTATGCAAAGATCTTATGATAAGATGGATGCTGCTTTTGAATTTATATCTAAGTTAGGTCTAGATTATTTTTGTTTTCACGATTTCGATCTTGTTGAAGAAGCGAACTCATTTAATGAGTCAGAAAAGAGATTATTTAAAGTTGTTGATTATGGAAAAGAAAAGATAAATTCTTCTCATATTAAAGTTCTTTGGGGCACTGCAAATCTATTTTCTAACCCTAGATATATGAATGGTGCTGCTACTAATCCTAATTTTGATGTTGTGTCTTATGCTGGTGCTCAGGTAAAAAATGCATTAGATGCTACTATTGAATTTGGAGGAGAAAATTATGTTTTTTGGGGCGGAAGAGAAGGATACATGTCATTAATTAATACAGACATGAAGAAAGAGTTGGATAACTTAGCCAGATTTCTTCATCTTGCTAAAGATTACGGAAGATCAAATGGATTTAATGGTTGGTATTTTATTGAGCCTAAACCAATGGAGCCATCAAAGCATCAGTATGATTTTGATGCTGCTACTGTTGTAGGTTTTTTAGAACATTATGGACTTGACAAAGACTTTAAATTGAACATAGAAGTAAACCATGCTACTCTTGCAAGTCACACTTTTGATCATGAACTTCAGGTTGCAGCAAATGCTGGTATGCTTGGAAGCATTGACGCAAATAGAGGAGATTACCAAAACGGCTGGGACACAGATCAATTTCCAAATAATATTTACGAAATAGTTGAGGCACTAATTGTAATAAATAGAGCAGGAGGACTTCAGGGGGGGGGAATAAATTTTGATGCTAAAACAAGAAGGAATTCTACAGATTTAAAAGATTTATTCTATTCACATATAGGAGGAATAGATTTGTTTGCTAGAGCACTTCTTATAACGGAAAAAATATTTAATGAATCTGATTTCTTAAAATTATTTAGTGAAAGATATGCTTCTTTTGAAAAAGGTGAAGGTAATCTTTTTGCAAATAATAAACTCTCTTTAGATGATCTCTACAGATATGCTAAGAAAATTGATGAGCCTGAAATGATATCCGGAAGGCAGGAATACCTTGAAAACCTGATAAATAAATATATTTTCTAAGAAAAATTATCAATTTTATAATATAATAATAAAATTTTTGTTAATGTAACAATATAATTTGCATACATATTTATGCACAATAGTTTTATTAGTTTAGTTTGCAAAGCACTTGTTTCAGAAAGCGCTTTTTCTTTATAGGCTAAATCCAAGTATTAAATATATAACAGCTGCAATCAGACCACAGATACCTGCATACGGAATTTGTGTTTTTACATGATCAATATGATCACTAGCTGATGCCATTGAGGAAACTACTGATGAATCTGATATAGGTGAGCAATGATCACCAAAAACACCACCACCCAATGAAGCAGCAATTCCTATTGAAGTATCTATTCCAATTTCGTTAGATAGAGGTACAGCTATAGCAATCATTATCGCAAATGTTCCCCATGAGGTGCCAGTTGAAAATGATATAAAACAACTTGTTATAAACAAAAGAAAAGGTATCAACTGAGGGGATATTATATCTTTTATTTGGTTTGATACATAAAGTCCAGTGCCAAGTTCATTACAAAGGTTACCAACAGCAAAAGCCAATAGAATAAGTATTGAAAGTTGCATCATTCCTGACATTCCTTTTATCAAGTAATTTATTGTTTCTATACCTGTCATTACCTTATTTGATATGTAATAAATAGATGAAATTATTAAAGAAATTATTACTGCATATAATACAGATGAGGATCCTGAAGCGTTTTTAATTATACCAAAAAAAGATTTATCAACTAAATCAGGACTATAACCAGTATAAAATAACATAAATAACATTGCGATAACCATCGTGACTAGAGGAATAAACATGTTAAGTGAATTAATTTCAATTCCTTTTTTTGCTTTAAGTACAGTAATTTCCTCTGATATCATTGGCATAGAACCGTCATTAAATTTCTTCCCGTTCTTTACTCTTAATTCTGCTTTTTTCATTGGACCAAAATCATTTTCTGAAAATATTATATAAAACAATAGAAAAATTACAAGTATTGGATAGAAATTATATTTCATTGAACTAATTAGTTCTTGAAATGGAAACTCAATTCCTTGAGTTATCAGTAAACCCATAATAAATGCCCCCCAACCATTAAATGGTATTAATAATTTTGATGGAGCTGAGGTTGAGTCAGCGATGTAGGCAAGTTTCTCTCTAGATAATTTTAGTTTATCAAATATTGGTCTGTATATTGTCCCAACTGTAAGTGCTGAGATATTGGATTCAACAAACAGTAATATACCAGTTAAGGATGCAAATAATTGAGCTTTTTTTCTACTCCCTGAGATTTTATTATCAGATGTATCGAAGTTGTTTTTTACACTATTTATAAAACCTTCAACACCGCCGCTAACCTGAATGAAAGCTATGAGTGATCCAACCAAAAATGTAAAAATTACAACTCTAGTGCTCCCAGCATCTGAGAATACATTTACAATACCCTCAATCGATAAAATCAGACCTAATAAAATGTTAAAATTTCCAATAATAAGCCATCCTGAGAATATACCTATTAAAAGGGAAATAACAACTTGCCTAGTGATGATTGCAAGTGATATTGCAATAATTGGTGGTATTAAAGATAGAAAACCGTAACCTTCCATTTCTCAATTATAGTTAAATTTGTATTCTAAAAATCATTTAATGAAAAAACTTAGTATAATATTTATTTTTTCTCTTTTTATTTTTTCATGTCAAACTGATGAAATTTCTAAAGTTAAGTTAAATGACTTCTCCAAATTATTTACTGTATCTAAAGACAATGTTCAGGAGATTGTTAAAACTTCTGAATTTACAAATCTTATGGAATATCTTCAATACGATATCACTGTATATACAATAACCTACAATACTATTTACCAAGGTAAGAATGTTATTGCTTCAGGCCTCGTTGCATTTCCTGAGACTGAAAAAGGAATGCCAATGTTAAACTTCAATCATGGGACAACATCATTGCACGCAGATGCACCCACTGTAGACTTTTTGCAATATAGTTTTTTCTCTAATGCTGCTAGTGCTGGATATATTTTAGTTATTCCTGATTACTTAGGTTTTGGATCTTCAGAAGATATTTTGCATCCATATTACAGGTCAGATATTACAGGTCAGACTGTTGTTGATATGCTAATAGCTACTAAAGAATTGGCAAAAATTGAGGGCTACAATTATAACGGAGATGTTTTTCTTTCTGGTTACTCTGAAGGTGGATTTGCTACAATGGCAGCTCACCATAACATCGAAAAAAATAATTATTCAAATTTAAATATAGTAGCTTCTGCACCAGCTGCAGGAGGATATGATATTACTGGTATGTTAAACTATTTTCTATCTTTAGAAACATATCATGTGCCTTATTACATAGCTTATGTTGCTATAGGCTACAAGACATCTTATAACTGGGATATTTCACTTAATACAATCTTTAATGAACCATATGCATCAAATATTCCTGAGTATTATAATGGTAAATTCTCAGGCTCTCAAATAAACGAAGTTTTGAACGATACGATAAGTATTCTTTTAAAGGAAAAATTTATTAACGAAACATTTTCAAATAATGAATTTTCAATATTTGTAGATGCACTGGAGGAAAATAGTCTAGATGCTTGGAATCCAAGAAATAAAATGATTATGTATCATGGATCTTCTGATATAACTGTTCCATATCAAAATTCAGTAGATACATATAATAGCTTTTTATCAAGACTTTCTGATAAATCAATAGTAGAGTTTATTACCCTTGATGGAAAAGATCATTCATCTGGGTCATTACCGTATATTTTAGATATTTTTGATAAGTTTAATTCTCTTAAGTAGTGAGGTTTATATTTTATTTTTCTTTTATTTTTTTAGTTGCTGCCTGCTCAAATGATACTCTTGACAATTTGAATAAGAAGTATTTGGAGTTAAGAGATTCATATGTTCCCGACTCAAGAGTTAATATATCAGATATAAGTTTTTATTCAGATGATGGTAAAATTACAGTTATTGGAGAAACCTCAATCCCTGGACTAAAAAATGAACTTTTAAGTTATTTGGATCAAAAAGGATATTCATACACAGATAGTATTAGTTTACTTCCTAATTATAGGTTTAGGTTTGGCATAGTAAATAATTCAGTAGGTAACCTTAGAGGATCGCCATCTCATTCATCTGAACTTGTTTCTCAGGCAGTTTTAGGAACAAAATTAAAAATATTGAAAAGAGCTGATGAGTGGTATCTTGTTCAGACACCTGACAATTATATTTCATGGATCGATCATGGAGGAATTCAGGTTATGGAAGAAACAGAGTTTTACGATTACTATAAATCATCATATATTTTTAACGATACATACGGTTTCTCTTATAAGGATGAGTCTGGCGATGATATTGTTTCAGATTTAGTAATGGGTTCCCTACTACATGTTACTGGTTCTGTTAAAAATTATTATAAGGTAAAATATCCGGATGGCAGGCAAGCAATAGTCAAAAAAAATAAATTAATGCCAATTGAAAAATTTGAGGACTTTAGAAATGATAGAAATAACTTGTTAGCTAATGCGAGTAAACTAATTGGGATCCCGTATCTATGGGGTGGGACATCTTCAAAAGGTTTTGACTGTTCAGGTTTCACTAAGACGATTTATGGCATGAATGGATTTAATATTCCAAGAGATGCATCTCAGCAAATCAAAGAAGGAATTACCGTTGATTCACTAGGAATCTGGACTAATTTAGAGGAAGGTGATTTAATGTTTTTTGGTTATGAGAGAGATGGAAGGCTGAGAATTGATCATGTTGCGATGTGGATAGGTAATAATAAATTTATTCAGGCTTCAAAGAACGTAAGAGTTAATTCTGTAATAGAGAATAGTGAAGACTATGATGAGTATCATATGAAAAAATATATTTTGACAAAAAGATATTTAGGAAATATTACGGATGGTATTAGAAAATTATAATTTTTCTAAATTTAAAATTTTTTCAACAAAGTTTTGACTAGTAAAGTCTATTCCACTAGCAATCCTAAAACTTTCTTTCCCTTCTTTATCAAAAACAATGGTAGTAGGAAGGCTGTAAGCACTAAAATAATTTAAATCAGCATTTAGTTTTAAAAATTCAAGATCTATCTCTCTTCTTTTGATAAACTCTTGTATTTTATCATGATTTTCGTTAGAAATGGCAACTATTTTAACTTTTTTATCTAAATAATTAGATTTTGATTTTTCTAAACTTTCAAATTCAGCAATACAAGGTTTACACCATGTAGCCCATAGATTAAGAATTAAAACATTTTCTTTATAAGTATCCAGTGACACTTCCTCATTATTCATATCCACAAGAATAGGCAAGTATTCATCCTTTGATTCCTTTTTTTTAGAACAATTAATTATAAGAAAGGAAAATAAGATTATTGTTAAAAATTTGTTCATATTCTATATCTTTGTAATATAATTTAGATATTAAAAATATGAAAAAATCTATCTTAATTCTTTTTATATTCATTTCTAATCTGATATATGCACAGGATTTCCATGTAAATCTTAAGGCAACTGGATTAACTTGTGCTATGTGTTCGTATTCAACCCAGAGGTCTTTAGAAAGATTAGATTTTGTTGAAAGCATTACACCTGATTTAGAGGAAACATCGTTTTTAATAGATTTCAAAAAAGATAAATTTATTGACTTTGATTTGATACAGGAAAAGGTTGAGGATGCCGGTTTTTTTGTTGGAGAAATTGAAGTAATATTTTCTGATGAAATATCTGCAGAAAACGATAAGCATTCCATTTATAATGGAAATTTATTTCATTTTTTTAGCGACAATGATTCAAAATCTAAAACTTTCAAATTAGTTGATAGGAGTTTTATACCTAAAAGTAAGTTTGATATTATTTCTGAAAAAACTGACCATGCTTGTTATATGACTGGAAAGAAGACATCAACTTGTTGTACAAAGCATGAATCTACGAAATCAAATAAGATTTTTCACCTAAAATCGGATATTTAATTTCAGGATTATCATGAAATTACATTACACTGTATTTTTATTATTACTTCTTTCATTCTTTTCATATTCACAGGAATTATATATTAATACAGAACCTGCAAGTTTAATTCCAAAAGGAACAAAAGTTGTTAGGCTTCACCATCACTCAATTTTTTTAAACGAGGATATCGAACCGGGTTCTCAATCTTCAGCTAGGATTTTAATACCCCAGATATCATACGGAATATCTAAAAATATAATGGTGAGTGCAGCATTTCAAATATCAAATAATCCGTTTAATGTATCTTTAAACTCTGGTTTTAATGGGTTTAAGCTATATTCTAAACAGCGAATATTATCAACCGATAAACAAAAGTATCATACCAGACTATCTTCATTTATTAAATATGCAAATCATGGAAAATGGAATTCTCCAAATTATAAGTTTATGAAAAATGATTATGACCTTGATTTTCAAGATTCTGGTCTTGAACTTGGTTTAATTGCTACACAATTAATTAAAAAACTTGCTGTTTCAGTAACATCGGGTTTTGGTGTAATTTCCAATAAGACCTCTGATGGTACATACGATGATAAAAACTTTAACTCTTGGCACAACTCTATCTCTGCAGGATACCTTTTATTTCCTAGGAAGTATAAATCTTATAAACAGACAAATTTCAATATATACCTAGAATATCTTACTAGTTCTATAATAAGTAGTCAATACCCATCTAGATACAGCAAGTTTATGTCAACTGTAGCTCCTGGAATACAGTTTATTATAATGTCTCGATCAAGGGTAGATTTTGGGTATAAGATCAGAAAGGGTGATTTGGCTAATGAATTTTTAGTTAAGTTGACATATATAATTTACTAACTTTCTTCTATTAAATATGTTCCATTGTAAACGTTGAAGCCATTCTTTGACCAGTAAGCAAGTTTTGGAGGATTCCCTTTTTTCTCTTTAATTGACGCACAACCAACCTCACCATCCTTACTTACTGCCACAATTTTATCATTAAAATTGATATTTTTTGTTCCACCGTTGATGTCAACAATTCTTTTACATAAAGCTTCACAGGCTTCTTGGGGAGATTTACCTGATCTCATCTGCTCAACAACATAAAATGAACCACACGTTCTCAATATTTCCTCACCTCTCCCAGTTGCACCAGCCGCTCCAACTTCATTGTCAACATAAAGACCAGCTCCGATAATAGGGGAGTCTCCAACTCTTCCAGGTATCTTGTAAGCTAATCCACTGGTTGTTGTGATTCCTGCAACGTCTCCATAAGAATCAACTCCAAGAACATTAATTGTACCTGTTATCCTCTTCTCGTTATAGTTATTGTCTTCTGGTGGAAACCAGTCGTCTTTATCTGATAAGTTTTCTTTCCATCTCAACCAAATTTTTCTAGCTCTTTCAGTGAGTAAATTTTCAATTTTAAAACCATGAGCAATAGCAAATTTCTGAGCACCTGGCCCAACAATATGAATATGGTCTGTTCTTTCCATAACAAGTCTAGCGACAGAGCAAGGTGTTTTGATTCCTTCTATTGATGCAACAGATCCACAATTATGAGTTGGCCCGTACATTATTGATGCATCGAGTTGAACAACACCATGTTCGTTAGGTAGACCACCGTACCCAACAGAGGTATCATCAGGATCAAGTTCTGTAACATTTGCCGATTTTTCAATTGCGTCAAGTAATTTTCCACTACTAGATAATATATCCCACCCAGGTTTTAAAACTTTTTCTCCCCACTGTTCACCTCTACTACATATTATGATAGGATTATCTTTCTTGGTCGATTTTGCTGAAACTTGAGATGCTAGGGGTAAAGTTGCACCTACTGTTGATATTTTTTTTATAAATTTTCTTCTTGTAGTCATAACTTTATGTTTGATAGTTTAGTAACATATTCATCTAAATACTCTTTTTTCATTTTCATCTTGTACTGTAATATCCATCTAGGATGAGGCAACGTGATGAAATTATTAAAGAATTTATACTCTTTGTTTATCATTTCAAAAAATTTTTGATTTTTTCCTTTTCCTATTAAGACACATACTGATTTATCACTTAATTTATCTCTTTGGATTTTGATCCAATCTACTATAGTATTTTTCCAACTTTTTGTAAGAGATATATCATCATAATAATTTAGGTTTTTATTGTTCTTGATAAATCCAAAAGGGCAAATACTTGTAATTAAAAATTTTTTATAAAATAATTTAGGACCACCATAAAGTTTGATCATTTCATGAATAAATGTTGAGCTGAGCTCTTTTTTAAGATCTAATTTTGAGTCTATACCACAATGATTTTTAAGATGATAAGGATCAGTAAATGGGATTCCAGTTAAACCTCCTCCAAGTCTTCCGGGATTAATTCCAAACAGTAAAATTCTTTTATTATTGTCGTAAAAAAATTTATTATAGAATTTTTTTGTAACCCTTATACCTTCATCATCTGAATAAGGATCAAGAATTTTGATAGATTTTGGAACAGCTTTGGATTTTAGATTAATGATAAAATCAATAAAATTCTCATTAATCATAAAAATATTACTCTAATGTTTTAGCAAATCTTTCTAGGTGTTCATCAGTCATAGTATCAACCTCAAACCTGATTATCATGTTTTCCCATAACATTGAAACTATTGCAACTTTATTATCATTGGGATCAATTCTATAAAACAATCTTTCGATACCTGCTTCCCAGCTAAAGGGTTCAACCTCAAATGAGTGAGACATATCTTCCTTATATTTTTTCATGTCGACTTTTCCATCTTTGTAGTAGTCGTATGGAAAACCCACAGCTCCTTCCTTCCACAATCTTGGAGGCCTATCCTCTAAGTTTGTTAGATTTAGTTTAACAATCCAATTCCCTTCTTTATTTGGTATCATCCTAACTACGTACTTACCAGCTCTCAGGGTCTTGCCAGCAACAGAGACATCAGTGGAAAATGACAGCATGGTCGGACTATTGGCGCCTGCTCTCCATTCTTTACCGTAAGGAACCAATTCTCCAAAAATCTTTCTTCCTTTCATTCCTGGTGACGAGTAAGATACTGTAATTTTTGTCATGCCAACATTTTGGCTTACAAAAGATTGAGGACTAGGCACTGGACTTAAGTATTGAGTTGCTCTTTGTGCAGACATACTGAAGCTGGAAGCAATAAATAAAGCTAATATTGAAAAATTTTTCATCATTTTGGTTTAATTAATCTCATTAAATATAGAACTAATTTTTGCTTAAATTAAAATTACCAATTAAAATATTCTCTTGCTTCTCAAAACTATTTGGTCTCTCAAATCTCCCAATAAATGAAAATGGATTTCTATTCAATTTTGCATCTTGGAATTTATTACCTTTTCTCCATCTTAAAGCGGGCCATTCATTACATATTAAAGTAGAATTTGTTTTTAAAAGACAATCAGAATACTCTCCTCCATCGTTCTTAATACTTACTTCGGTAAAACTAACCCAACCAAATGGGTCAACATAACCTGAAATATTAAATGTTGTTGAAAAATTATCATAAATGGTAGACCCAGAAAAGGAGCAATTATTTGAGTTATCTATTTTCAATATTAATGTATGATTATCTCCAATTGCTGGTCTTGGGCCAGAATAAATTAAATTTCCTGACCATTCCCCTAAAATTTCTTTATCAATATTTTTACAGTTTACAACTTCTTGATCTGAACATCTATAAGTGCTACTTGCTAGAATAATAAAAGCAATTTTAAAAATTTTCATATCCAAAGATTATTAGGATATTTTCCAATTTCAATTAATTTTTTAATTTTTTTTGTTACAATTTTTTTATCAGCTTGGTATGTAACTCCGAACCAATTCTCCTTAGTCTTTTCAACATATACCTTTTCTTTAATTAAATCGTTTACTAGATCAGGTATTAAAAATTCATTTTTAGGACTGTTTAGGTTATCAGATAAAAATTTTAAAAAATCAACTCTTAATTTATTAAATACATTTTTCTGAAATCCAATTAGGTTCATTGAAACCTCTGTACCTAATGGGTATCTAACATTAACGTTATCATATTTTCCATAAATTATATTACCATTTATCTTTAATTCGTGTGTTTCCTTTATACTTAACAGATGATTTTTATTTGTTTCACAAATTCCTCTGGATACACCCCCATAATCAGACAATGTATTCTCTATTAGGTAGCTTACAACACATGCCTGAATATTATTTTTTTCAATGTATTTTAAGCTTTCTATAATTTTTACAAAAGCACTTCTGCCGTAGAAGTCATCAGCATTTATAATACAGAATGAATTATTGATTGTGTTTTCACAACATAAAACTGCATGGCCTGTACCCCAAGGTTTTTTCCTCGATTTGGGTAAATTATATTTTTCTAATCCGTAATTAGGGTCCTGAATTATAACTTCTAAACTACAATTTTGAATTTTTTCAAATTTTTTTTTGTATTTATTAATAAAATAATCTTTAAGATTTAGAGATGATAATATAACTATTTGATTAAAACCTGCTTTTAAGGCATCATGTATTGAGTAATCTAGTAAAGACTCATTATTTGGTCCAAACGAATCAACTTGTTTTAGTCCACCGTATCTACTTCCTAATCCACCAGCCATGATAACAAGTGAGAAGTTCACTAGTCTTTTGCAATTTGGTAATTACCATTAACTGAGCCACTTCTCCAGCCACCAGCTGAAAAAAATTCTCCTTGAAGAACAAAAGGATCAGACCTAAATCTTGCTTCATGATATTTTACACCCGGTCTCCATCTGACAGTTGGCCATTGGTTACAAGGATTATTCCAACTTGAAGTAGATTCGGAGGTACATTTTGTGTATTCTCCACCATCAATCTCATATGAAGTTTCCATGAACTCCACCCATCCATATTTATCTATTGTTCCAGATACAACAAATGATGTGCCTGACTCTTCAAAAGCACTTATTCCCTGAAATTGACAGCCATTGGATGAAATAATTGATAATGTTATACTATGTAATGCTCCATTTGCCTGAGAATTTGTGTAATTTAAATTACCTCTCCATGTTCCAATCATATCTGAAGTAGCCTTAACACAATCTATTGTGAGCTCGTCTTCAGCACATCTATAAGTGCTACTGGCAAGTATAATAAAAAGAAAAAGGGATGCGGATTTCATTTTGTAAAACTAAATTTTTAAGAAAGAAATGCAAAGATTTTGGTTACACATTATAACGGAATAGAGTAAAGTATGTTGTAAATTGTGATTTCGTTATTTATAACAAACTCTTATGAAAATACATTTTTTAGATTGGTCAATTGTAATTCTATTTTTTATAGTTTTTATAATTATTGGATTTATTTCATCTAAAAAATCATCTAAAAATAGTACAGAATATTTTCTATCGGGGAGAAATATGCCATGGTGGCTTCTTGGAATTTCAATGGTTGCCACGACTTTTTCTGCTGACACACCAAATTTGGTCACAAATATTGTAAGGGAAAAAGGTGTATCAGGTAATTGGTCTTGGTGGGCCTTTTTACTAACTGGAATGTTTACTGTTTACTTATATTCCAAATTATGGAGAAGATCAAAAGTTTTGACTGATTTGGAATTTTATGAGATTAGATATAGTGGTAAAGAAGCAATTTTTCTGAGAGCATTTAGAGCAATCTACCTTGGTGTATTTTTTAATGTAATGATCATGGCCTCAGTCTGTCTTGCGGGAATAAAAATAGGAGGCATATTACTTGGGTTGTCGCCTTTTGAATGTATTTTCTACTCCTCACTAGTTACTGTTTTGTATAGTACAGTGGGTGGCTTAAGAGGTGTAATTTATACAGATTTAATTCAATTTTTTGTTGCAATGGTCGGATCGATATGGGCAACTTATTACATAATTAATCTAGAAGAAATTGGTGGCTTAGGAACTATGTTATCACATTCAAATGTGGTTGATAAGATTAGTTTCTTTCCATCAGCAGATAATACTGAACAATTTTTAATTGTTTTAATCATTCCTATTGCTGTACAATGGTGGGCAGTGTGGTACCCAGGTGCTGAACCGGGTGGCGGTGGATATATAGCTCAAAGAATGTTGTCAGCAAAGAATGAAAAAAATGCTATTTATTCCACCTTATTATTTAATGTTATGCATTATGTAATAAGACCTTGGCCTTGGATATTAATTGCTCTATCCTCATTGATATTGTTTCCAAACTTGGACAGTATTGCTATAGCTTTTCCGCAAATTGATAAAAGTATTATTGGAAATGATATTGCTTATCCAGCAATGCTATCCCTACTACCTAAAGGTTTGTTAGGTATTGTTCTTGCCTCGTTAATTGCTGCATTCATGAGTACAATATCAAGTCACTTAAACTGGGGTGCATCTTATATTTCTATTGATATTTATAAAAGGTTTGTTAGAAGAAATGCATCAGAGAGAGAAATTGTTACAATAGGTAAAATTTCAACTATCTTTTTAATGATATCTGCTGGTTTTGTGGCATTGCAGTTAAGTGATTCTCTTGGTGCATTTAATATATTATTACAGATTGGAGCAGGAACAGGTTCAATTTTTCTTTTGAGATGGTTTTGGTGGAGAGTTAACGCATTTAGCGAAATAACAGGTATGTTGATTTCATTCTTTGTTGCAATTTACTTTGAGTGGATTCATGAAAGTTATTTTGGAACACCACTTGAAGAATACGTGGAACTTTTAATTGGAATAGGTATAACAACATTTTCTTGGCTTTTAGTTACGTTTCTTACTAAGCCTACAAAAAAAAATAAGCTTATTAAATTTTATAATTTAATTAAACCTTATGGAATTGGATGGTCAGGATTTATTAAAAAATACAATTTGAAAAAGAATGATAATAATGATTCGCTGATGAATGACCTTTTTTTAATATTTCTTGGTGTCATAATGTTATATTTTGGTCTATTTGGAATTGGATTTATTTTGTATAACCAAATAATTAATGGCATAATAATGTTGTCTATATCTTTTGTATCATTCTATATAACAAATTATATTACGTCAAATTATTAATTAAGCTAATATAATTTGGAAATTGTTATATTATCAAAATAAATTATAGAAAACCTTTTTTTAATATTAACGTTTTAATATAAATTGTCTAAATTGACATTTAATTAATAATATTATTAACCAAACGATCAATTATGAATACGTTAAATTTTATATTAGGAGCAAGTTTAGCCCCCGGTGATTTCGTCGGCTTTACTTTCTTTATAGGATCTGTTTCAATGTTAGCAGCTACTGTGTTCTTTTTAGTACAACACGGTCAGGTTGACAAGAAATTCAAGGATTCAATGCTTGTTGCAGCTTTAATCACTGGTATTGCAGCTGTACATTATTATTACATGAGAGACCAGTGGGCTGAAGGTCTAGGTTCACCAACTGAACTTAGATATATAGATTGGATACTAACTGTACCATTAATGGTAGTAGAATTTGCTTTACTAACCGGTGTAGGTATGGGTAGTCTTTTTGTTGCTTCAGTCATTATGCTCGTCACAGGTTATATTGGAGAATCTGGACTTTTAGCTGGAGGACCTTGGTTATGGGGTCTTTTCTCAGGTGTAGCTTATTTTTGGATGGCATATGAGGTTGGTGCATTAACACGAATCAAGATTCCAGTCCAAGGAGCTGTGGGTGAAGCTTTAGCTAACGCTAAAGGTAAAATTCCTGCTGCAGGAGCTATGTTACAGTGGTTTGTATTAGTTGGCTGGTCGATTTATCCTTTAGGATATTTATTAGGAACAGCTGATGGTCAGTGGTACGCTGGTATAGAACCTTTATTAGGTGGTTTACCAATGGACATTGTATACAATATAGGTGATGCTATAAACAAAATTGGATTCGGTATGGCTGTATGGTATGCAGCAAAAGACTAATTTTTAGTAGCTATTAAAATTAAAAGGTGAGGTTTACTTCACCTTTTTTTTTATCTTTTTCCTATGTTTCTTACAAAAAATTATATTTTATCATCTAAACTCATAGGTTTAATTTTCGCCTTATCCATAATTATTTTTAAAGTTGAAAACTCTTATTCAGCCTTAATTTTTGTATTAATTATGCTGACTATTGGAATTCCACACGGATCAGTAGATCATTTAATAGCCTTTATAAATCCCAAATCAAGAAGATTCAAGAGTAAACTGAGTTTCTTTACAATTTATCTTTCCTTGATATCTGTAAATATTTTGTTGTGGGTTTTTTCTCCTTATTTAGGATTATTTACTTTTCTACTAGTCTCTTGTTATCACTTTGGTGAAGCACAAGTTATTGGTTTTAATAACACGAAAAATAAATTATTAAATTTTGTATTAGGTGCTAATATTTTATTATCTCTTTTCTTAAATAATATTTTTGAACTTCAAATTATTTTAAATGATTTTACTCTCTTTAGTTCAATTGATTTAACATCATATGATAAAACTTTTTTTTTACTAGTATCTGTGACAATACTTATGATATCAGTCGTTCAATTTAAAATTGATAAGAAGGTGCCTCTTTATGCAGAAATGAGTATTCTTTATCTTATATTTTATCATACTGATATTCTTACATCTTTTTCAATTTATTTTGGTTTTTCACACTCTCTGCCGATGCTTATTATGGAATATAAGGAGATGAAAGAAAAAAACTTTTTTTCATTTTATTTAAAGACTCTCCCTTTTACATTACTTGCTGTTATTTTTGGAGTAGTATTATATTTCTTTAATAATGACCTACTCACGGTAAACAATTTAATCCTGTTTACATTCATTGTTATATCCAGCTTAACACTTCCTCATGTTTTCATAATGAAAGATTTCGTAGAAAATAAATAAAAAAATGGATGTAAATTATGCTATACCTTTTATGTCCAAAGACTGGATTATAGCCAATACTTTATCTCTATTATACATAATTATTGTCATGGGTATTGGTAAATATCTGAGTAAAAAGAATAGAATAATATTTATTGAATATTTTGTGTACTTATTTATTACTATTTATGCTATTTACCATTACTTACATATTGTGGGTGGTACATGGAGTTTAGATAAAAGACTTCCATTCCATTTATGTGGATTTTCATCTGTAATCACTTGTTTTATATTATTTATAAAGAGAAAAGATTTTTGGTTTGACTTTTTGTTTTATGCTGGAGTACTTGGAGGTCTTAATGCTCTACTTACACCATTAATTGATAATTATACTGGAACAAATTTCTTTTACATTGAGTATTTCTATAGCCACACTTCAATCATAATTTTACCTTTGTACATGTATTATTATATGGGTATGAAATTATCAAAATTTTCATGGTTAAGAAGTTTTATTGCACTAAATGTAATATTAGTTTTTTTAATGCCATTTGATTTTTTGATAGATGCAAATTATATGTACCTTAAAGAATCACCAGCTGTTAATCATCCTTTAGTTTCAGGTGATTGGCCTTATTATTTGGTGAATCTTGAATTTGTTGTTCTTATATTACTTTATTTTACCTATTCATTATTTAAAAGCCCTATTTTATCGAACAAAAACACACTTTAAACGTTCTAGATACAATGAAAATCGGTATTCTTAAAGATAATGAGTCAAGAGTTTCTCTTACTCCGATCACACTGAACAAGTACGATAAGTTAGGATATAAAATTTATTTAGAAAGTGGTGCAGGCTCTTTAGCAGGATATCCTGATAAAGCATATGAATGTACAAAGCTTACAAAAAATAATATTATAAAAGAGTCTGATGTTATTGTTTGTGTAGACAGTTCGGCTATTGGTGATCTTAATAAACTTAATAATAAAATCGTCATAACAAATTTTAGTGGTCACGCTAATATTGAGAAAAAAGTGAAGGGCACGACAATTTTATTTGATCTATCAAAAATTCCAAGGACTACTATCGCTCAGAGTATGGATATTCTATCTTCTATGTCTGGTCTTTCTGGTTATAAATCAATAATAAAAGCTGCTGAGTTGCTTCCTAAAATGTTTCCTATGATGATTACCGCTGCTGGGAGCATTAAACCCGTAAAGGTTGTAGTTCTTGGTGCAGGCGTAGCAGGTCTTCAGGCAATTGCAACTGCTAAAAGACTAGGAGCGGTTGTGGAAGCGTCAGACCCTAGAGAAGCGGCCAAAGAGGAGGTTTTGAGTTTGGGAGCAAAATTTATTGAGGTTGAAGGCGCTGTTGAAGACAAAGATGCAGGTGGATATGCTGTCAAGCAGACAAAAGAATATCTTACTAAGCAGAATGAAGAGGTTTCTAAAAGATTAAAAGAGGCTGATGTTGTAGTTACCACAGCTCAGGTTCTTGGTTCAAAATCTCCAGTTCTTATTTCCAAAGCAGTCGTTGATGAAATGAGACCAGGATCTGTTATAATTGATTTAGCATCTTCAACAGGAGGAAATTGCGAGCTCACTAAGGATAATAAAATAGTGAAACATAATGGTGTTAGCATTGTTGGTAATTCATATTTAGCATCAGAATTAGCTCATGATGCAAGTAATTTATTTTCTAATAATGTCTTTAACTTCATAAGTCATATTTTTAAAGATGGTAAGTTAATTGGTGAAGATGATGATATCTTAAAAAACTGTAAAATTTAGGCTATGAGTGAAATATTTAACTTTTTAATTGAGAATGAAGTATTAATATATCTTCTTCTTTTTACAGTATTGCTTGGGTTTGAGGTAATATCAAAAGTGCCTTCGGTACTACACACACCACTCATGTCAGGAGCAAATGCAATTAGTGGGATAGTAATACTAGGTGCAATAATATTAATTCGAAGTACCGACCCGGAAAATTATTTTACTCTTATCCTAGCTTCAATTGCTTTATTTATTGGATCTATTAATGTATTTGGTGGTTTTTTTGTCACAAACAGAATGTTAGAAATGTTTAATAAAAAGAAGAAGAATGGATAAAGTATTATTTCTTATATCAGCATTTTTACTTGTTTGGGGACTAAGACTTCAGAGTGATCCAGCATCGGCTAGCAAAGGAAATAAATACGCATCAGTTGGTATGCTTATAGCAATAATCTCAGCAATAATCATGCCTATTGAAAATTCTTATGACAATTATTCTTGGATACTTATTCCAATAGTATTTTCCGCTTCGATTGGATTTATAATTGCTAAGAAAATAGAGATGACATCAATGCCACAGATGGTATCAATATTTAATGGTCTTGGTGGATTAAGTGCTGTTCTTTTATCCTTTACTGAGATAAACAAATGGTTAAGTAATACAGAATTATACCCTCAATTTGTAATTGTAGTTTTACTGGTTAGTTTATTTATAGGTTCAGTGGCTTTTACTGGAAGTTTGCTAGCATTTGCAAAATTAGATGGTTACAAGTGGTCTGAGAAACTCACGCTACCATTTCAGCACATTATAAATCTAACCTTACTTTTCTCAATTGTTGTTTTGTCATTTCTATTTATAGATAATTCAGCAGATACCAACTACTTGTATATTCTAATAGCATTTTCCCTTCTTTATGGTGTATTCTTTGTGGCTCCTATTGGAGGTGCTGATATGCCAGTGGTAATATCATTATTAAATTCATTTACAGGTATAACAGCTGCCCTAACTGGAGTTATTTTTGATAATAAAGTAATGCTTTTGGGTGGAATCCTGGTAGGTGCTGCGGGAACAATACTCACAGTATTGATGTGTCAGGCAATGAACAGGTCATTAATAAATGTATTAGTTGGGGGATTTTCATCCTCTAGTTCATCATCTAAGTCAAGTGAACAGGGTGATATTAAAGAAATAACGGACTCTGACTTTGCAGTTCAATTATTCTATTCTCAAAAGGTTATTATTGTTCCTGGTTATGGACTAGCTGTCGCTCAAGCACAGAAACTATGCAAAGAGATACAAGAGGTTCTTGAATCTAACGATGTTGAAGTAAAATATGCCATTCATCCAGTAGCTGGAAGAATGCCAGGGCATATGAATGTTTTACTTGCCGAGGCTGATGTTGATTATTCAAAACTTATAGAGTTAGATGAAGCAAACAGCAATTTTAAATCCACTGATGTTGCTGTTATTATTGGTGCGAATGATGTTGTTAATCCTGATGCTATTGATGATACTGCAAGTCCTCTCTACGGGATGCCAATTCTTAAAGTATGGGAGTCCAATTCAACTGTTGTTTTGAAAAGAAGTATGTCAGCTGGATATGCTGGAGTACAAAATCCTTTATTTTTTAGGGAAAACAATAAGATGTATTTCGGAGATGCCAAGGATAGTTTACAAAGATTATCTACCGAGCTCAAGAATTTATAGAATATTTTATAAATTGGAAATATGTCAAGGCTACTGGTATTCCTTCTACTTCTTTCCTCTTGTTCATCAAATCAAAATAATGATAAGCCTAATATTATTTTATTTATGTATGATGATTTGGGTTATGGCGAATTGGGAGCATATGGACAGAAAATAATTGAAACAAAAAATATTGATGAACTTGCCAAGAATGGCTTAATGTTTACAAACTTTTACTCAGGTTCCCCAGTTTGTGCTCCATCAAGAAGTATTCTACTAACTGGGCTTCATGGTGGACATACCAAAATTAGAGGTAATCATGAATTCGGAAGCAAGGGAGATGTATGGGATTATAAAAAAATGTCTGATGATCCAAACCTAGAGGGTCAGTACCCAATAGGTAAAGAAACCTTAATATTCCCAAAGCTTCTGAAGACACAAGGATATTCTAATGGAATGATAGGAAAGTGGGGATTAGGACCTCCAAACTCTTTATCTGTTCCAACTGAGATGGGCTTTGATTATTTCTATGGGTATAATTGTCAAAGAATGGCACATAACCTATATCCACCACATTTGTGGGAAAATAATAACAGAGATATTTTAGATAATGAGGTAATATCACCAAAACTCAAATTGCAATCAGGCCAAGATCCATATAATGAGGATAACTATAAAATTTTTAACCAGAAAGACTATGCTCCAGATAAAATGCATATTAAGGCTCAAGACTTTATAGAAAAAAATAAGGATAAACCTTTTTTTCTTTATTATGCAAGTCCGATACCTCACGCACCACTTCAAGCTCCTGAATACCTTATTGAGAAGTACAGAAAAATAATTGATGATGAGGAACCTTATCTTGGAAATGTTGGTTATTTTCCAACAAGATATCCAAGAGCTACCTATGCTGCTATGATAGAATATATTGATATTCAAGTAGGTAAGATAGTACAACAACTTAAGGACAATGGTATTTATGAGAATACTATTATTATGTTAACAAGTGATAACGGTCCGACATATGCTGGGGGAGTTGACTTTAAATATTTTAATAGTACCGGTGTTTTTCAAAATGATCCTAAGAGAATGAAAGGTTATACCTATGAAGGTGGAGTAAGAGTACCTTTTATTGTTTCATGGCCAAACAAAATCAAAAGTAAAAGGGTCATAGATGACATATCAATTTCATATGATATATTTCCCACAATAACTCAATTATCTGGTGTAAATGATAGTAATACTTACCCCTCAGATGGTATTAGTTTATATAATATTTTTACAGATAAAAATAGTTCTTTGGAAAGAGATTATATCTATTGGGAATTTCCAGCTTACGGGGGACAGATAGCAGCTAGGATGGGTGATTATAAAGCAATTTTAAAAGATATTAAGAAAGGAAATAAGCAAATAGAATTATATAATCTCTCTATTGATCTAAAAGAACAATATGATATATCATCTGAATATCCAGATATAGTAAGAGATTTTGAAAATATTATTAAAAAAGAACATGTAAGATCTGACATTGAAAGATTTGAAATGGGTTATATTGATGAAATAAAATCTTTGAAAAAATGAATAAAATAAACAGAAGAAATTTTATAAAAAAAACATCTTTATCTGGAGCAGCAATAGCAACTGCCTCTTCTTTATCATCCTTAAAATCTAAGATAAGAAACAAAACATCTCAGTATATGGGAAATTTTGCTGTACCAAAACTTTCTAAAGTTAAGGTTGCATTTATTGGTGTTGGAGCTAGAGGAACTGGGCACGCAAAACAATTAGCATCAATAGAAGGTACTGAGGTGATAGCAATATGTGATTTATATAAGGATTTAGTGCAAAGGTCAAAAAAATTATGTGAAGATGTTGATAGTCAAAGACATAGGAATATAAAATTATATTATGGTGGTGAAGATGATTGGATTAAAATGATCAAAGAGACAAAACCTGACGCAGTATTTATTTCAACAAATTGGGATAATCATGCACCTATGGTAATAAAGTCTATGGAATTAGGATCCCATGCTTTTGTAGAGGTTCCTATGGCGACTAATTTAAAGGACCTTTGGGATATAGTAGATACATCAGAAAAGACCAGAAAGCATTGTATGATGATGGAGAATGTAAATTATGGACGTGATGAGCTTATGTTTTTAAATATGTGTAGGAAAGGATATATTGGTGATTTTCTTCATGCAGAGGCAGCTTATATACATGAACTAAGATTTCAGATGGATGAACAGGAAAGGGGGACAGGTTCATGGAGAACTCATCATTACGCAAAAAGTAGAGGTAATCTTTACCCAACTCACGGGCTAGGTCCAGTTGCACAGTATATGAATTTAAGTAGGGGTGATGACAACTTTAAATCTCTTGTTTCATATTCAACTCCTGCTATGGGAAGAAAATTATATGCAGAAAAAAAATATTCATCAGACCATAGGTGGAATAAACTCGATTATACTAATGGAGACTTAAATACATCTATTATTAAGACCACAAACGGAAAAACAATAATGGTGCAGTGGGATGAAACAAGTCCAAGACCTTATTCAAGACATAATCTTATTCAAGGTACTAAAGGTATTTTAGCTGGATTTCCAACAAGAGTTGCTTTAGATGGAGGTGTGGAGGGAATAACTAAAGATCATCATTCTTGGGCTAAGGGGGATGACCTAGAAAAGTTATATGAAAAATATGACCACCCTCTTTATAAAAGGATTGGCCAAGAAGCCAGGAGAATGGGTGGACATGGGGGAATGGACTTTATAATGAGATACCGAATTGTTGAATGTCTTTTGCAAGGAGCACCTCTAGATCAAAACGTTTACGAAGGGTGTTTCTGGAGTGCAGTTACACCATTAAGTGCAAACTCTATAGCTAATAATGGATCACCACAGAAATTCCCCGATTTTACAAGAGGAAATTGGGTTGATACACCTGGCTTAAAAATTATATCCTAATTTGATCCGTCAATAATTTTTGTAGCTCCCATATTGTTAAGTTCAGTCTTAAAACTTGGAATTTTTCCAGCAACAATATTTAGTTTGGTTTCAAGTTTGGTCAACATTGAATTTGCAATATCGAGACTTTGTTTATGTTGACCAGTTGGACCATAAGTTGTTGACAGGCCTCTTGCAGCATTTCCAATAAATCTACTTAGCGTTGGGTCATTGTTTTCACCAATTTTAGATTTAGCCGAATTACCATATAATTCAACGGAAATTTGATTTAATTCCTCCTCCAATTCAAATAGATTGTTACCCAATTCATTATTTATTTTTTTTGATGTGTGAAGAGATAATCGCATTGCTTTGACCATATTCATTGTCTTAGTTAATTTATTACTGAATAAGGTTTGTCTGTCATATACTTTATCAACTTTATTGGAGTGTGCCTGATAATCTTCGTAAGATGTTCCTTTAAGTGTACCTCTTCCTAAATCTACAACATTAAAAGTCATAGGACCATCTAGAACTATCATTTTACCTTCTGATTCTTTTACTAAAGAGGCGGTGTAATTACCTGGTGATACCAAATTACCTGACCTTGAATATCTACCCGAACCTGATGATCTGAATTGCATTCTATCTGGGTTTATAATTGGATTTGAACCATGTCTAAGATCCCAGGCTACTCTGTTAAGTCCCTTGCTTGCTGAAGCATTAACTCTGTTTACTTCTTCACCTTTTGAATCTTTTATTAGTATATAAATACTAGTCTTTTCTTCTCTACTTTCTTTTTCTAATAAATCCCAATTTATAGGAGGTATCTGCTGTCTTTTATCTATCATCTCATTTTCTAATTCTTTTCTTTTAGATTTTAAACTTGGATAGGAGTTTGATAGTTGATATGTAAAAACCGCACCAAAATCGGGATTTTCTGCAAAATAATAATCACCTCCTGTATTGCCAATAGTACTTTTGGGTATATACCAAAGAGCATCACGGGTAGTGAATAATTTACCTTCTTTATTTTGTGTAAGGTTATTACTCATTTCCCTTAAAGCAGTGTAATCATCTAATACAAAAAATCCTCTACCAAAAGAAGCTGCAACTAAATCATTTTCTCTTTTTTGAATGGTTATATCTCTAAAAGAAATTGTAGGTGCTCCATGTAGTTTGTGCCACTTTTTTCCTCCATCAATAGTGGTATAGATTGCAGTTTCTGTTGCACAAAACATAAGGTTTGGTTCAATGTGGTCCTGAACTAATCTCCAAATCAAGTTCCTTTTTGGTAAATTACTGGATATTGAAGTCCAAGTCTCACCTAGATCAGAGCTCTTAAATAGATATGGACTAAAATCTCCCTCTTTATGATTATCTAGAGATATATAAACAGTGTTTTCGTCGAAATTATCTGCTTTTATATCATTTATAAAAGTTCTTTCAGGTAGTCCAAGCCTTGTAACTGGTATTTTTTTCCAATTTTTTCCAGTGTCTGTTGTCACTTGAATTATACCATCATCTGTCCCAACATATATAAGTCCTTCTCTTACTGGTGATTCAGATATAGAGGTAATTGTATTATAATTAGACATAGCTCCAAAATCCCACGAATTATCAAATCCATGTCTTCTTCCCATAATAGGTAAATCTAGTCTTTCCTCGTTTCGAGTTAAATCATCAGAGACTGGTTCCCAGCTGTCTCCTCTATTTTCAGATTTCCATAATCTTTGAGAAGCAAAATAAAGTCTAGATGGTTTGTGAGGACTTACTAAAATTGGAGAATCCCAATTCCATCTTTCGTGTTTTTCCCCCTCTCTAGGTTGAGGCTGAATTAGGACTGCCTCACCAGTTTTTAGATCGACTCTATGTAAAACTCCTTCTTGAAATTCACCATAAACAATATCGTTATATTCAGGATCTGTAGCGGTTTGGTGTCCGTCAGCACCTAAAATTTTATACCAGTGTGCATTTCTAATTCCTTGTCTCTCGTCAGTTCTTGAAGGTCCTCCTGCAGATCCATTATCTTGTGTGCCACCAAATATATGATAAAATGGATACGCATTGTTCACAGCAACTTTATAAAATTGAGTTATGGGAAGATTCTTGTGATACTTCCATGTTTTAGCTAGATCAAATGACTCATAAATACCGGCGTCAGTACCAACAAGTAAATAGTTAGGATCATCCTCTCTGAAAGCTATTGCATGATTATCAGAATGCTTTGATCTTTCTGTAAGTTCAACAAATGTCTTTCCACCATTCTCTGAAGTTAGTATTCTTACATTCATAAGATAAAGTCTATCAAATTTGTGTGGTGATGCAAATAGCTCTTGATAATAATGTGGTCCAGTACCATAACCTAACGAAAGATCACTCATTTTTTTCCACGAAGAGCCCCTATCTTCAGATTTATATACAGCTCCATTTCTCTTTTCTAGTTCAATTGATGCATATAAAATATCTGGCTTTTGCGGAGATAATGTAAACCCAATCTTTCCAGCATAATTTGGTAAACCAGACTTCAGTTCTGTCCAGGTATCTCCACCATCTTCAGACCTATGGAGACCAGATTCAGGTCCTCCTCCCATCAAAGCCGCTACGGTTCTATGTCTTTGCCATGTTGCAGCATATATTCTGTCCGGATTCCTTGGATCCATATGTATATCTGTGACACCTGTCCATTTTCCACCACCAAGAACTTTTTTCCAGTTTTCTCCACCATCTGTAGATTTATATAGTCCTCTCTCACCACCAGGACTCCATAGAGGTCCTTGAGATGCTGCCCAGATGATGTTTGAATTATTAGGGTGGACAATTATTTCTGATATGTGTTCAGATTTTCTAAGACCCATATTTTTCCATGATTTCCCTCCGTTTTCGCTTTTAAAAACACCATCGCCGAATGCAACGTGCCTACCACCTACGTTCTCACCAGTACCAAGCCAAATTATTGATGGGTCACTTGGGTCTATTGTAACACAACCTGTTGAGTAAGTAGTTTCATTATCAAATATTGGAGTATAAGTTGTCCCTGAGTTTTCAGTTTTCCAGACTCCACTTGATCCAGTCGCAACATACCAAACATTATCATTATCAGGATGTATTGCTATATCAGCTATCCTTCCTGATAAGAATGCAGGTCCTACATTTCTTAATCTAAGTGCAGAAATTGAAAATTCACTTTTATCAATAGATGTGCTGATAGTTGAATTTCTTTTTCTTTGAGATACAGAATTGTATACTATTAAAAATATGAAGGTAATAACGAATAATCTTCTCATTGTAATGGTTTTTAGTTTTTAACATTTGGTACAGTTTTTTAATTTAATATATTTTCAATAAATTATTAAAAAATTTAAAACAAAGATTCATTTTTTATTATGAATCCCTTAGAAGAATTAGTTATGAATTTAATTGGAAGTCAAAGTTTAATTTTAGTTGCACAACTTATTGTCTCTTTATCTGTCCTTAAAGTTTGGTTAATTAACCATAGACAACCTACAATGTGGAGAGGAGGAGATTCAAAGACCATGAAAGAAGAATTTAATGCTTATGGTTTACCAGATTGGATGATGTATACAGTTGGAGGTTTGAAAGTGGCTTTTTCAATTGGCTTAATAGCTGGTATATGGATACCGGAAATTATACAATTTTCTGCTTTAGGTATAGCATTTTTTATGTTCTTTGCTATTTTGATGCATATTAAAATCAATGATCCACTGTATAAATCCTTACCTGCCGGAATATTTCTAACATTAACAGTATTAATTGCTTTGTTCGTTGAAAACTAAATTATTTCTTTTCTTTTTAATTTTATTTTCATGCTCTTCCAGAAATGACTTTAGAAGTATCAGTGGTATCGAATTTGCTGAAAGATCCAGTGAGCCATTCTTATATTCTTCTGGAGATAATCTAATTATTTCATGGACTGAAAACAAATACGATACTAATTACCTGTATACAGCTGAATACCTAGGAGATAGTTGGAACAATAAGGTATTAATTACAGATGGGCAGGATTGGTTTATAAATTGGGCTGACTTTCCTTCAATATCTTACAATAAAGTATCAAACGTGAAAATGTCCCACCATCTTCAGAAAAGTTCAAAATCAACATTTTCCTACGATATTAATTATCACTTTTTTAAAGACGGAAGGTGGTACGATAAAAATAAACTTCATAATGATGAAACGAAAACCGAACATGGTTTTGTATCATCTTACCCTTATAAGGATGGTTTCGTTGTCACGTGGTTAGATGGTAGAAACACTAATTATGATAAAAAAGAAATGGATGGTCATGCATCAGGGCCAATGAATTTGAGGTCAGCATTTATTTCATCAAAAGGCGATGTTTATGAAGATCATCTTGTTGATGAAATGGTTTGTGAATGTTGCCAAACATCTGTTACTGTGTCGAATGATATTCCTATTGTTGTATATAGAGATAGATCAATAGAAGAGAAAAGAGACATATCCATTTCAAGATATATTGAGGGAAATTGGACCAAACCCATATCAATTCATGATGATAACTGGATAATTAATGGATGTCCTGTAAATGGACCAAATATAGATTCAAATGGTGATAAGGTAGTGGTATCGTGGTTTTCTGCCTCAAGTGGTGTTCCAAAAGTCAGTTTGAAATTTTCAAGAGATAATGGTATGACTTTTGGTAAAAAAATAATGATTGATGATATTATGAACTTGCCAACGGGAAGAGTTGATGCAGAGTTTATTAGTAACGATGAAGTAGTTGTAAGTTGGTTATCATCTTTTGAGGGAAAAGGTTCATTATTTCTTAGAAAGATAAACATAAATGGTAACCAAGGAGAAATTAAAAAAATAGATGACATTTCAATGGAGAGATCAACTGGATTTCCTCAGATTGAGAAGTTTCAGGATGATTTAATAATTGCCTACACAGATTCTGGATCTGAGGAAAAGAGGATAAAAACATTTAAAATGTCTATATCATCACTTTAGAAAGCTATATTATCAAAGTAGTAATTTCCTGGTTTTTTGAATGAGATTGAAATAGAGTTGATATTTCTATTTGATTTTTTAACTTCATATGTGGTAAGCATTATGTCGTTTATCTTATTAAATCTTTTTCTAGTGAGGTAATTGAATTTATAATTCTCTAATGAAATTTTATTATTTATTAATTTTAATTCTGTTGAATCAACAATTTCATTGTCAATTAAAAACTTAATATTCAAGTAAGATGAGTCTATTTCGTTGAAAACATCAAGAGTGAGATTATCCAAATAAGAATCATTTTTTAGTTTAAATATAATTCTTGAATTTTTTTTTGATTTTATTTTTAGTGCTTTATTTTGTTGGCTTTTACCTCCCCTAAATTCTAGTTTTTCAAGTTTAGGTCGATCTATATTTTCAAAAAAAACGGTTGTGTTCTCGTTATTTACAATGTCATTTCCCTCAAAGTCATTTTTAATATTTTTTGAAGCTTTTTGATATTGAGATAATATTTTAAGTTCATCATCAGTTGATATTTTATATTCAACAGATTTATTTAATTTTTTAATTGCACTTAAATCTTTTCCCGAGACATAATTAACAAAATTTATTAGGTAGTATGTTAAAATTTTTCTCTGTAACCAGTCAGGAATAATATTTCTATAGTTAATTAAATATTTGCTTGGAAATCCCGAGTCACTATTTCCCCACGAAGTATTGAATTGTGAATGATTTGCACCTTCAATAAGGATATTTGTATTTACAAGGGAATCAATTGAATTAGTAATCCTGTTTGACTGTCTCATTCCAAAGAAACTTTCCTCATCTGAATCCATACTACCTTGTACACTTAAATAATTCATGTTTTTTAATTCATAATTCCTATTATATCTATAGTCAGTTGGTGCCAAAGTAACAATACCTATTATATTAAAATCATAATTAAATTTTACATTTCCATTATCAGGATATGTGCTTAGATTATTAAATTTAGCTGCAAGATTTACTGCTTCGCCACCCCTTGAGTGACCGATAAATATAACTTTATTAAAATCTACTTTATTATATAGTGGTGAAAGAGAATCACTACTTAATTCCTTTAGATAAGATATATTTTCAAGAAAATGCCAGGACCTTGTAGTCATCTCTTTTCCTATAAAATCTCCATCCCAAGAACCATTTAAAAAGTTTTGATCAACAGAATTAAATATGTATCCATGAGATGATAAAAATTCTCCTAGATAATTAT
>MDTB01237361.1_pt1 | contig 44463 bp, 43 predicted proteins | sample 811161 | NCBI WGS metagenome assembly MDTB01 (sample SAMN05326650, study PRJNA326480) | marine metagenome | isolation source: seawater | place: Mediterranean Sea | collected 2009 | reverse complement strand
TCTTCCATGTCTTAAGACAAAGTACCATTGGCGCAGAAAGGCTTGACTGCCGAGTTCGGAATGGGATCGGGTATTACACTTTCGCAATAATCACCAGGCGAAATCTTGTATACCAAATTTAAATTTTTTACAAATACTTTTTAATACTTAGCTATAAATCTATTATTATTGACTCCACTTGTCATTTGGTCATAGATCCACTTGTATGTTGTTTCTAAACCTTGCTTTAAAGTTATCTTTGTATCCCAATTTATTTTTTCTTTGGCTAATGTGTTATCACTCGACCTGCCTCTAACACCTAAGGGTTTATCAAGTAAATAATTTTTTTTAAAAGAGAGCCCAGCTATTTCCTCAATAACATTAATCATCTGATTAATAGAAACTTGCTCTTCACTTCCAATATTGAACACATTTGAACTATCACTTAAAAAAAGTTTTTTTGTTCCAATTAAACAATCATCAATAAACATAAAACTTCGAGTTTGTTCACCATCTCCCCAAACATCTATCGTTTTTCTCGAGTTAATTTTAGCATCAATTATTTTTCTACACAACGCAGCTGGAGCTTTTTCTCTTCCTCCATCATAAGTACCCATAGGGCCATAAACATTATGATATCGAGCAACTCTAGTTTCTAAATTAAAATCTTCTGTGAAATGCCTACACATTCTCTCACTAAATAATTTCTCCCAACCATATCCATCCTCAGGGTCTGCCGGATATGCATCTGACTCTTTAAGACCTTTTATAAAAGTATTGTTTTGTTTTGTTCCATTGTAGACACATGCACTAGAGGAAAAAAAATATCTTGAAACATTATTTTTGATAGAAGCTCTTAACATATTGGTATTTATCAGAACTGACAACATGCATTCAGCTTTATTGTTTTCAATGAAACCCATGCCCCCCATATTACAAGCCATATTGTAAATATAGTCAACTCCTTTTGAGGCTTCTAAACAATTTTCATATTCTTTTAAATCAAAAGAGTAATTTTTACATTCATCAAAAATTTGAAACCAATATTCAAATGGCTTTAAATCCGCACAAATAACATTATGGCCATCATTTAAAAGAGATTTTACTAAGTGCCCTCCAATAAATCCTCCTGCACCACAAACTAAAATTTTTTTACTATAAATCATTTATACTAAATTTTATTTTTTTTAGATCTTAGTTATACATTAATTAATCAATTTCAACTAATACTTATAGATTTAGGCAAACTATCATTTTTAACTTACACTAGAACTAAAAATTATAAATTAATTTATAGATGCTTTTTTATATTTACTAGGCTGGTAGAAATCCTTATAAAGCTTAATCTAGAAAACCCATAAGAAAAATAGGTTTTTTTATCTAAATTTAACTTAATATATTTTTCGATTTAATTTTAAATATCAAATTTTTCAAATAATAAATATTATTAGACGTTAAAATATTTTTCATTTATGGTCATATTTAAAATAAATAAAATATGAATGTAAACATACTTCTTATTGGAAGAGTAAATTGTAACTATTCAAAAAGATTATTTTTTATCCTAAAAAAACTCTCAAAAAGATTGGACTACTACGAAAGTAGTAAAAGAGGAGAAAAACTAAATTCACAAATTTTAAAAAAAAGTTATGATTATGTATTTTGTTTTAGAAGTTATGTTATTTTAAAAGAAAATTTTATAAAAAAAATTAAAATTGCTGCAGTAAACTTTCATCCAGGTCCACCTAATTATAGAGGAACGGGGTGTTTAAATTATGCTCTTTACGATGGATCAAAATATTATGGTTGTACAGCTCATTTAATAAATAATAACAAAATTGATAATGGAAATATAATTGATGTTCGTAAATTTAAAATTTATAAAAAAGATACCCTTCAAAAAATTTTAGACAAAACACATGAGAAACTTTTCTATCAGGCAAATTTTTTAATCAAAGGATTGATTAAAAATAATAATTTAAATCAATTAATAAAAGAAAATAAACATATTTCATGGTCTGGTAAAATAAGAAATTTAAATGAATTAGATAATTTCTATGAAATAAAATTTAATTCCTCTAAGCGTGAATTTGAAAAGAAGATAAGATCAACATATACAAAAAAATTTAAACCTTATTTAAGACTATATGGAAAAAAATTTATACTTGAATAGTCTTAGTTATTTTATACTAGGAATAATTTTTTTAAGTTTTTGACTGTAAAAAGGATCAATATCAATAACCAACAACCCTGTCTTACTTTTTTTAAGTCCCAGAACTTTTCCATCAGGTGAAATTATTGACGTATGTCCAAATGTTTCTCTTCCTTTTGAATTTTTTCCATACTGTGCTGGTGCAAAAATATAAGAAAAGTTTTCTATAGCCCGAGCTCTTAGAAGAGCAATCCAATGTCTTTTTCCTGTCTCCTTTGAAAATGCAGATGGAACAGTTATGAAATTAACATTTTTTTTTGATAATTTTCTATATAATTCTGGAAATCTTAAATCAAAGCATACGCTAAAACCAATTTTTCCCCACGGTAAAGTTGCATATTTTATTTTATTTCCAGGTTTAAATAACGCACTTTCAAAATGCTTTTCTCCATTTGGTAGTTTTACATCAAACATATTAATTTTATCATAAAAACTTTCAATTTCTCCTTTAGGATTTAATAATATAGATCTATTAAAAATTTTTTTTTTTTTAGTTTTAATTGGTAAAGAACCAATCAAAATCCATCTCTTATTAATTTTACTTATCAATTTAACTTTTTCTAGTAGTGGATCTTCATTCATATGAAATGAATATTTAGTTATAATTTTATGGTTTGAACTTAGTATAGTGGAAAATTCTGGTGTTAAAATTAAATCTGCTTTTAATTTAATTGAATTGTTTATATATTTTAATATCTCATGGCAATTTTTATCGTAATTTTCTCCACTATTTAATTGAATACAAGCAATTTTCATTAAGTTTAAAAGATAACAGATGTAAAGATGATTTAAAACTTATTTTTACAAAATTTGATTTTTATGATGTTATTCTACTCTTGGACGTTTTAGAAAAAAGTAACCAAAACTAAAATGTTTAACTGTTAAGATCGTAATGTTTTTGGGTATCACATTCTTTGAATAGTTATTCAATATAACCTTAATATAAGCTAATTTATATTTACTAATATATTAAAAAGATTAATTTAATTTTTTTATTTATTTAGAAAATTTAATGATTTAAAAGATTGTCTAATGAAAAAATTTATAACACCAAAAAAAGTTTCAAAAACTGAATTAAATAAATTTTTTAAAAAAAAAAAACTTCAATTCTTATTAGAAGAGTCAAAAAATAACTTTTATCAAACAAATAAACTTAAAAAAAAAACAGCTTATAAACCTGAGCTTAATGATCTTTATAGATTATATAAATTTATTGTACTAAATAAAAGAACAACAGTTTTAGAGTTTGGATCTGGTTGGAGTAGCTTAATTATTACTTTGGCATTAAATGAGCTTAAGGAAAAATATACCCATAAAATAAAAAATTTAAGAAGAAACAATCCCTTTGAACTTTTTGTGATAGAGAATGAAAAAAAATACTTAAATATTACAAAAAAAAAAATTGAAAATTTTAACAAAGAAAAATTAAATAATTGCAAAATAAACTTCAATTTTTCTGATGTAAATATGGTCAAATTCAATAATCATATTGCAACTGAATTTAAGAGGTTGCCTATGTGTAATCCAGACTTTATTTATCTCGATGGTCCTGATCAGTTTAAGGTAAAGAAAGATATAAATGGAATATCAACAAAACACGATGATTTAATGCCAATGTCTTGTGATATACTTAAAATTGAATATTTTTTAATACCTGGAACAATAATTTTAGTAGACGGACGTGGAGCGAATGTTAAATTTCTAAGAGATAACTTTAAACGAAATTGGGTATACAGATATGATAAATCTTTCGACCAACATATTTTTTATCTTAATGACCCAAGTATTGGCAAATACAATGATAGAATGTTAAAATTTTATATTTCTTAATAGATTATATATTATTTTTTCTACTCCATAAAAAAATACCTATCGGGAAATAGTAAATTATACTTAACCAATTATTAAAAAAATTTCCTGTGGGAATGAATGGCCATATTGAAATTAACATGGCTGAAATAATACAAATCTGAAAATCAGAAAATAAAATCTTACCTTTAAACGATAAATATAAATGTTTATATGTATAAATTAAGAAAATTAAAAAAATTAAAATGATAAAAGTAAAACCGATTAAACCAAGTTCAGATAAAATTTGTACATATGTATTATGTGGATGTGTACTACAGGACAAATTTGAAACCTTATATGGTTCTTCATTACAATAATTTCTAAAATTTCTTGGCCCAATTCCTATAATTTTATTTTTCTCAAACATCTTATAAGCTGATAAATAATGATCATTGTGTTCTTTAGAAAATAAATAGATTTGTTCTTTATTCTTATTATCAGAAAATATATTGTTTAGTCCTGTTTGATTTAAAGTTTTATTAATAATTCTGTTTTTTGCATTTTCATTAAATACAGAGATTATTACAATTATAAATATTGAAGAAATTAATACTATAAACCTAAAAAACTTATATTTCTTTATAAGCAATATTGTAAATATTGCTGAGAGATTAATGTAAAAAAAAGCTGACCTATCCCCACTTAAAAAAACTAACGCTTCTGATAAAATAAAAATTATTGCAAATAGGATGAAAAAAAAAAATTTATTTTTTATAGGACTTATAAGAAATAATCCAAAAATAATTGGATATAATCTACTAATATAACTACCTAAGATAAGTTCTTCTCCAAAAAAACTACTTACCCTTCCAATATCAGAAACTTTATAACCAAATATATTGTTATCAAAAAAGTACTGATAGTAACCATCAATTATCAATATGGTAAAACAGATAATCGCAGATATAAAAATTTTTATAGCTAAACTCTTATCCTTATCAAAAAGGAAAAAAACTCCACAAAAAAAAATACCAAATCTAATATATGAAAAAGATTTTAAAAAAATTTCATAATTATAATAATTAATAATACTATTAAATAATAAGTATGTATAAAAAATAAAAAAAAATTTGAAAAAAATGTTTGAAAAGTAAAAATAGTTATTGTTTTTAATTGAGATATATAAAAATGATAAAGATATAACTAAGATTGAAATCTCACTTAATAATGGACCCGTAATTAAAAAAAAAGGCATCATTATTAATAAAATTTTACTTAAGTTCAGTAACTTATTTTCTAATTTTACATGCATCTAAAATAATATGAAATTATTTACATATTTTTATAACTTATAAAATCGTAAATTAAATTAAATAAATAAAATTATTAGTAGATTTAAAAATAATTTTAATATAATAAAATCAATATGAAAATGCGGGAAACATCTTTAAATGGCGTAGTTTTAATTGAACCAGTTAAATTTGGTGATCATAGAGGATATTTTTCAGAAACCTTTAATAAAAAAGAGTTTGAAAAAATAACCAAAGATACATTTGTTCAAGACAATCAAAGTTTGTCTGCTAAAAAAAATACGCTAAGAGGACTGCATTTTCAAACCGAACCCTATGCTCAGGATAAATTAGTGAGAGTTTTAAAAGGCTCAATTTTAGATATTGTGGTTGATTTAAGGAAATCTTCTTCGACTTTTTTAAAACATGAAATTTTTGAAATTTCTGATGAAAACTTTCTTCAAATTTGGGTGCCAAAAGGTTTTGCGCATGGTGTGCTAACTCTTGAGGAAAATACTGTTTTATCATATAAGGTGACAAATTTTTATTCGAAAGAAAATGATTCTGGGATTTCGATATTTGATGAAAATTTAAAAATCAAACTACCAGTAAGTAATAATAATATGATTTTATCCGATAAAGATAAAAATTTAGAAAAATTCGATATAAAAAAGCACTCATTTTAATATGATCAAGAAGATTTTAGTTACAGGTGCGGGAGGATATATAGGCTCGGTCCTTGTGCCAATGTTACTTGATAAAGGATATTATGTTCTAGCGGCTGACAAATATTTTTTTGGAACTACATTAAAAAAGAATGCCAATCTTAAAATAATAAAAGTTGATTGCAGAAAAATAAATAAAAAATATTTTAAAGATGTTTATGGTGTGATTGACTTAGTAGCTATATCTAATGATCCGAGTGGAGAATTATTTAAAAAATTAACATGGCAAACAAATTACGAGTCTAGACTAAGGTGTGCAAAAATATCAAAAAAAAATGGTATTTCTAGATATTTACTTCCTTCATCTTGTTCAATTTATGGTTTTCAAAAAAAAATTGTTAATGAAAAATCAAAAGTTAATCCGTTGACTAATTATGCTAAAGCAAACTATAAATCTGAAAATAAAATTTTAAAACTGAAAACAAATAAATTTATTGTAACCGTACTAAGGCAAGCAACAATATTTGGATTATCTCCAAGAATGAGGTTTGATCTAGCAATAAATGGAATGACTGAGGGAGCTAAGAAAAATGGATATTTACCTATAATGAGAAATGGAAAACAAATTCGCCCTCTGTGTCATGTAAAAGATACATGTAGATTACAGATTCATTTATTAGAACAGGACCCAATCAAAATAAATGGAGAAATTTTTAATGTAGGTTCTAAAATGTGTACAAAAAATATAAAACAGTTTGCCGACATAGTTAAAAAATGTTTTAGAAAAAAAATAAAACTCAAATGGTATGGTGATCCTGACAATCGATCATACAATGTATCTTTTGAAAAACTAAAAAAAATTAAATTTAAGACTAAATACAGCATAAATTATGGAGTAAGGGAAATATTAAATGCACTAAATAATGGAAAAACAAAAAAAACAAAAAAAACAATCACATTAGAATGGTACAAGTTTCTTAAGTCAAAAAATAAATTCTTGTCATGAAAAGAATACTAATAATTGGATCAAGTGGCCAACTTGGTTCAAGTTTAAAACAAAAGTTATCAACAAAATTTTTTGTTTTAAATCCAAAAAAAAGATTGGACATAACATTAAACAAAGATTTAAAAAAGATAATTAGTTTTAAATTTGATTATCTTGTTAATTGTGCTGCAATTCATAATTTAGATTATGCTGAAAATAATTATAAAAAAACCTTTGCAGTAAATTCGTATGCTGCAAAAAACTTGGCAGAAATTTGTAAATTAAAAAATTCTACATTAATTCATATTTCAACAGATTATGTGTATAATAACATTTCCAAGAACAAGGGTATTGAAAATAAAAATTTAAATCCACTAAATATTTATGGATATTCTAAATTGGTTGGTGAATATTTTATTAAAAATACATTTAAAAATTATTTTATTTTTAGGGTAGCTTCTTTATTTGGGACTACACCCCCCTCAGGAAAATCAGGCAATTTTATAGATACCATATATTTAAAAGCTAAGAATGGTGATAATCTTAAAGTAGTTTCTGATCAAAAAATGTCTCCAACTAGTACTAAACTTATAGCAAATGTGATCTATAAAATAGTAAATAAAAGCTTTAAAAATTATGGTATTTATAATCTTAGTTGTAGAGACAGTTGTTCATGGTACGATTTTGCAAAAAAGATAATTAAATTGTCTGGATTAAGAAACAAAATTCAAAAATTAAGATATGAAGATTTAAAATTAAAAACTGAAAGACCATTAAACTCATCATTGAATACAAATAAAATTCAAAAATCTTTAAAAGTTAATTTACCATCTTGGCAAATCGAGTTAAAAAAATATATGAAAGAAAAAAAGTATATTTAATCTTATGAATAGAAAAGGAATTATACTTGCTGGTGGACTTGGTACAAGATTAAATCCTATTACAAAAGTAATAAATAAGCAATTATTACCTATCTATAATAAGCCAATGATATATTTTCCACTGTCGGTACTAATGCAAATTGGTGTAAGAGAAATATTAATTATATCTAACCCAAATGATATTCAAATGTTTAAAAAACTACTTGGAAATGGAAAAACTTTTGGAATAAACATCAATTACAAAATTCAAAATTATCCTAACGGGATTGCTGCAGCATACAAGCTAGCAGAAAAATTTTTAGACAATAAACCCAGTGTTTTGATATTAGGTGACAATCTATTTTATGGATCTAATTTAATAAAAAAACTTCAGCTAGCTAAAAAATATAAACACTCAACTATATTTACATACAAAGTAAAGAATCCAGAGTCATATGGAGTTTATTTCAAAAAAGACAAAATAAGAAAAATAGTTGAAAAACCTAAAAATTATGTCTCAAATAATGCTGTTGTAGGCGTCTATTTTTTAAGCTCTCAAGCACCAAAATTAAGTAAAAAATTAAAATATTCAAGCAGGAAAGAACTTGAAATAACTGATTTAAATAACATTTATTTGGAAAAAAAAACAACTAAAGTAATTAAATTAGATAGTGGAGTAGCTTGGCTAGATACAGGATCTTTTGACGGTTTGCTTAATGCATCTAATTTTGTAATGACAATTGAAAAGAGACAGGGTGTAGAAATGGCTTCATTATATGATATTGCAAAAAAAAATAGGTGGATCTAAAAAAAATAGCTTTTTAATTACTGAAAATGAAGGAAGCAAATTTTCAAAAATTAGCAAAGATAGAAACAGTATACATACAAACGACATAGTTGGTTATAATTCATTATTTGGAAAAAAAATTTGTCATGGAAGTCTAATTTTTTTAAATTTATTAAAAAAATATGACTCGTTTAGATTCAAAAGTTATAAAATGGTATTTAAATCACCTTTTTTTTACAATTTAAAAATATTGTTTAGAATAAAAGGTAAAAGAATATTTTTATATCAAGAAAAAAAAATTAAATCTATTTTATATATTGATCAAATTGAAGATGAGGATTTATTTGAAAAAAAGAAAATAAATTTAAAAAAATTAAAATTTATTAAAACAAAAAATTATTTAAAAGATAAAAACGTAATTTATAGAGGTATATGTTATATTTCATATTTTGCTGGTATGATTTTACCAGGTCAAAATTCAATTATAAATTCTATAAAATTTTCTAAGTCAGAAATAAAAAAAACAACTGATGTGGTATCAAAAAGACTAAAGAATTCACCTTTTTTTTATAATTATTTTTATATAGATAATTTTCTGTTTGAATTTGAAACATGCATCAGACCTATTTTGAATTTTAAAATGCCAAAAACAAAAAAAATTATAAAAAATCAAATAGTAAAAAGGTTTAATAAAAATATTTTAATTATTGGTGCTAGCTCAGGAATAGGAAGAGAGGTATTACAAATTTTTAAAAGTAATAAAAAAATATCTATCTTTGCAACTTATAATAAAAATTTAATTAAAGTTAATCAAAAAAATATTATCAAAATAAAAATAGATATAGAAAAAAATTTAAATAAAGTTATTGAATTAATTAATAAAAAAAAAATTAACTATTTATATTATTTTGCGTCACCTAAAATAGATTTAAATCGTCGAGATAAAGTATATAAAGATATGCTAAAAAATTATTATGTAAATTACCCTAGAAAAATATTGTTAAATACAAAAAATTTAAGCATGTTTTATCCATCCAGTGATTTTATTAATAGAAAATATAAAAATATTTATACGAGTCAAAAAATTGAAGGAGAAAAAATTATTAAGAAACTCAGCAAAACATCATGTATTTTAAGAATTCCAGAAATTAATACAAAAAATAATTTATCTTTTTTTAATAGAAAAATACAATATTTTACAGATTTTCTTAACAAAAATGATGAAGCTAAAAAGCTTTTTTTCTTTAGAAACTAAATTGATTTCAAATATTTGACTATTGCTTTGAAAGAGTCAAGTTTTAAGGCTTGATCAGGATCAATTTTTTTTTTTGTCTTTGATTGAATTGCAATTATAAGTTTGACATGATTTAAAGAGTCCCAATTTTTACAATTTTTGTAGTTAGTGTTCTCTATATTCTTTTTAATTTTTAATACTTTTGAAAAAATTTTTTTTATATCAGAAATATCACTTTTCATTTAAAACCTTAATGTTATTATTTATACTCCTAAATTTATTCAATTCTAAAATCCATAAATTATCCTTAAATTTAAAATTATTTTCTTTGAAAAAATTTTTACATGGTTCATTTTTTTTTGTTTTTATAAATTTACCAACTAATATATCACTTTTACTTTTATCAAGTCTTTTAATTAGCTCAATTAAAAGTGTTTTTTCTGCGGTCCTAGAAATTATACGACAGGACATTAGAAAATTTTCAATAAACCAAGCTTTTTTATTTTTAAATATTTTTAGTTCACACATTGTTAAAGCTGTCAAACCATGATCTCCAAATTTATCTTTTAAATTCATAAGTAATGATACATTATTCTTATTATTTTTGAATTTTTTTAGTTTTGCTTCATTATATCTTCTAGTGGTGATATTAAATTGGTTAATTTTATTTGTCATTTGAACAAATCTTATAAAATTATGTTCAGATAATTTATGTATTTTAGCTTTCATTTTTAAATTTCTCAAAAAATGATTTACGTCTGAGAAATTTTGTTTTTCTTTTTGGGCCATTCCCAATATTTCATATTTTTTTGTTTTATCTCTATCTTCTTTGGTAATAAAATTTTGATGAAATAAATTTTGATTATTCAGAATATTAACATAATCCTCTGGTTTAGAACTATTTATATTATTTAAGACATGAACTTCAGGACAGAATGTTTTTACTTCTTCTCTTTCCAAATCCGAGTCATCAAAAAAGACCATAGAGTTTAAACCAATATTGAGTTCCTTTGAAATTTCATTAATATTTTTTGATTTTTGTTTCCAGTTACATTTTATTGATGAAAAATCATCTAACCCCAAAATCATACCATCATGCTTAAGAAACATTTCCTTAACGTCTGATAAATTATTTTTTGAGCATATTGCAAGTATAATTCCACAATTTTTTAAATGTTTAATATATTTTTGAAATTTTTGAAAAAAAATTCCTTTATAACTATTATTTAAATTTACTCCCTTGAGACCATCTTCGCCTAATACTCCACCCCAGAGCGTATTATCTAGATCTAAAATTAAACATTTTTTTCTAGGAAAAAATTCTGAAAAAATTATTTTACTTAAATTTTTTGAAATCTCTTGCTGAAATTCATCAACATATGGTATTTTGGCCAAATAATTATTCTGGTCACTGTAAATATTCTTACTTCCATAATAATTTGCTAAGGAATTATGATCATAAATTATTATGTTATTATTTTTAACTAAATTTAGATGGTAGTTTAAATAATTTGAAATATCTAAATTTAAGCTATCTTTTGTTATTTTAAATTTATCAAATTTATTACCCAAAAAATTAAAGATAATTAATTTTTTGTTCATTAATTCACTAACAATTTTTACCCATACTCTAATTCTCTTCATCATTGATATCATTTTTTTTTATTCGGAAAGATTGAGAATTCTTTTTCTAAATACATATTTAAATCATAAGCAATAATTACATAGTCACACTGGTTTAGCTTTTTATTTTTTTTATAATTTATTAAAGCTTGATCGATTTGATCAAAATTTTCATAATGAATTTTATTTTTAATATCATATTTTTTAAGATTTTCATTAATGTAATCTCCTATCATATTGAAGGTAAAATTTGATAGAACATAGATGTTGTTTTTAAAATTATTTTTTTTTTTTTTAGTTTTCATTTATTTTCTTATAGTACATTTTTTTTTTCCAATTTTTTTTTCTTAATTCAAATAGGAGAATATCATCTTTTTTTTTATAAATTTTAAAACCACTTTTAATCAAACTAAATCCACTAGATAAATTATATTTATCACAACTTGCTAAAATTTTTTTAATCTTAAGATTTTTAAAAGCATAGTCAATAATGATATTCCGAGAGTATAAAGACTCTTTTTTGCCCCAATATCTTTTATATCCTATCATATAACCAAGATATAATTCATTTTTATTATATCTAAGACTAATTGTTCCAATATTTTTATTATCCTTGAATATAAACCAAAATAAATTCTCTTTTGTCTGAAAAAATCCCTTAAAATAATTATTTGCTTTTTTAAAATTGTAATTTTTTTCAATTTTCAAAAATTTTGTAATACTTTTGTTATTAAAAAGTTGTAGATATGAATTATTAACTAATTTCTTATCAAAAAATTTTAGTTTTATGTGTTTATTTTCTAACGTATGCATTAACTTTTTATTTTATTTTTTTTATTTTGATATACTTATTCATAATGTTTAATTTTTTTAATAAAATAATAAATGATAAAAGTAAAATTTTTTTTATTGCTGAGATTGGTATTAACCATAATGGTTCTATTGAAAAAGCTGTTAAAATGATTGATTACGCAATAAAAGCAGATTGTTCAGCTGTAAAGTTTCAAACATTTGATTTAAAAAATATGTTACTTAGAAATACAAATCTTGCAGATTATCAGAAAAAAGATTCGAATAAGTCAATGTTTGAGATGCTTGAAAAATATAATCTTAAACTTGATGATTTTATATTGCTAAAAAATTACTGTAAAAAAAAAAAAATAAATTTTCTTTCTACTCCATTTGATTTAGAGAGTTTATATTTTTTAAACAAAATTGGTGTTAGTGCATTTAAAGTTTCGTCAGGAGATCTAGACAACTATATGCTGTTAGATGAAATCAAAAAAACCAAAAAACCCTTTATAATTTCAACTGGGATGTCAGAAGAAAGAGAAATAAATAATACTTTAAACTACTTAAATTGTGTAAATAATAAATTGGCAGTTTTACATTGTATAAGTGACTATCCCACTAAGTTAAAAGATACAAATTTTGGTTTTTTTAAAAAGTTGAAACAAAACCTGAAATATGAAATTGGTTTTTCTGACCATACTATTGGTGAAAATGCGTCATTAGTTGCAACCTCATTGGGTGCTAACATTATAGAAAAACATATAACACTTGACAATAATTTACCAGGTCCAGACCATAGCGCTTCATTAAATGTAAAATATCTAAAAAGTTTTGTTAATAAAATTAATGATATAAAACAGTCAATTAATTCTACTAAAAAAAAGATTACAAAATTAGAAAAAAAAACGTTAATAGTTGCCAAAAAATCTATTTACTATAAAAAAAATTTAGAAAAAAATTCAATAATTAAGCGAAAAGATATAATAGCCTTAAGACCAAAAGGTAAAGGTTTGTCTCCTTCACAATATAAATCTGTTTTAAATAAATCCTTGAAAAGGAGTGTTAAAAAATTTACACCCATTAAAATAGAAGATTTTAAGTGAAAAAAAAAATAGCAATAATTTCAGTTGGAAGATCGGACTATGGAATTATGAAAAACATAATCGAAAAATTTTTTAGCTCAAATAAATTTGAAACTTATTTAATAATTGGCTCAGCACACCTATCAAAAAGTTTTGGTAAAACTTTCAAAGAGATAGACACAAAGAAAATTAAAAAAAAAAATATATTTAAAATTAATTATCCAATAAATATCAAAGGATTAAAAAATATGACAATGCAATATTTTTCCTCAACATTACTTTATATGGATAATTTTATTAAAAAATATAGTTTAGATGGCATTTTAATACTTGGAGATAGATATGAAATGATAGCCGCAGCACACGCCGCTTTTAATTTAAATGTTAAAATTTTTCATTTTTGTGGTGGTAGTGAAACTCTTGGTTCTCATGACAATGAATATAGATATTGTATATCAAAAATGTCGTTTGCTCATTTTTTAGAGACAAAACATCACAAAATGAATTTAATAAAATCAAATATTAAAAGAAATTTATATTTAGTAGGAGCACCCGCTCTTGAAAGTATTAAAAAAATCAAATTTTCAAAAGAATATTTGTTTAATAAATATAATTTAGATACACAAAAAAAAATTATAATTTCTTGTTTTCATCCCGAAACAAATAAGTCTCTAAATTACAATATTAATATTCTAAAAAATTTAATCATTTTTTTAAAAAAAAAAAAAAAATTTAAATATTATTTTTACTTACCCTAATGCCGATTATGGTTACAATAAATTTATTACTGAAATAAATAAATTAAATAAATATAGTAATATTTATTTAGTAAAGCATTTAGGTACTAATGATTATTATAACTTTTTAAAATATTCTAGCTGCTTAATAACTAATTCTTCCAGTGGAATTATAGAAAGTGCATCATTTAAAATCCCCACAATAAATATAGGATTAAGACAAAAAAAAAGATATGCTCCTCCAAACGTTGTTCATTGTGAGAAGGTAACATCCAAAACTATAAATAAATTTTATAAAAAGATAAATTCAAAGTATTTTTTGAATTCAATTAAGACTTTAAAAAATCCTTATTACAAATCTAAATGTTCAGAAAAAGTTTATAATATTATTGACTCTTTAATATAGTGAAAAAAAATAGAATTAGTATTTCAATAGTAGTTTACAACAATAGTAAAGCTGAATTAACTGAATTTTTTAAACTATTAGGTAAAATAAAAAAAATAAACTTTAAAATTTTTATAATTGATAACGGTAAAGATTTTTTATTTAAAATACCAAATGATATTAATTATGTTTATATTAAAGGAAAGAATGTTGGGTTTGCAGGTGGACATAATAAAATAATAGATAAGATTAAGAGTGATTATCACATAGTTTGTAACACAGATTTATCTTTTAACCCAAATATTTTTAATCAAATTATTAAATTCATGGATAATAACAAAAGTTGTCATTTAATGGGTCCAAAAATTATCGATAAAAATTATAAATATTTTGGGAACCAAAAACTACTCCCAACTTTAAAAGATATTTTTATGAGAAAATTTTTTAAAAAAAAATATTTAAAAAATATTAATATTTTAGAAAAAAAATTTTTTGATCTTAAAAAACCTATTGAGGTATTAAATTTATCTGGCTGTTTTATGGTATTTAGAACTAAAACATTTTTAAAATTAAATGGATTTGATGAAAGATATTTTTTATATTTTGATGATTTAGATATATCTAGAAGAATGCTAAAAAAAAAATTAAAGTTAATTTATAACCCAAATATTCTAATTAAACATACTGCTAGAAGTGATCACAGAAAAAACTTAAAAATAATGATTATATCATTAATTTCATGTTTTAAGTACTTTTATAAATGGGGATTTTTTTCAAATGATTTAAAATTATATAATAAAAGATTTTTAAAAAGTTTAAATTTATAATGAAAAACCATCGTCTACTGGTATATCAAGACCAGTAATATATTCAGATAAGTCTGAAACTAAAAAATTTGTAACACCACAAAGATCTTTTGGTTTTATCATTCCTTTACTTTTGCAAAATTTTTTATATTGAAGTTGAAATTTCTTTGGATGGTTATCAAAAACACCTCCTGGAGCTATTGAGTTTACTCTTATATTAACTTTCTTGTACGCAAAATATTTAGCAAAATATTTTACCAACATTATTTGAGCAGCCTTTATTGGAGCATAGACCATTGCAAAATTAATTGTTGTATTTTCATAAATTTCAAATTTTGGCAAAATTGATCCATATATAGATGTGGTTAAGATAATATTTCCTTTTTTATTGTTTTTGAAATGAGGGAGTATCGATCTTATTATTGAATAAACAGAACCAATATTTAACGATAAATTTTCATTAAAATCTTTAAGTGACAATTTATTTATATTTTTTCCAAAATTTTTATTTTTCGGGTATGAGCAATTAATAACACAATCAATTCTCCTTGCTTTTTTTATTATTTTTTCAAAAGTTTTTTTTGTAGAAATTTCATCATTTACATCAATTTGGTAATAATTTTTTATGTTTTTTTTCTTAATATCACATTTATAGACTTCATGTCCCTTTAGTCCTGAGCAAATTGCTGAACCAATTAATCCTTCTGATCCAACTACTATTATTTTCTTCATTATTTTTTCCCCTTTATAAATTTTCTAATTTTTTTTTGTATTTCAATCCAAAATATTTCTGTCCCTCTAAAGATAAATGGCCTCTAGCGTCTATAAATAATTTTTTATTATCTTCAATTATTTTACATTTTTTTAATTCTTCTTCACAATATATATCATCTAAATTCATAAAAAGTACATGATTATCAGCCGAAATCTTATATAATTTTTTTTTTAAATCTTTGTGATTTATTTTTATATTATAACTATCCTTTTCTAAAAATATTATATCCTTATTTTCAAGTAATTTATCTTTTGTAAAAATATATCTATCAACAGAAATTAGACTTTGGCAAAAACTAAGATTTACAAAATTAAGGTTATTTTCAATACTGCATTTAAACTCTGTTTTTTGAAAATTAAATATTGGTGTTGGAGAAAATATTATTATTTTTGTATTAATTCTATTTCTTAAATTATCAATCATACTTTCTAATTTTGATAAATTTCTCGAATTCCATTTGGAAGAAACAATAATATTTTCTATATCAAGATTTTTTAATTTATCAAAATTTTTTTCATGATAATTGAAAGAAAATGATCTCCAGCACCTAATTTTATTCCCAGTAAGATATGCTTCAACACATTCAATTTGTGATATAATTTTATGAATATTTTTATTTGGGTATGCTTTTTTTAAAGAGTAATAAATGTCGTCTGCATGCGAATTACCTATAACTAAAAAGTCTATTTTTTCTAAATTTTTATTTAAATAATTTTTTTCAAGTTTTGCTTGTCTGCATTCATTTCCACATAAAATGTATTCTTTATGTAATTCTGAAATAATTAATCTATTTTCATATCCTTTATTTGAAAGATTTGAATAAGATGCTGAGCATATTATTAAAAAAAAGGTTAAACATATTACAAATACATAATTTTTATTTATTATAATATTCTTTCTAAATGGTTGTTCTATAAAATGATAAGAAATAATAGAAATAAACAAAAAAATTAAAAATAAAAATACCATTTCAAACACAGTCAAATCAATACCAAACAAGTTTCTGTACAAGCTTAATATTAAAAAATGCCAGAGGTATAATGAGTATGATATCTTACCAAAATAAATTGACAATCTGTTATTGATTAAAATTTGATATAATTTTGTATCATTAGGTTTTATTATTAAAAATGCTGCAGATAGAAGTGGAAGTAAAGTTATTATAGATGGATGTAAGCTATTTTTATTAAATAAAAAAAGTGAAAGAAAAATAATTATAAATGATAAATTAGAGAGATAATTTGTAATTTTTTGATTATCAAATTTACTTTGTAAATAATTTATATTTAGAGCTATGACAGAACCGCATAAAAATTCCCATGATCTAGAAAATGTAAAATAAAAATTAGCATTTCTATGGTAGAGACTTGCATATGTTGCAAACAAAAGTGAGACTATTAGAACAAATAATATTAAAGAGTTAGTTTTTGTCTTAAATTTTTTGATTATAAGATAGAAAAATATAGGAAATAAAATATAAAACTGACCTTCTACTGACAGAGACCAAGTGTGAAGCAGTGGATCTAATAAAGATATTTCTCTAGTATAATCAATACTTGTAAACCAAAAATAAAAGTTTGAAAAAAATAAAATTGAAGATATTGCTGAATTAGATGTATTTATTAAACTTTTTGGTACCAAAATAAAATATGAAAAAAAAAGTGTAGTAATTATTGCTACTGATAATGCAGGTACAATTCTTTTTATTCTTCTATTATAAAAATTAAGTAAATTAAATTTATTTTCATTAATCTCTTGGTTTATTAATTTAGTAATTATATAACCAGATATTAGAAAAAAAATATCTACTCCAATATAACCACCTGGTAAAAAATTATCACTTAAATGAAATACAATTACAGAAATCACTGAAATCATTCTCAATCCATCCAAGTGGGTAAGATAATTTTTATCCATAATTAAATTTAGTTGTATTTTCTAAATACAGGTTTAAGAGAATTTTTGATTTTATAATTTTTTCTTATTCTTAATTCTTCTTTAAGTTTGGGTAAAATTCTTTTGAAACTTTCAACTACACGTTTTAATTCTTTATTTTTGTGAGCATATGATACTGAAATCCACGGCATTAAAATTTTGTCTTTAATTAGTTCTTTAGAAATAAAAGTTCTTATGAAACTAGCTTTATCTGGATTTGAACCAAAATAAAAGTAGGGTGAAGGGGGTAGTCCAAAAAGTTTGAAATCGTCGAAGAGTTCTAATTTTTTTGAAATAGCATTTATATTTTGAATCAATAATCTACCGTGTTCCCAAATATTTTTATAGACTAAACCTCTATTTTTTTTAAAATTTTTAAAGTTTCACAAGCTGCTGATAAAGATGACATTTCAGCTCCATGTGTCGATGAGAGTAAAAATACTCTTTCTTTATTTTTTTTATCTATTGAACCGAGCGACATAATTTTTCTTTTTCCGCCTAAAACCGCAACAGAAAAACCATTTGCAATTGCCTTGCCATAAATGACAAGATCAGGTTTTAAATTATATCTATTTATTGCACCTTTGTAATCTAATCTAAAACCTGTAATTGTTTCATCAATTATAAATACTATTTGGTTTTCTCTGCAAAGTTTCTGTACTTCAGAAAGAAAGTTTTTTTTTTTATAATTTCTTTCACACTTATACTTGCCACAACAGAGCTCGTCTATTTTTGAACTTTTTAATTTTGGACACTGAAATGTTACTGCCTCCATAACAACACAAGCTATCTTATCTTTATATTTTGAAATATTCTTTTTTAAACTTTGAATATCATTGTAATTAAAAGTTTTAGTCAGTCTTTGAGTGTCTTTTGGTATACCTTTTTTAATTTGGGTTGAGCCTATGAACCAATCATCAAATGAAAAAAATGGATGATCTAGACATCTTAAAATAATTGATCTACCTGTGTATGCCCTTGCTAATTTTGTAGCAGCTGTAACAGCATTAGAGCTATTTTTTGCAAATTTTACCATATCTAAAGACATTTCATTTTTTATTAAATCAGCAAATTCTAATTCAACATCTGAAGGTCTTGTCATTGAATTTCCGTTATGAATTGACTTAATTGCTGCATTATTTATTTTTTTGTGGGAATATCCAAGAAGCACTGATCGTAATGCCATTCCATAATCTAAATATTTTGTATTTTTAATATCAAAAGTATAGCAACCTTTTGCTTTTTTTAAAATTTCTGGAGCGTTATCTGGAAATTGATCTATACCCCTACTATATGTATGAGCACCACCAGGTATAAGATTATTTAATTTTTTATCTAATTTTCTCATTTTCATTAAAATATTTATATAACGCTTTTACAATTTTAAAATCATCTAAATAATCTATTTCGATAGATTTTGTTTTATTGAATACTTGATAAGTTGTATTTTTTTGTAAAAAAGATTTCTCTTTAATTAAACTAGAGATTTTTGATATGTATAAAGCACCACACAAAAAGTAAAATTCTTTAAATTGTTGTCTCCTTTGTAAAATTTGTTTTTCACTAAATTGTTTATAAAGTTTTTTTTTTTTTATTTCAAATTTAAAATTGCTATTTGGTAATGTCCCCTTTGTTACGGGGAGTATAGATGTATAGTTATTGTTATTAATAATTTTTTTAATTGATGTATCAATATCTATATTGTTAGTTAGAGGAGAAGTTGGCTCAAGTAATAAAATATAATCAAAATTATCTTTCAATTTCATCACTTTAATCTGATCAAGTAAAACATCAACAGATTTGGCTTTGTCTCCAGACAATTTTTTGGGTCTTTTATAATATTGAAATTTATTTTTAGTGGCAATTTTTATCATTTTATCTGAGTCTGTGTTAAGATAAATCTCATCGATATATTTTGACTTTCTTGCATTTAGCATTGGGTGCAAAAAAAGTGGAATCTTCCCAATTTTTTTTAAATTTTTGTGTTTAATACCTTTGCTTCCTTTTCTAGCTGTCACAATACAGAAAATTTTTTTGTTTTTATACAATCTGTTTAGTTAAGTTTTTTTTTTGAAATTTCTGCAAGTGTAATAAATACTCTAAATAGAAAATTATAAATTTTTGAATTTTTGTAATTTTCTGAGTATTTTGTAAAAGTAAGTTTTGGTGTAAAAACAATAAAAATCATAATTCTGAAAGCGCTTTGATTTAATATATTTCCACCTTTATGATATGTATTTTGTGTATCTAATATTAATGAATTACCATCAGAATTAATCGTTTTTATATCTTTTTCATTTACATATTTAGACATTTTAAAATCAGTTAATCTTGCTTTTCTTTTCACCCCCGTGTCTTGAAAATCAGATATAATTACTGAATTTTTATTAATTTTCTTATTAGGTATAAAATAAAACATACCATTGTTTTCATTAATATCTGTCATTGGTAAAAACACTTTAATTTGCTCTCCAAAAGTGTCACCATCTCTATGAAAAAGTTTTGCTCCTTCTAACTTTGAATTTTCGTTATAGAAGTTATAATTAATTTTAATTAGTTTTAATTCAGTATTCATTGCTAAAATTTGGTTTATAAAAGGTTGATAAGTTTTTTTTATAAAACAAAAAAAATCTCTTTTTTTATCTGGATTTATAAAATTTAGTAGATCAACACTATAACATTTATTATTTTCTTTTATTGCTTGAGTTTTAATATCATTTAGCTTTAAATTGAATATTAATTTATTAGCTTTTGATAAAATTTCTTGGTTAAAGCTTTTATCTTTTTCTAAATAACCTTTTTCAAGATATTCCATTCTATTATCATTATTGAACTTAGAATTTTTATTTATAAATCTTATAGTATTACAAATTAAGTCAAACATCATTTATTTCATTCTTTATCATCTCATTAATTAAATCATCAATATTTTTTTTTGGTTTCCAGCGTAATTTTTTTTTTGCTTTTGAGAAATCACCTAGTAAATCATCGACTTCACTTGGTCTAAAGTATTTAGTTGAACATTCAACAATCTTTTTTCCAGTTTTTTGATCTATTACGCATTCATTTAAACCTTTACCTTGCCATTTAAATTCTATTTTAAGTTTATTTAAAACTTTATTTAAAAAATCTTTAACAGTGTATTGTTTGCCTGTAGCAATTACAAAATCATCAGGTTTTTTTTGTTGTAAAATTAAATGCATAGCTTCAACATAGTCTTCTGCATGTCCCCAATCTCTTTTAGCATATAAGTTTCCTAAAATTAGCTTTTTTTGTTTACCCTTTTTAATTTTACAAAGTCCTCTTACTATTTTTCGTGTAACAAATGTTTCTCCTCGTAATGGACTTTCGTGATTAAATAATATTCCATTACATGCAAACATACCAAATGCTTCTCTATAATTTTTTGTAATCCAGTGGGCAAAAAGTTTAGAAACAGCGTAGGGACTCCTTGGATAAAAAGACGTTTCTTCATTTTGTGGTTTTTCAGTAATTTTACCATATAGTTCTGATGTGCCTGCTTGATAAAATTTAATAGTTTCATCCACATTTTTAATTGCCTCTAAAATCTTTAAACAACCGAGTGCATTAACATTTGATGTATAATCTGCTGTTAAAAAAGATACAGCAACATGTGATTGTGCAGACAAATTATAAATTTCAGTCGGTTTAATCTTTTTTATTAAGCTTAAAATATTAAAAGAGTCTGTTACATCACCAAAGTGCATTTTAAATGATTTTGTAATTAACAAATCGTCTATTCTTGAAGTGTTTATTATTGAAGTTCGTCTTTTAACTCCATGAACAATATATTTTTTTTTTATTAAGTATCTTGCTAAATAGCTTCCATCTTGTCCTGTAACACCGAAAATTAATGCAATTTTTTTTTTCATATTTATAGAGAAAATACTAAAAAAATGTATATGTTTTAATTCATGAATGTAAAGAAAATACCTCTTATTAGTACATTAATTTTATCTTTCTTTTTAATACCATTCAATATTTTTGTTTTAAAAAATATTTATAAAAATAATTTAAAAAATAATAATATAATAATCAAAGAACCATATATAGAAATTGAAATTTTAGACTCTGCTAAAGATAAGTATAATTATTATTCAAAGAACTATATTAAAATAGAAGAAGTGTTTTTGGAAGTTATATTAAAAAACTTTTCAGATATATATCATATTGAAAAGCAAAATGAAACTTTTAGACATTACTTTAAAACATTGAAAAAACCATCTGGTGTTAATTTTCTTGAAAATGTTGATATTTTAGAAATAAAAAGAGATTATGTTGATAGGCTAAACGAATATACCAATAATAAATATGTTGAAAATGAAACTCAAATTTACAGAGATAAAATTCTTTTTTTAAAAGAAGAGCTAAAAAATGAAAATAACCCAGAGTTAAAAGTAATTTTTAGGGATGAAATTTTAAATTCATTAAATAAAATTTATCAATTAGAAAATATTTCAAAATCAGAATTTGAAGCATTTGAAAATGAAATAAAAATTTCGATAAATTATCCAGGGAAAAATGAATTTGATTTTAAAACTCTTAAATCAAAGCATACAAGCTATCTAAAAAATTTAGGAGCTGTAGAAGTTAAACAGCTAAGAATAAAAACAATATTTTCAATTACTATTTTGAATTCAATTTATATTCTAATTTCTATTTTAATTTTTAGATTTCTAATGCTCATGACATATTATAATTTTTTCTCTGTTAAGAATAAAACTATAAAAAAATAAAAGAATAATTGTATAGAAAAAATTAAAATATGTTGGTTTATCAGCTCATAAAAAATTATTGGAATAACTGTTAAAGAAATAATTATTATACTTACAATAAAACTATTATTAATTTTTTTCATTAAAATATGGTGTAAGTGATTATTATCTCCTACTGCTGGGCTTCTTGAGTTAATTATCCTAATTAAACTAACCCTAATCATATCTATAAATGGTACAATAAACATAATTGTTATACTCTGAAAATTAATTAATTTTGAGTTATATGAAATAGATACAAAACAGCCTATCAAGAAATAAATTAAGTAAATACCACCATCACCTAAAAAAGCTCTATCTTTATAATTAAGTATAAAAAAAGTTAATAATCCTGGAAATAAAAGATAAAAACTTATTAATTCTTCATTTTTAAAAAATAAATAGATGAAAAAAAGAAAAATATAAATTGATGACAAGTTATTTATTCCATCACTCATATTCATGATATTAATAAGTGTAATAAAACAGATAATAGTAAATACTAAAGAAAACTCTCTTAAATTAATTTTATAATCAATAAAATTTGTAAAAATTTCTACAATTAAAAACTCTTTTTTAAAATTAAAAAAGAAATATAATATAATAAAAGTCGAAATTAATCTAAAAGTTATAGGCAATCTAACTTTATCATCAATTAATCCAACTATAAAAATTAATGATGAAGTAATAAACAATGATATGGACATCATAAAAATTTTATCTACATAGACATGATAGAGAAACATCATTATAAAATTTGAATATAAAATTATCCCTCCACCAATAAATGTCCTATTTTTGTGTATTTTGATAACACTATCAGGATTATCGTATATATTTAAAAAGTTAGATATTTTATCCAAATAAAAATAAAATATTAAATTAATAAAAATTATTGAGACAAAAATCATTTTAAAAATTTCAAAAATTTTTTAGAATTATAATCTTCAAAAAAATTTTTTTTGTTTATTATTAATTTTTTTTGGGATTTATAAAAACCTATATTATTAATAATCAAATTTAAATTTTTATTCAAATCTAGATGATTTTTCATTCTATACTTAACTATTTTTCTTTGGTTATTTGAATAGTCTAAATTGCTACTAATGTTTGGAATCAATACAATACAGCCACAATATAAAGCTTCCAAGGGTGGAAGTCCAAAACCATCAAAATAAGATGTAGATATAAATATATCTGTATTATTAAGAGTTTTTGCGATTTCATTATCATTTTTTGGGTTTATATGAACAAATTTATCTAATGAAGGTAAATTTATTTTTTCTCCACTAATTAGAAAAACTTTATTAATTGCATCTTTATTAACGAACATTTTCCAAGCTTTAAAAAAAATATGATCTCCTTTAAATTTTTGTTTTCTAGGCATTAGAGAAATATTTATTCTTTTTTCACTTTGAACTAAGCTCTTTTTATTTTCATAAAAACTTTTATCTATTGAAGGAAAAACTATTTTTTTTTTTACAATGCATCCTGAAATTCTTACAAAATTTTCATAACAAAAAGTAGAAGCAAATATATAATTTATTTTTTTTTTGTAAGAAATTAATGTCATATACTTATATAATGATAATATAAAATTAATTTTAAAAAATTTATTTTCATCAAAAATTTCATAATCATTTGATTGGATATATCTGTTAAGATTTTTTTTGGGTAAAATTATTGTTAATAATGATGTTATTGGATCACTAAAAATAATTTTATATTTAAATTGGTAAATGTATAATGTAAAATAAAGTAAAGCTACGTTTAGTATATTGATGTTTAAAAAATTTACATTAGTTTCCAATATTTCAATTGATTTATTAAGTTTGTAAAAATTATTTTTTTTTTTTGATAAAGAAATAATTTTAACTTTATAATTTTTTGATAACTTATTTGCTAATTGTAATAAAACTCTGTTACCACCACCACTGCTTAATTTTGGAATTACAAACAAAAATTTATTTAATTGATTTTCCATAATCAAGTAGTATGAAAGATAAAAATAAGAAGATTGAGGACGGCAGATACTGTCCAACTGGAACAAACAAACTTAAAATTAAATAACTTGAGAGTGTTATACACGAACATAATAAAAAATTATTTTTATTTTTTGAATGATTTATTATTAAAGATCTATATATATCATAAAAGAATAGAATAAAAAAAGTTAATCCAAATATTCCAAATATATAAAAAACTTTAAGAAATAAATTAGCAGAATTAGCACCAAGCCCAGTACCTATTTCTGTTACATGGTTATCCCAAAAAAATCCGTTTCCTAAAAGAAAATTTTTTGGACTATTAAAAAATTCAGTGAAATAAGCATTAAAAAATAAATCTCTGTGCCTTAAAGGATTAAAAATTAATTTATATAAAATCCTCTCAAAATGACCAGAAATTTGATATAGAATAATCAGTATCACAATCATTACAATAATATTTATATTTCTAGAAAATATTAATTTAACTATTGAGAGAAAATTTATTTTACTGATGTAGCAAATTAGTAAAACGAATAAAGGTATTAATGCGGACAAAGAAGAGCTTAAAACAGATCCAATTAAACAAAACAAAGAGTAAATAAATTTTTTTTTCGAATCTAAATTTGAAAAAATTGTTAGGATAAAAGTGAATGAGCAAAGTTGACCATACCACGTCCTCTCTGTTAAAAAAGCGGGTGGTGAGATAGTTGGATAATCGTGATTTATTTTAGATGCTAAACTTGAAGTTATTTGGTTAATGGAGAATAAATATTGAATGATACCCCAAAAAACAAAGAAAAATAGAATATAATTTATTAGTAAAAGAGTTTTATATTTTTCGAAGTTACTAAGTTTACTGTAAACTAAGAAAAAGCTTAATAAAAAATTAATCTGAATTAAATAAAATTTAAGTTGAAATAAAATTCCCTCTGAAAAAAAAATTAAATATACAGGAAATACAAGTAATAAATATATAAATAAAAAATTTATTAAATTTAAATTTTTTAAATAATTAATTAAATAAAACTTAAATTTAAATACAATATAAATATTTATTAAAAATAAAATTATATACCAGAGTCTAATTCTATAAATTGATAAGTCATAAATTTTTATATCAAACCAAAAAAAACTATTATCAAAATTAATTAAAAAAATTGTTATTGGTATTATTAAATAAAAAATTCGTTTTGCATATAAGAAGATAAAGAGTGAGGCAAATAATAAAATTATATATTGAATTTTAAAAAAACTATATCCAACAATCAATGCTATAAGCAAATAATAAATTAATATTGAAAATAAAAAAATATCTAACTTATGATCTTTAAATTTTACTAACATAATTATTTTTTATTATAGAAAAAGTAAAGTTTTAAATATCTCAATATAAATATAATTAACCACTTTAAGGAGTGTTTTTTATTTTTTTTTTTGGATGAAATGCAGTCTGCACATAAATTCATCAACTAAACTTAAATAGTAATTGCTAGAGATATTTTTTCCATCAAATCTTTGATTTACTATATTTTTAAGTATTATTTGTGGATCTCCATATTTTTTCCATACATTTAAAAAGAATAAATAATCGCCAGCATAACTAAACCGAGTATCAAATTTTATATTTTTATGTATAAATGATTTAATTAACACCGTCTGATGACAAACTCTATTTGATACAAGCATATCTTTGTACGTGAATTTATATGGCTTCATTACTTTAAAAATAGAATTTTTTGAGTTTATAAAATCGACAAATGCACAACACCAATTTTTATTTTTAATACCGTAATATAAATAATTTAGAGATTTAGGTGAATTAAAATAATCATCAGAATGAAGATATAATAAATATTTGGTTTTTACTTTATCTGAGGCTTTATTCATTGCATCAAAATGACTATGATCTTTTTCTTGAACAATGCTGATATTTTTAAAATTTTTCTGAAACTTTCTGCATATAGATAATGTTTTATCTTTAGACCCACCATCTTGAATTAATATATTTACTTTATTTTTGATATAAAGCTCTTGATTTAAAACGCTTTTAATCGTGGTTTCCAAATATCTATCTGAATTTAAAGTAACAATAATAATTGTAATTTCACTTTTCATAAATTTCTTTGACAATTTGTTGAAGTTTTATTTTGGGAGCCCAATTTAGTAATTTTTGAGTTTTTTTAATCGATCGTTTATCATGATAAAATTTTTGATTATTTTTGTACCCAACAAAAATTTTTTTTTTTGAGTTAGTTTCATAGTAGTCTGTTTTTTTTTTAGTTATATTTTTATAGTATTTAATATTTGCTTGATTAAGAAATAATTCACAAACTTTTCCAACAGTATTTTTTTTTCCTGAACCGATAACCCAATCAAAAGGTTTTTTAAAATTTATAATCTTGTAATAGCAATCAACAAAATCTTTTGAATGGCTCCAATCCTTATAAGAATCTATGTTGTATACTTCAAAAGGTGTTTTTGTCCTTTTCCATTTTTTAATATTTACACTAAATTTTTTCATAAAAAAATCATTTCGCCTTCTAACACTATCATGATTATAAAGAATAGCATTCACAGCAAAAATATTATGTTTGGCCCTAAAATACTTAACACATAAGTGAGAAAATTGTTTAGATAAGGAGTAGGGTGTTGAACTTTGTGAAAAGTTAATTTTTTTATTTTTAAAGAAATCTTGTTCAATCGAACCAGCCTGAAAAAATTTTGTTTTCTTATCTTTCAAACTATTAAGTATCTTAAAAACTCTAGTTCCATTAATTTCTAGTGTTTCATTGCTATTTTTTTCACTTTTTGAAAGAGTATTAATAGCCGAAAAATTAAATATTATCTTAAAGTTCTTTTTTTCTAATAATGAAAATAAATTGTTTTCTTTAATTAATTTAGCTTTAAAAAATATTCTTTTATCTTCAGGTTTGATAAGTCTTTTTGTTCCATAAATTTCATAATTTGATTTATTTATAAATTTTTTAAATGTATAAAATCCATCTTGACTATTAATTCCGATTATTAGAATTTTCATTAAACTATACTAACTTTTGGCAGAGGAAATATAAATTTTGTTTTCGATGGAAGTTTGTTTTTGAGTTTTTTAATAAAAAAATTTTTAAAATGCCAAGGTAAAACTAATAGATAATCTGGTTTAATTTTATATAATTTTTTTTCATCAATAATTGGTATTTTCGTGCCAGGTGTAAATTTACCAAATTTATTTTCATTTACTTCAAAAATTCCATCCAGTGTTGAATTATCTATTTTATAATATTGTAGTAATACATTTCCTTTAGTGGATGCTCCATATCCAAAAATCTTTTTATTTTTTTGCTTTATCGAATTCAGTAATGATTTGAGTTTTAACTTATGCTTTTCTATCTTTTTTGAAAAATTTCTATAAACATCTAAATTTTCAAATCCCTCTGATTTTTCTTTTTTTAATATGCGATTAATATTTTTTTTGTCAACTTTATATAAATTTGTATTTTTTTTGGTTGAGTATATCTCAAAACTTCCACCATTAATTGAATTAAATTTTACATTTAGAATTTTCATTCCATTTTGATTTAACATTTTATTTACAATGGCAAATGAATAGTACTCCAAATGTTCATGACAAATTGTATCAAATGATAATGTTTTTATCATCAAAGGTAAGTAGCTTTGTTCAAAATGCCAAATTCCATTTTCTGAAAGTGAATTTTTTATATCTCTAATAAATAAATTAGGTTGTTTTAAATCATAAAACATCGACATTGATGTAATTAATTTAAATTTTTTATTTGTTTTTTTTTTTAATCTATAACTTGAAAAAAAATCACTGATTTTATTTATACCTTTATTATAATACTTTCCAAATTTCATAATAGTTGGATCAATACCATATAAATTTTGGTAGTTTTCAAAAAAATTTAAAAAAGTTCCATCATTACTACCTATATCTAGAACATAATCTTCTTTTTTAATTTTATATTTTTTTATCAAAAATTTTTGCTTCTTTTTAAGATGAGCTACCATCGATTTATTCAAAGATGATCTGTACCCATAATTTTTGCCGTATAATTTATTTAAATCAAAATTATGTTTTAGTTGTACTAATTTACATTTATTACAAAGTATAAGCTGCAAATTTCCTTTAGGAACTCTCTGATTTTTAGATGGGAAATAACCTGTAAAATATTGATTTCCAAGATCTAAAATTTTTGAAAATCTTTTTGAATGACAGTTTCTGCATTTTTTTATAATCATATTCTATTTTTTTTCTAAGCTTAACATTACAACAGATCTTGCTGATGTAATAATTTCATTATTAATAATTTGTTCTCCAAAATTTTTGATAACACAATCTTCTTTTTTACAGTAATTCCATTTTTTATTTTTATAAGTCGCATAACTTATATCTTTTACTTTTCCATTAAATGTTTTTAATATTTCTGATACCATATTGTCATCATATTGTCTTAATGTTTTAAGAATATTTTTTTTTCCATATGGTATTGTCAAAAGAAGAGATCCGTTTTTTTTAAGTATTCTTTTAAATTCTTTAATTACTTTTATATCATCTCTGTAGATATTGTATTTTACTTTAATTTTATTTTTAATTATTTTATTAGCGTTACTTTTTTTTGTATTAAAAAAATCATATTCATCATTTTTAAGGCCAATATGTTCTAGTGTTGATATACATGTAATAATATCAAAATAATTTTTTTTAAAACAAGATTCTCTTAAATCTGAGTAAATATATGATACCCCATTATAGTATTCTGAATACGGTTCTGGATATAGTGTTTGAATAAATATTTTAAAGTTTTTATTCAAATATTTTAATATTAAGTTAAAATTTATTGTTGATCCTGCATCTAATAATTTTTTATTTTTTGATTTTTGAAATTTTTTTAAATTTTTAAATAACCAGTTATATTCTATCAATCTTTCATCAAGATACTCTGAATTTGTTATATTTTTTGATAAAAGGTTTTTATTAATCACTTTCCATTTGTGAAAATTATAACCATAAGAAAATGGTTTTCTATGTAGGAGATAAATAATATAAAATATTATTTTAATTGGATATATAAGAATTAAAAATAATTTTTGTATAATTAAAAAGTTAAATATTAAATATTTTTTAAACATAAATGCTAAATACTTCTCTTAAAAAAATAATACTTTTGTGTTGTTTAAATTTATTTTTATTAAACGTTTGAAGTACAAAATAAACTATTCCTTTATAAAATAATTTTAAATTAAAAATTTTATTTTTTTTAAATTCTTTATTATATTTTTCAAGGATCAATTTTCTTGCCAACCAGTATCCAATTCTACAATTTGACTGACCATAAACTACCGTCATTGAATTTTTATGTGCTGTAAACTGCGCAATATTCAAATTAACATATATTATTTTTTTGTTTCTCAAAACTGATAATAGATATAATAACAGATCAGGACCTATATTTTTTTTCATCAGATAATATGCGAAAATTCTTTTTTTCAATGATAATTGAATTAATTCTAACCACTCCTCTAAAATTTGAGAAGAGAATACTGAACAAATTGGTGTTACAGGAAAATATCTATCTTTAAATTTTTTATAATTTATAAAATGATCTTTTATTTCATCTGATTTAAAGTGATGAATATTTGTATTAGTAAAATCTAAGGGGATGTTTTTTTTTAAATTTCCAGCGCCATTTGAAAAAACAAAACATTTCTCCTTTGCGGCTATTTTAATTAATTTTTGAAAATCTTTATGTAACAAATCATCATCATACATAAATGTAAAATAATTAGTTTTTAATTCTTGAACTCCTAAAATACAGGAACGCATAAATTTACCTTTTTTTTGTTTTATAATTTTAATTTTGTCTTCGAAGTGCTTTAATTTATTAATAGATTGATCAATTAAGTTTGTTTTATTTCCATCAACAATTACAACTTTAGCATTTATTTCATCAGAATTTATTTGTAAACATGAGTTTAAACTTTCAAATATATCTTTTCGATTTTTTGTAAGAAAAACAAATGTAAAATTAATCATTATTTTATTTTGTAAATATTCTATAGTTTTTACTTTTTAAAAATTGTTCTAAATCTCTAAGGATAATTAACTCATTTTCTTTGCTAAAATATTTTTTCATAAATAAATTATAAATTTCTGGACTAAAAAAATTAGTTTTGTGATTAAATTTATTCTCTGAAATTTTTAAAGGGTCCCAAAAATTCATAAAAATTCAATAAAAAAACTTATAAATATTATCTCTATTAAAATCTAAATTTATTTTATCAGGATTTCTTAATAAAAACTCATATTCCTCCTTATTTTTTGGTGTCATACAAAAGAGCTGATCTTTATATATACATTCGTTTGAAGCTAAGAGCACTGGAATTTTGTGATATGGAAACTCATACGCAACTGAGCCATACACGCTTAGAACCAAATCTACACCTTCAGAAATTAAATTCATGTTAGATACATCTTTGTCTAGTAAATAAAAATTTTTATATTTCTTCTCAAATTTTTTTAAAATTATAAAATTTAAATTATTGTCAATTGTGTGTGGATGAGTTTTTAGGTACCAATTATAATTTGTAGTTTCGGAAATCTTTCCAAGATTGTCTAGCCAATGATAAAAATCATAATAAAAAAAATTTCCCATTACATGTGGAGAGTCGAAAAAACAATGAGCAGATATTAAAAAATTTTTTTTTCCATTTCGAGCTAAAATATCTTTTCTGAAATTCTTCTTAAAGGTTTTAAAATCCTCTTTTTTAAATTTACGACCAGTTAGAAAAATCTCTGCAACATAATCTTTGTTTTTTGGATCAAACTTTTTTTCTAAGTTTTTTTTTGCAGAGTCAATTGCTTCTTTTTTTTCTTTATTATTTAATTGTTTAAAATTTTGGTTTATTGCATCAAAATCCCAATTTGTATTTCTTTTATCATCAAAGTAATCAACAACATTTATATTTGGTAAATAACATTTTATTTTTTTATCTAACGCAATTCTTAGAGGAACAGCATTTTGATAAACTGTGTGGCTTACAAATAAAACTTCAATATTATTAGTTTCAAAATAATTATAGCAATTAAAAAAATATTTTAAAAATTTTTTAAAAAATTTTTTAAATTCATTATCATTTATATTAATGGTTATTTTTTTCTTTTGGCGCAAATAACTATCATAAATTAAATCCCCAATATAAATATTGTTTATTCTGAGGTTTAGTAATGCGTCAAGTGAACAAGTTTTGTTGATTATTGAAGCAATAATTTCCTCATTTTTAGATTTTTTTTCATAAAAGGAAATTATTGTTCTTATACCAAATGATTCATAAATCTTATAAATGCTCGTGGGAATAATTTTTTTTAAAAAATGTTTAATTAAAAAAATTAAATCACTCTCAATATTTAATAAAAATCCAACATATTCATAATTTTTTTTTTTATTAAAAACTCTTATTAAATAATGAATAATAATATGAGATGAAAAATTATTGTTAATTTCAATCAAAATTTTTGGGGGAATTTTATTTTTATCAATTTTATTATCTATAATGTTTTTGTTATTAAAAATTATAAATTTAAGAATATAAAATTGCTTGAATAAAACTTGAAACATTAGAGTTTTTTAAATTTTTTCTTAAAATTATTTAATTGAGCTATGGTACCTATATCGTACCATTCTTCAAATAAATGATAAACTTTGATTTTGTACTTCTTCTTTTTTAATGAATTTAAAAACTCTGGAATATCAATTTTTTGTATTTATATTTTTAAGTAATTTTTTTTTAAAAATATATATACCAGCATTTACAACATATTGAATAACCGGCTTCTCTTCTATCCCTATTAAGCTTTCACTTAAATTATTAATTTGTCCAAAGTCTAGTTTCAAATTTTGAGTTTTAGTTACCACTGTAACGTCTGATTTTTTTCTTAAGTGAAATTTTTTAAGATCTTCAAGATCTATATTTGAGATTACGTCTGAATTTGTTACAATCAAATCTTCACTAGTATTTATTTTTTTTAGATATTGCAATCCCCCTGCTGTACCTAGTTTTTTTGTTTCTTTTATTATCTTAAAATTAATTTTCTGTTTATAATTTTTTTTTAAAAATAATTCTATTTTCTTTGAAAGATGGTAAGTAATAAAATAAAATTTCCTTAAATTACTATCAATATATTTTTGCAATATCAGATCTATTATTTTATCTTTTTTATTTATTTGAATTAGGCATTTTGGAGTTTTTTTTGTTAAAGGAAGCAATCTTGTGCCATAACCTCCAGCCATGATCACAACATCAAAATTTTTTTTATCACCAAGTAATTGTAAAAAATTTTTTTTTGTTTGAGATTTATAAATTATTTTAACTAATTTTTTTTTTTTTAATAAAGGTAATGCGGTTATTTTTTTTTTTTCAAACGTTTCGTTAATCTCTTTTTTTGAGGAGTTGTGATTTAAATAAATAAATTTTCTTGTAATTATTTTTTCTACTGAAGAATTAAGATCAAAATTATTTAAAATTGCCCTTCTGATATCTCCATCTGTTACTGAACCAATAATTTCATTTTTTTTATTTATGAAAAATAAGATTTTTTTTTTGCTCTTTTCTAATCTACTAATAGATTTTTTAATAGTAAATTCTTTATTTAGAACTATTTTGCTCATTAAAAAATTTCTTTATTGTATTTATAACGAAAAATATATCTTTTTTTGATAAATTAGGATGTGATGGCAGTGGTACAATTTTATTCCAAATAAGATTTGTATAATTTAATTGATATTTTTCAATTTTGTAATCTAATTTTTGTAAATGCATAGGTTTCCAAAATAAAAATGTATTTATGTTGTGTTTATTTAAGTATTTAATTAAATCGATAGCTTTTTTGCTATCTCTTAATTCAACAAAATTTATCCAATGATTAGTTTTTTCAAATTTAGAAATTGGTAGAAAATTTATTGGGAGTTTTTGTAATTTTTTTTTATAGATAGAAGAAATAAATCTTTTCCGTCTTAGTATGTAATTAAAACTTTTTATCTGAGTTAGGCCTATAGCTGCATTCAAATTGGTCATTTTATAATTATAAGCTATCCGCGAATACTCATATCTCGATGATTTTCCGTTAGTTATTAATAATTTTGAGTCATTAAATATTCTTTTTTTATCAGTTGCGATTAAGCCTCCACCTCCTGTGGTTAAAGTTTTATTTCCATTAAATGAGTATATTGCAACATCACAGAATTTTGTTAACGCTTGGTTTTCATATTTTGAACCTAAAGCACATGCTGCATCTAAAATTACTTTTATATTATATAATTTTTGAAAATTTTTTAGCTTTTTTAAATTAGGAACTATGGCAAAACTTAAAACAAGACAAATAGCTGCTATTCTTTTGCTATTTTTTTTTAAAAAAATATTTTTTTTTTTAACAACACATTTTTCTTTAATAAATCTTTCAACTGACTCCAAATTTAAAGATAAATCATCTTTAGATATATCTAAAAGAATTGGTTCACCACCAGCATGAACAATTGAGTTAATTGTTGCAATAAAAGTATAAGACTGTGTTATTACTAATTCATTTTTTTTTAATCCAGTTGATTTAATTGCTACGCATAATGCCGAGCTTCCTGAAATTGTAGCTAAATTAAATTTAGATCTTGTGATTTTAGAAATCTTGTTTTCAAATAAATTTATTGCTGTCCCGTATGTAGATATTTCGTTTTTTTTTATATACTTGTTTACAACTTTGCAAACATCTTTCGGTAAAAAAGGCTCATACAAATTTAGTTTTTTTTGTACCATTCAAATGTTTTCATTAAAGCTTGTTTAAAAGTGATTTTTGGATATTTACCTGAAATATTTTTTATTTTTTTTAAAGATGGAATTCTTCTTGTTGGTGACCCAAGCGTAACTTTACCTTTCAAAAGTTTTTTATTATTTTCTGAAATACCTTTAATCATTTTTGCTAGGTTCCATATAGATATTTCTTTTGTTTCACTGCCTAGATTAAGTATTTGTTTATCAGAACTTTTTTTTGCAAATGATCGTTTAATTTGTTCCATAGCTTCATCTATATAACAAAAAACTCTTTTATGATTTGGAGAATGAATTAAAATTTTTTTATTTTTTTTTGAATATATCTTGTTTATTAATTCAGGAATAACATGCGACATTCCCATTCTTGGTCCAAATATATTATGTGGTCTATAAATTGTATAATTAATATCACTAATAGCTAAAATTGTTTCAGAAAATAATTTTGATAAATAATAAGAGTCTCTAGGGATATGTTTGTCCTTTAATTGCATTACATAACTTTCTTTTAAAGGAAATAGATTTTTTATTTTTTTTTCAATTAATGGTGAGTAAACTTCACTGGTTGAAAAAAAAATTAATTTTGTATCTTTTTTTTTTTTGCAAAAATCAATTACTTTTAACAAAGAGTCAATATTATTCTTAAATGTATAAATAGGATTTTGGATAACATTTTTTACACCTACAGTAGCCGCTAGATGAAATATATATTCATAGCTATTTTTAAGATCAATTTTTTTTTGAAGATCTTGTTTAATTACTTTTATTTTATTATTTTTTACAAAATTAAATATTTCAATATCAAATTTACCTCGTGAAAAATTATCAATTAAAGTCACATCATATTTGTTATATAAAGATTTTAAGATATTAAATCCTATAAAACCTGCTCCGCCTGTAATAAGTATCTTTTTTTTCATGAACCTAATTGATGTATTTTAATTTTATTTTTTTTTAAAATAATTAATCTCTCTTTATCTAAAGTCATATTTAGATCAAAGTATATTTTACTTTTATCAAAAAACTTAAGCGGTAATTTTTTATAGGATTTGTGTGGAACACAAAAAATAACAACATTAATTTTTTTATCTATTATCACACTATTAATATTTTTAATATCATAAAATGGATCATGAGTTTCAACATAAAATTGATTTTTTCTAAGAATTTTTTTTAATTTCAAGCTAGGACTAGATCTAACATCCTTTACATCTTCTTTGTATGAAATACCTAATAAAAGAATTCTATCATTTTTTTTTTATAAATTTTTTTATAAATTCAAATGATGTTTGTTCCATCCTTTTGTTTGTTTTTAATAGCAAGTCAATAAAGGGAAATTTATTGTTACATTTAAATATATTGGATGATGAATATTTTATAAACAAAGGATCTTTTGTGAGACAATATCCACCTACACCAAGACCTGGACGCATAATATTTTTATGTGTTTCTCTTTTTTTAATTTCAGTAATAGCTGAATTTAAATCAATTTTATTTTTTATTGAAAATTTTACCCATTCATCAATAAAAGCAATGTTTAGCGCTCTATAAGAGTTTTCCATAACTTTTGTAAGTTCGCAAGATGAAATACTATCAATTTCTGATAATGGGAAATTTCTTGTATTTATAACTTTTTTTAAAAAGTTTTTTGTAAGTTTTTTTGAATAGGAGTCAATGCCTGAAAAAACACGTGTGGAATTTATAATAGAGAAATAATAATTATCTCCAGGTGTGACTCTTTCGAATGAATAACCATAAAAAATTTTTTTGTTTTTTTTGCTAAGTATAGGATACAATATTTTTTCACTGAATCCAGGTGGAACTGTTGTTTCTAAAATAACTAAGGAATTTTTTTTTATATTCTTTTGTATTTTTTTGAATAATGACTTGATATTTAAAAGACTATCTTTGCTGTAAAAATCAAAATTAATACTCACAACAACAACATCACAACTTTTAATTTTTGAAAAATTGGTTGTCGCACTGAACTTGTTTGATTGTATCACTTTTTTAAAATTGTTATCTAAATTTTTATCTCCTGAACCAATTGGCAAAATACCAGAATTAATTTCTTTAATTATCTTTTCTCCATTTTTGTTTGATTTTTCAATTCCAACAACCTTACTAAAATTTCTAGAGCTAGCTATGGCAACAGCCATCGGCAAACCTACAAAACCTAAGCCTATTATTGCTACTTTATTGTACATAATATTTAATATATAGAATTTACGTGATTATATTAAAAGTAAAAACATATAAAGAAAAATTCATAAATGTTTTGAATTTTATCCAACAAATTAAAGTCTCAGTTAAAAAAATATATTTTTTTGTATTTATTCAGTCTTTCTTAGAATTATTTTCTCTAATTTCACTTTTTTTTATAATTACCAATCTAATTAAAACTGAGAATAATTTTTTGATGGAAAATTTATTGATTTCTAAAAATCAATCGATAATGGTTGTTTCTTTCTTTTTTTTAATTATTTCATTATTAAATTTATTTATTAGTTTAAGTGTAAATAAAAAAACAGTTTTTTTTTCATACGATTTATATTTAAAAATTTCTCATAATATAATTGAAAAATATCTTTCCTCTAAATTGTCCGAAATTAGTAATAAAAGTTTTGATGAGTATTTAAATCAAATTGTTGTGGATTTGAGGAGACTTACAGATGGTGTAATTTTTAATTTTATATTACTATCTTCAAAATTTTTAATATTAATTTTTATTTTTATTTCTCTATTAGTATATGATTATAGATATTTTTTTTTAATTTTACTTATTTTAATTACAGCCTATCTTATTATTAATTTAAAAACCCCAACAGAACTTAATTCATTTGGAAAAAAAATCCGAGCGAATGATTTGAAAATTACAAATACATTAACATCAATTTTTAATGGTTTTCGAACAATTAGATTAAATAATTTAGAAAAAAAACAATTGGATAATTTTGATGAATTAAATTTAATAACAAATAATCTTTTAGGTACTCAAAAACTTTTTCAAGTATCAATTAGAGTTTATTTGGAAACTATAATAGTTTTTCTTACGATCTTATGTGTTTTTGTTTTATCATTCCTAAACTTAGTTTCACAAAACTTGATTATTCACTTAGGGATTGTTATGGCACTAATACTTAAATGCTTGCCTCATATGAATATATTTTATAATTCCTTCAAACTTTTTAATCAAAATTACCCTTATCTCATTAAAACAAGAGAAAACATAAGCAATTTAATTTCAAATAAAAATATTTTACTTCTAACAAAAAGTGAACATTTTAAAAATTCAAAAAATAATATCAACTTAAACAAAAATTTTAAAATTAAAAATATCCTAATTGAAAATCTAAAATTCAAATATGATAAAAATTTCGAAATTAAAATTGAGAAGCTTAATATTGAGTCAAAATCTTTTGTCGGTATAGCGGGTAAAAGCGGCTCTGGTAAATCAACTTTTCTTGATCTGCTCTCAGGAATTATAGAAAATGATAACGTTAAGTATTTTAATGAAAATAGTAAAAATGAATTAATAAATAAAAAAGATTTATATAGCGTTATATCTTATGTAGAACAAAATAGTTTTTTTATAGATGGATCAATTAAAGATAATATTTTGTTTTACCAAAATGAAGATATAGAATTATTCAAGTATGTTTTAAATTTCTGTAAAATTGATTTTATTAATCCTAGTAAAATTGATGATAAAAATATATTTTTATTTGGACGTACCAAACTAAGCGGCGGACAAAAGCAAAGAGTGGCATTAGCACGTGCTATATATAAAAAGCCAAAAATTTTGATTTTAGATGAAGCTACTAGTGCTTTAGATGAAATAACTGAGAATTATTTATTAGATAACATAAAAAATGAAGATATAGATTTTAAAATTATCTGTTCACATAACACTGGGGTTTTAAAAAATTGTGATAACTTGCTAAGATTTAATAATGGTTGTATTGTTAAATGATATTATTAGATTAATGCACATGAAATTAAAAAAACCCTATCTGATTGGTGAAATTGGGATAAATCATAATGGAAAATTATCTTTAGCAAAAGAAATTATTAAATTAGCTAAACAAAATGGCTTTGATGCTGTTAAATTTCAAAAAAGGACTCCTGAAATATCAACACCTGAAAATCAAAAACATAAGCTTAGAGAAACTCCTTGGGGTGAAATGAGTTACCTAGCTTATAAAAAAAAAATTGAATTTAATCTTAAGCAGTACAAAGAGATAGATAAATATTGCAAACAAATCAAAATAGATTGGTTCGTTTCTTGTTGGGATATTGAAAGCCTTAAACTGTTGAAAAGTTTTAAATTTAAATATCACAAAGTGGCGTCTGCAATGATTACTAACTATCCTCTGCTAGAGGCGATTGCTAAAACTAAAATTCATACAATTATATCAACTGGAATGTCAAACTATCAAGATATTGATAAGGCCGTAAAAATTTTTAAAAAAAATAAATGCAAATATAGCCTTCTTCATTGTATTTCAACCTACCCTGCAAAAGAAAGTGATTTAAATCTAAATTGTATAAAAACTTTAAAGAAGAGATATAAATGTCCAGTAGGCTATTCAGGACATGAAAGTTCAGTCTCGCCAAGTGTTGTAGCTTACTTAATAGGAGCTCAAATTATTGAGAGACATATTACACTTGATCGTAGCATGTGGGGCACTGATCAATCAGCATCTTTATCAAATGAAGGAATGAAAAATTTATCTCATATGATTAAAAAAATTCCAGAAATGTTAGGCAATGGTAGAAAAAAAATTTTAAAAGATGAATTACCAATTGCAAAAAAACTTAGGTATTGGTAAAATACTCATTAATATAAGCATTTAATTTATCTAAAATATTTGATCTATTATTTTCACTTATTATAAAATCATAATAGTTAGTAGAGTCATTAAAATGAATATTTTCTTCATTATTTAAATCTTTATTATTTTTCACTAGATAAGATTGTTTTAATCTATTTTTAAAATTATTTTGTTCATAAAAATAATAATTCATAAAATAAAATTCATACAATTCGTAGAGATTTATATTTACAGGTAAATTTTCAATATTTTCTATATAATTTTTATATTCATGTCTAGATCTTGGATGAATATTAAAATTATAGTTAATATGTGGGTTATCACCACAATTTATTACTTTTAATCCAAAAAAAGGTAATTCATTTGCGACTGTTCCGTGGCATGTAATTGCAGCTTTTAAATTATTTTCAATTAAATCAGCATAAGATATATTTTTGTCTAAAATTTTAAAATTTTGTTTTCCTTGGATTTGTTTTTCAATTTTATGGAATGCTATATCATCCGCACTTTTTCCAATATTTATTGGATGAAATTTTATGTATGTATTTATTTTTTTTTTGTCGAGAATATTAATTGTATCAATAGCCCAATCTAAGTAATCACAATAGTACAAATTACGATATTTATGAGGTGCATCAAAAAAATTATGCAATATTATCGCAACTTGAAATGAATTTTTTTCAAATAAATTGTTTTTAGCAAACTTATTCTTTGTGAACGGATTACTGTTTAAGTATTGAATACCTTTTTTGTTTTTGCCTTTAACCCTATTTAAAATTAATTTTTGACCAAGAGCCAATGCTTCTTTTCTTTTTTTCTCATCTTTAAATTTATTATTAAAATCTTTTTTATAATAATGATATGGATTTCTATTAGACTTAATCTTAGAGTTATATCTTGTTAATTTAAAGTCAGTCATTCCTCGACCTAAGTTGTATAAAATTAAAACTTCAATATCTCGCTCATCGCATAATCTTGTTATAATTCCATATTGATTATAAACACAATCAGAAGGAATTAAAAATTTAACATTATTGTTATCAAGATATTTGCTTATAATTTTGTAATATAAGTGTGCCTCTAAAAACTTTTCCTTTAATTTTAAATCTTTAATATCTAAAGATGGTAATTGAAAACTTCTAATTGCTGAGTCATAAATTAAATCTCCCATTAACATTCCATTATATTTATAATTAAGCAATTCTTCTTTTGATTTAAACTTTTTAAATACCTTTTCAAAATATAATTTTTCATCATTAGTTATTTTTTTTCCACACGAGGTAAATGCAAGTTTAGCTCCAAATGAATTATAAATTTTAATCAGTGGTCTTTTAAAAAAAAAATATTTTTCGAAAATATTTTCATATAAAGGTAAATAAAAAAATTTAATTTTTAAATTTTTTTTTTTTACACAAATAATTTGATAAAATTGACCAAAAAAAAACAAATGGTTTCCATTCAAAAAAATCTACTAATACTTCACCATTAACTTTACTATTTTCAATTTCTGAAAATTTCTTTTTATTAAATTCTATATAATCTCTTGTAAACTTATCTAGAAATAATATATATTTAATTCTAGTGAAAATATTTTTTAGTTTTTTTATAAATTTCATCTAAATACTTTATAGTTATTATGAACAAAAAAAATCTTTTAATAATTATTCCATCAAGATCTGGTAGTAAAGGAATAAAAAGTAAAAATATAATTAAAATTAATAATAAGCCATTGCTTTACTATTCTATAAATACTGCCATAAAATTTAAATGTAAAAATAAAATAGTTTTTTGCTCCACAGATTCAAAAAAAATAGCAAAAATTTCAGAAACTTTTAAAGTGAAAGTTCCATTTCTCAGACCAAAAAATATTTCAGGAGATTTATCTCGAGATATAGAATATGTAAATCATGCTCTAAAAAAATTTTCAGAGAATAAAATTTTTTTTAAATTTGGTCTGATATTGAGACCAACATCGCCAAAAAGAAATTTATCTATTTTACAGATTGCTTATAAAAAATTTAAAAAATACAATTATGACTCATTAAGATCAGTTATTGAAAGTCCATATCCAGTATATAAGCAATGGTTTATCGAAAAAAAAGAGCTAAAATCTGTAATCAAAAGTAACATTTATGAACATTACAATGCTCCTAGACAAATATTAAAAAAAACATATGCACAATCTGGAAATTTTGAATATTTTAAAATTAATTATAAAATTAAAATTAAATCCATTTCTGGCAAAAAAATTGGTTACTATTTAACAACAAATAAACTTGAAAATGATATAGACACTATGAAAGATTTAAAAAAATTTAAGTTGTATGGCTGAGATTTTAAAACTCATAAATAAAAAAATTTTAATTTCTGGCGCTTTAGGTCTAATTGGATCTAAATTGGCAACAAGATTAATAAAAAACAAAAATCGAATAATTTTAATTGATTATAAAATTAATAAAAAAAATAAAATTTATTTAGAATTTAGAAAAAAAAATATTCCTATCTTTGATATAGACCTAAAGAGTAAAAATCACTTACAAAATTTTTTTAAGAACCAAAAAAAAAAATTACAAGGTCTCAATACTGTTATTAATCTTGCAGCCATAGATCGAAAAGTTGATGATAAAAATTCTTATATTCAAAGTGAATTTTATAATTTTGATTACAACTTAATTAGAGAATCAGTCGATAATAATTTGTTAGGAACTGTAAATATGTGTCAAGAAAGTTGTAAATTTTTCATTAATAATAAAATTAAAAAAGCCAATATTATAAACGTAGCTTCTACATACTCAATCGTTGCTCCTAATCCTTTACTTTATGGAAATAAAAAAAATAAACCAATTGATTATGTTATTTCAAAAGGATCTATCCCAATATTAACAAAATATATTGCCGTAAATTATGCAAAAAAAAATATCAGATGTAATTGTATTGTGCCCCATGCGGTAATCAAAAATCCCCCAACAAAATTTTTGGACAAATTCAAAAAGCTTTCTCCAATTGGAAGAACGTGTAAAATAGAAGAAGTTTTAGATCCTTTGATTTTTCTGATATCGGACGGATCAAGTTACATGAACGGAAGTATAGTGACTGTTGACGGCGGTTGGACTGCTTGGTAAGTTATTTTATTAGGTAACTTAGGCTATAAAATTCATTTTCTAAATTAAATTTTTTTTTATTTTTAATAATTTTAAAAAAGTTCTTTAATTCTTCTTCAAAAAGTTGGTTCCTATCAAATTTTTTTACGGAGTATTTTCTAATTTTATTTTTTTCATTAACAATTAAAATTGAAAGATAGTAATTAAAATTAATTTGAATATTTTCTCCTAAAATAACCAGCTCTCTTACAGGGGGATTACAAAGATAATTAACATGAATATTGCAATCAATGCCTGATAAAAATTGAATTAAATATGTGCTTGCAACATCAGCATTTATTTTAAGCTTAGATTTGAATTTTTTTTTATTTGTTAAACTTTTTATCTTTCCAAATAAATATATCATTAAATCTAATTCATGACTCAAAGTTAGTGTAACTCCACCACCCTGATTTTTATTTGCTGCATAACTTTTTTTATAATTTTCTTCAGGATGCCAATTTGGCAAAAATTCTCCCCATATTGTAGAAGCATAAAAAAAATTTTTTGATTTGTTATTATTTACAATACTTTTGATTTTTTTTACAAGTGGATGAAATTTCATCATGTAACCAACAAAAAATACTAACTTATTTTTTTTTAAGATTTGTTTTAATTTATTAATATTTTTGAAATTGTTAGATATTGGTTTTTCCATAAATATATGACACTTCTTTTGTGCACACTTAATTGCTGTATCAACGTGCATATTTGTTGCGTTGCATATAAATGAAATGTCTGGTTTTTCTCTCAAAGCTTCCTTAAGATTATAGTAAATTTTTTTATTTTTAATAATAGAGTTTTTTTTTAAATACTTTGTAGATTTGTAAAAAATTATGTCTTTGTATCCAATTTTTATTAAATTTTTAAAATGCCTAGTTGCAATTGATCCAGATCCACAAATTAATATTTTCATTTTATAAGTTTTTTTTTAAATCAGTGTATTTATAGCCGTAATAATTTTCTAAAATTTTCTTATATCTATATTCTTTATCTTCTGAAATGGTGTATTTTTTTCTTCCTAAAAATAATTTTATTTTTGGACTTATTAAGTGTAAATTTTTATTAATTAAACTATTTTTTTTTATAAATGCAGAAAATTTCGTATGAATTATATTTTTATCTTTTAAGGACGAGTTTATTTTTTTTGAATTTTCAAAAAAGTTTGTATTGATATTTAAAAAATTTAAAAAATTTCCTTGGTCAAATTTTTCCTCAAAAATACCCTCAAAAAAAAACGCTTTAACATTTTCATAACCAAATATTTGATCTAACTGACTTTTTTTTTTTAAATAATCTAAACTTTCTAAAAAAAATCTTAGTTCATTATTTTCACCAAGTTTATTGTTTTCAATAATGCTGAAAATGTCATCAAAATCTATTTTTTTGAAATTATAATACCATGTTGCGTAAAATTGAAACCAACAACTCTTAATCATTTCATAATGATCTCTTATTAAAAAAAAAATTTTTACATTAAAATTTGTTTTTTCTTTATATGCATCATGTAGTATCTTAATTGGTAAGAAATTTGAATTATTAACATAATTTAAATATCTCTCAGATGAAAAATAGTTATATTTTTCATCAGAAAAAATTTTATTACCATAAATTTTTTTAAAATCACTAAGTCCGTTATTTATATTGCTATAAGTATTATTTTTAGATATTTTAAAAAGTTCTTCGTCCTGTATTTTAGGCTTAGTATCATAGCATCGACTACCTAAATAGTTTATAGAACTATCTTTTTCTAAGAATCTTTGTAAAAAAGATGAACCTGTTCTATGGTAACCTAAGTGAATTAATAGCATTAGTAATATCTAAATTAGAATATTTTATTTTCGTGTTAAAAATATTTAAAAAATTTTTTTCAGTGCATAAATCAAGCCAATTGAGCTATTAGTACTGGTCAGCTGCACGCATTACTGCGCTTCCACATCCAGCCTATCAACGT
>MDTB01116067.1_pt1 | contig 44468 bp, 35 predicted proteins | sample 811161 | NCBI WGS metagenome assembly MDTB01 (sample SAMN05326650, study PRJNA326480) | marine metagenome | isolation source: seawater | place: Mediterranean Sea | collected 2009 | reverse complement strand
GCATACCCAGAGCAGGTAACGGTTACTCATTCTTACAGTATCAACAAGGGAACAAATTTCATAGACATCCAGGTTGAAAAACAAAATGGTGGACCCGTTGCAGATGCTTGGGTTACAATATTAATGGATGATGAAATATTCGAGTCAAGATACACCAACCAAGATGGATTAGTTAGGTTGCCAATCAACTCTATGGAAACGGGCGAGGTCCTTGTAACTGTTACAAAGAAGAATCACTATCCATACACCAGCTCATTCCAGTTATATGATTCTGGAGTGGCGGTAGGCCTTTCTGATACACCATTTACAATTGATGACGATTCCGAAGGCAGCTCAAGTGGAAATGGAGACCTTATCGCTAATGGTGGCGAAACCTTAGAGGTTAGTGTCAACCTTAAGAATTTTGGCTCAGAGGATGCACTTGGCACTATTGGAACATTGTCATCAACTAATGGCAGTGTAGTCATTGATTCATCAACCAGTGTTGTTGAATTTGGAGATATTGCACCAGGTGAGTCTGCAACAAATTTTACTCCATTTATCATTGCGCTTGAGGATGGGCTCCCAGATGGGATTGACCTCGAACTAACACTCGACCTTTCTGATGTAGACGAAAATCATTATGGAAGCGGAGCTTTAAACCTTTTTTCATCAGGAAATGAATTAAGTGCTGTTGGGATGGAGATGGTTGGATCTTTTGGGGGTAGTGTTTTGGAACCAGGTGAGACAATTGATATTCGAATTGAATTAAGCAATGGTGGATCAACTGATGCATTATCTGTTAGTGGTTCGATTACTTGCGCGAGTCCATTTGTGGAGATTATTGATGGATCTGGCACATGGTCGACAGTCAATTCTGGTGGTTCTTCCATGAATGGAGATGACCATTTTCAAATAAGCACGCCTGAAGAGACTATTCCAGGAACCATCGCGCATTTAATCGTGAACGTAGAGACAGATGAGGGGTATGTATCGAACTCTATTTTAGAGGTTCAAATTGGTACACCAACTGTCAACGACCCGGTTGGGCCTGATGCGCATGGATACTACATCTACGATAATGAAGACATTGATTACCTTTTATCACCCACATATGAATGGGTTGAGATTGATGCAAGAGAGGGAGGCCCGGGACAGCATCTAAGTTCCCTAACAGATAGTGGAAATAATCAAGACGACGTTGAGACAATTAGCTTACCCTTTACATTTAGGTTTTATGGCGAGGATTACGATGAAATAAGTATCTCCTCGAATGGTTGGATAGCAATGGGGCAGACTGATTTAGAGTCCTTCAGGAATTATGAGATACCAGGCGTCGGGGGTCCAGCAAAAATGATAGCGGTATTCTGGGATGATCTGAAACTTACAAATGGAGGTAGGGTCTACACCTGGTATGATGACGTTGATAAGAAATTCTATGTTGAATGGTCTAGAACGAGAACCTATCAAAATAATTCACTAAATAATTTTCAGGCTGTCCTATTTGATCCTAGTTACTATGTGACACCTACTGGGGATGGTGAAATACTTCTACAATACGAAACATTTAATAACACTTCCTACGGATCCTATACCTGGGATCAAATCCATGGGGCCTACTGCTCTGTTGGAATTGAGGACCATACCATGACAACGGGACTGCAGTATACGTTTAACAATAACTATCACCCTGCTGCAATGCCGCTCAATGATGAAAAAGCATTGTTTATAACGACTAGAGGATCTCAGATGAGGCTTGAAGGAGATCTAAATTATGATGAAAAAGTTGACATTTACGATATAATGCTTCTCGTTGACTTTAATCTAGGTTTTGAGGGTCAAGTAAATACGTATTTCGCTGATATCAATGGCGATGGTATGGTTAACGTCATGGATCTCATAGCACTGATACGGAGTATAATGGGATACGGAGAATAGCGAATCGATACATTTAAAATGTAATGCTCTCTACTCCTCTAATTGTGCTTGGAACCCTTGCTTTATTACTCTGCATTGCAGGAATTATAGAATTTCAAAATCACCTAGCCTCGCTCAAGGCCATTCCTCTGAGGATACATGTCAATGGTACAAGAGGTAAATCCAGTGTCACTAGATTAATTGCTGCCGGACTTAGGGAAGGGGGTTTGAGGACATTTGCAAAAACAACAGGAACGGCTCCCAGAGTCATTGATGCAGATGGTAAGGATAGAATTATTCATAGACTTCGATTACCATCAATTGGTGAGCAGGTTCGTTTATTGAAGTATTTTGCATCAGAAAAACCAGATGCGGTAGTGATGGAGTGCATGGCAGTGCAACCGCAGTATCAGTGGATCGCAGAACATCAGATGGTAAAATCTCAGGTTGGAGTCATAACTAATGTCAGACCTGACCACCTTGAAGAAATGGGACCAACAGAAGAAGACGTGGCTCTCTCCTTATGTAATACGATCCCAGTGGATGGTGTCCTCATTACGGGTGAAGATCAGAAAACTGATTTAATGAGAGACATCGCAGGTAAGAATGAGTCAAGATTTATACACTCAAATGAGTCTACAATTACAAAGGAAGAGCTGGAAAAGTTTACTTATATGGAGCACCCATCAAATGTAGCAGTTGCCTTAGACGCCTGTGAAGAGGCAGGTGTTGAGCGTGAGACAGCACTCGCTGGAATGCACAAGGTAAAGCCTGATTTGGGTGCATTAATTGCCTGGAACCTCAACCTAAATGGGAAAAATATTGAGTTTATAAATGGAATGGCCGCAAATGATCCGGTATCAACCCTGCAGATATGGAAATTTGTTATGGACAGATACCCAGCAGAGGGTGGTACCTGCGTCTTTTTTAATTCAAGAGAGGATAGGCCCTCTAGAACTCGGCAGATGATAGAGCTCACATTTTTGGAAATAAAGCCTGACTACTTTATGGTAAGGGGAGACAAAGTTCTTTCATCAATTGAAAGACAAAAGCATCATTCTGAAAATACAAGGGTGAACGTTATCGGTCTAAATGATCCCATTGAAAAGTTAATAGAAAAAATGGCAGAAATGCCTAATAATACATTGGTCTATGCAATAGGTAATCAGGTAGGAGTAGGGCAGGAGATTTTAGAGATAATATCAACGTTTAGGAATAATGGCTGAGATAAGTATAGGCCTTGGGATTTTCCTCAGTCTAATTCTATCTGAGTCACTTGGGGTAACGGCTGGCGGAATCATTGTTCCTGGGTATATAGCACTTTATCTTCATCAACCTATGCAGGTAGTAGTTACATTTCTTGTAGCAATTTTAGTATGGGCAATTATTCAAGGTATGGGGAATGTCATGTTTCTCTACGGGAAAAGAAGAATTGTTTTGGCCCTAATCCTGGGATTTTTCTTTGGGTATATCTCTAGAAACTTTATCTACCTTTCCCAAGATATTGGTTCAGTTGCGGTAATAGGTAACATTATCCCTGGCCTCATCGCAAACTGGATGGACAGACAAGGTATTATTAGGACCTTGTCTGTAGTTTTATTGACATCTGTTATGGTCAAACTATGTGTAATGATATTGTTTGGTGGTGTTCTTTTTGAATAATTATCAAAAGCAACCTTTTATACCTGCAATCCAGAAGACGTCAACGCTTGTCGGTCTATCCTTTTTAGCATTGGGATGTTTTATTTTATCCATCAACTTTAGAACAATCGATGTGTCACCATCTTATGAGGATAAGATCGAGGCTGCGAACCTTATGAAGAAAGCATTGAGCATTCTTAAAAATCATAGAATGGAAGAGTCTGTTTTCATCGATATCGAAAATGATCCAAATGAAACGGGCCTAGTTGGAAGTCCATTTAGTCTTATAACCACAGATGAGGGTGACCTTGATTCAAAATTGACAACACTAGATCCTAACTTTTCTGCTGTAATGGTTGAATTGATGTATCAGTTGGGTTTGAAAGATGGGGATTCAATTGCCGTTTTAATGACGGGATCCATGCCAGGTGCGAATATAGCAGTTCTTACAGCTTGCAGGGCACTTGGAGTCATTCCAATAACCATTACCAGCGTTGGTGCTTCTCAGTGGGGTGCTAATCTTGTCGATTTCACCTGGCTTGACATGGAATCTATCCTCTTTGAAAATGGTCTAATTCCATCGCGGAGTATTGCGGCATCAATCGGTGGCAGAAATGATATGGGGCGATTGTTGTCTCCATCAGGAAGAGATTTGATTATGGAGAATATTAACAAACATGACTTACCATTGATACGCAAAGAGCGTTTGGCAGATAATATTCAACACAGAATGGATTTATATGGTTCAATACAATCGATCAATAAATACGATGCAATCGTGAACGTAGGTGGCGGAGTGGCTAGCCTGGGTACAAGCTTTAATCTCAAACTATTACCTCCAGGTGTAGTTAGACGCAACATTATTCAAGATATCGTTCGTCCAGGGGGAATAGAGGGAGTTTTTTCAAAGTTTTTAAAGTTTGATGTTCCTGGACTTCACATACTTAATATTAGACCCCTTACTCAGGAGTTTAAGATGCCATTTGCACCCATACCGGTTCCTGAGATAGGTGTTGGGGGTTTATATGCTATTGAAAAGTATAATGTATGGATTGCAGGTATCTGCCTGATAGTGGTCAGTTCAAGCGTCTTGGCCGTTGGCATCCACAGTAAAAGAAAAATAAAACAACATTTGATACAGCATGAGCCAGATAGCCTATTGTAATAGAATAATATTTTTACTGATATCCATCTCGTCTATCCCTCTTGAGGCGAAGCTATTAAAGCCAACCAAAAGTAGTAAAGAGAAAGAGATCTTAATTGTAAATGGTAAAAGAAGACTTTACTATCCAACCAGTAAAGAGGGAACCCACTATGCAGTGCAGGGTCCAACACGAATTGAATTTATATCAAGATACCCGGTGATCAAGAATCAAAAGAAAAGTCATCCGTTTAAGTATTCAATCGTAATTAATGGTGAAGATACCGTGAATGTGCGGCATCGCTATAAGGTTCAGCGCTCTATAAGCTCGATACAGCACCCCAAACACAAATATACTTACTCAGGAAACTATTTCATCAATCTTGAAAAAGGATCCCAAACGATTGAATTGTTAACTGACGATAATCAAAAATATCCAGTACTTATGAGAGTGTTGGCAAAAGAATTTGAATTAATGGGTAAGGATAAAAAGGTACTCAAGCCAATGGTTCATAAAAACTCACTTAACTTGATTACTGATGGTAGGTCCATCAAATATTTTGAATGTGTGCCGGGTCTTCCTCTTCAGATAGAGGCGATTGGTAAAAAAACACTAAGGATACTAACTCGTCTTCAGTTTTCAGATTCAATGGGGCAAGAGGACTCTTATCGAATCAGAGTAAGCGAAGGGACAAAGGTATTAGGCACCTACTATTTTAATACGGAGAGGTCTCCATCATCTCAGATTGAAGAGAGAATGGATAGGGTCCCAGGAAAGTGGAGGTCTTGTGAGGTTGCTGTGACTAAGGGGAAGCATAGATTTAATGTTGAAGTTCTAGATAGGGATAAGGTGGTCCTTACGCGTTTTATACTGTACTGATGCAGCTTCCATTAAAAATAATATTTTTAATTCTTAATTTCTCTTTACTCGCTGGAGGGACACCTTTGGAGGTTGAAATTTCTTTTGGTGGAGGGTATGATGATAATGCAATGCGTTTTTCTGATAATGAGATCAGTGACGCAGCTCAGGAAATTGGAATGATGGGCGGGGCAAAAACATTTGACAGTTTTATTACCAAGTGGGGCATTTCTGCATTGAAAGAGTTGATGATTAACAGAAAAAAATCCATCAAGCTTAGAGGTTCCTATTCCTTATCCGACTACAGAGATACCCCGGAAAAGAGATATTGGTCTGGTGGATTTGATATGTCCTACCGATGGGGTTCCTATAGAAATATTAAATACTCAGTTCGGCACCTAGATGAGTTTTACCTTCGCCATTACATTGACAGGGATGTCAGCGTAGCTGATTTGGCAGCATGCGTATTTACTGATAGAAACCAAAATATTACCCTCACACATCGTTTATCAAAACTAATATGGATTAATATTTCGCCTGGTTATCTGCAAAGGTATTACTCAAGACCATTTACAGAATTTGATCTCGATATCGTATATTTGAAAGCGAGATTTAATTACAAAATAAAAAATATTGGGTCGGTAGCACTGCAATTTAACCAAGGTAAGGCAAACAATATATCGTACTCTCCGCAACTGAGGCCCAGTAGCTTTGATAGGTCCTATGAAACAGCGGAGATATTTATTCCAATCAAAGTAAACAAGAATTTGCCATTAATAAGTGAGATTGGAGTGTCCTTGCGTACAGAATACAGAGCGTATGATGCTGAGGATATAAATGACCCACTCCACTCTGGAAGAAGTCACATAGATTCAAAGTATGACATATGGTTAAAAAAGAAATTATCGGAAGACATAGGAATAACTCTTACATCAAGGTATAGGAGTAGGACTACCGACTCATCTTACGGTTGGGTAAATGACTTAAAAAGTTTTAAACAGTTTCAATTTTGGTTCAATATTGAGTGGGATTTGATTTATGATAAATATTAGAATGAAATTAATATCAGCGTTGATGTTGTTCATCTTTTTTGGATGTATGAGACCTGATGATGAGAATCTATGGTCGGTTGCGATTGAAAATACAATTCATACAGATGGCTTTACTCGTGACGTTTACCTCCAGGGTGATACCGCATTTATTGCAGCTGGTCAATCAGGTGTTCAAGTCTGGAACCTCCAATCCACTAGCTTACTTGAGCGGTACGAATCATTTGGATCTGCAGATCTTGAAGATGTGGGTCGGGTATATTTTGATAGCCTTAATTCATTACTCTTCATCATGGATCAGTCTAAGATAATGTTTGATGAGTATGATAGCACGCTGTTTGATGCTCCAACTCCTATTGGAGATAGTCATAATGAAGATTTCATCGTATTATCTGAGACCAGTGGGACTTTTTATATCTATTATGTAGATCGAGATGCAGGTGATGGTTTCCTTTGGGGACAGTATGATTTTGAAGAGATCCCTTTTATTGGTGAGATCTGGCAAAGGCAGGATAATGATGGTCAAATTCGTCCAAGTTCGCCTATGAAAGGTCTTGCAAGAAATGGCGAATTTATGGCAGTAGCTGGTGACCAAATGGGGGTTTATCTTTATACAATCGATGCAATAGGATCTTCACCACAATTCGTTTCAAGAATTGATACAGAAGGAAACGCTGAGAACGTTGTTATATCGAACGATGGCGTATTTGTTTCATGCGATGATGCAGGAGCCTACTTTATTCCCATTGAAAGTTTTAATTCAGGGGGCGTCAAATACCAATTTGGAGAAAACCTGACCGTTGATCACATCTCCGTGAAGAATGATATTGCATCTCTATCTCTTGGCTCTAAGGGTATCGCTCTTTTTGATATATCTGATCCTTCTAAGCCTGAAGAAAGGGGTGTTTTTCCAGTTGGTTATACTTACAGAACTGTTTTCTGGAAAGACAGGTTGCTTGCGTGCACTCGAGAAGGACTTCAAGAAATAAAAATAGAAAAATAATTTAAAAGAAAATTAAGGACACAATGAAATGAAGAAGGCATTGGCTCTTGCCAGTATAATATCACTATTATTTTCAACAGGATTTGACACCCAAGGCGGTGCCCCCATTCGCCAGGGAGTTCACATCGAATGGTATAGAACTGTTGCTCCGGGTAGTAATGGGGAAGCTGTATTTGTATGGTCTGATACTCGTTATGGAATGCGCAATATATTCGCTCATAAAATTGACCAAAATGGACAATTACTATGGGGAGAGCAAGGAGCTGTAGTAACGGATTTGCCAGGAAGACAAGAGGATCCAGTAGCCATAACTGATGGTTTAGGAGGTGTGTTCATTGCTTGGGTTGATTATCGGTTTGATGAACAAGGAGATATCTTTATTCAGCATCTGAATAGTGACGGAGAAACTCTCATGGATGACAATGGTATAGCACTAGCTCAGATTGAGGGAAAGCAGATCACCATTAACATGTGTACAGATAGTCTTGGTGGAGTATTTGTAACCTGGCAGGATAAGCGAAGTGGTATTGATGATGACATCTATGGAACTCATGTAACTGCAGAGCATGAAATCGTTTCACCGGGTTCAGGAGTTCCAATTGTTGTTGAAGGCGGGAATCAAAATGCAAAGACCATTGAATACGCTGGTGGTTCTGAAGCATTTATTGCTTGGGCAGATTTCCGAGAAGGTGCCAATGCAGATGTATATGGACAAAGACTCAATACTCAGATGGAAGTTTTGTTTCAAGAAAACGGAATTCCAATTGCTGCTACAGATGAGCAGGAGCTAAAACCTCGTGCTACATTTGTTCAGGGAAATACATCCTTTATCACTTGGAAAGAGGGAGATGAGAGTTCTAGGGTCTTTTACCAGCATGTTGACCAGGATGGTTTGGTGTTTGATACCAAGAGGGCAATATCTGAGAACGATGCTCTCCAAACTGCTCCTAGAGTAAAGAAAGGTTCATATGGTGATGTGTTTGTAAACTGGAAAGATCTCAGAGATGACCCAATTGATGGAGATCAATACTTTCAAAAGGTTGATTTCAATGGTGAAAAGCAATGGGGTGACGGGGTTCGAGTCGATCCGAGTGATGATATTGATTTTAGTGCAAGGTTTTCTGCGGGAGTGGACGGTGGCCTTAATGTAATCTGGGAAAGGGGTGCCTTCCCAGAAATAGACATACTCTATCAAAATATAACCTCCACTGGTGGTTTTGGTTTAGAGTTGCCTGTCTCCATTTCAAGTGAGCCGGGCTATCAATTTGCTCCTATCCTTATTGGAAATACATCTAATGGCCTATTTGGAGTATATGCAGACCAAGGAACAGGTAGCATTGATCTGAAGGTTCAAAAAATTGGGCAAGACTTTCTTCCACAGTGGGAGGATAATGGTCTTACTGCGATGCTGGGTCTGGATGGAGATGTAAACTATACAACTGCATACCCGATTGGAGATCAAGATCTTTACCTTACTTGGGAGGATAATAGATCCAGTAAAAAGATTTATGGCACACGTCTTACAAATCTTGAACTAGAGGATGATAATGGTAAGCAGTTGACCTTTGGTGATAATTCGTCATCAGAAACAGATTTTTCAACCCCTGCAATGATTCAGGCAAGCACCGGTATGTACGTAGCTACGTTTGATGGTTCATCTGCACCAAAATTCATACGCGTTAATAGACTGGATGAAGAATTAAATAATATGTGGGATGAGGGAGGCGTAGCTCTGGACGCTGAATTTGATATGCGCAATGCACTCCTGGTTGAGACATTAGAGGGTGTAGGGTGTTTCTGGTCTGAGAGTAGAGGCTTTAACTACGATGTCTACTATCAGAATATAGACACTGAAGGGAACATAACGCTTGGCAGTGGAGGCGTCGAACTCATTGATTCAAATGGAGACGACTATGTCATGGCAGTGATACCCACACCAGATGACAAGTATATGGTTTTTTGGATGGAAGATGCATGGCCAGCAGCATCGCTGAAGTTTACAAAGATTGATGGACAGGGTAATACAGAGATTGGTTGGAACCCTAATGGAAATGCTCTAAGTAGCGGTACATCTGATTCAAGGCATTTACAGGTTAAGGTCGTTGATGATGAGAGAGGATTATTAGCTATTTGGATACAAGATGGGAATTTTTCGGACATCTATGCCCAGTCGATTGATTGGGATGGAAGCACATTATGGGAACCAGGTGGTATTCCCATATCAGAGGCAGATAATGATCAGGTCAATGTTTCCTTTGAATTCAATATGTCAAGATCACATGCTTTTCTTGTTTGGCAGGACTATCGTAACGGTACAGATTTTGAAATATACGGCGAGGTTGTTGACCTCGATAGTGGCAACCTTCAGGAAGCAACAATTCAATTTTCAGTTGATACCACAGATCAATACAACCCTAGTCTAGCATCGCTCCAGGATGATGAGTTCTTGGTTATTTGGGAAGATGAGCGAGGATACTATAATGAAGACCCTTTACTAATTAATGGAGTTGATCTTTATGGAAGTGGATACATTCTTGGTCAAGGAATGACAACAGATTTGAATGGTATTCCCATATGCATTGCCTACCACAAGCAGCAGAATGTAAACATAACCCATCATCATGATGAAGAATACATTCTTGACTGGATCGATTTCAGGAGCTCAGGGAAGGAAGATTTGGCAAATTATTATGGCAGAACTTTGATGAAAGCTGAGCTGCTATCTTCGCCATCTTGTAGTGGATGTGATCCTACACCAGATAAATTCTCTGTTAGTAGCGCGTATCCAAATCCATTTAATGGCAGAATAACTTTTGATATTGAAGTTCCAGAAAAAAAGGCGGTGGAATTTCAAATTTTTGATATACGTGGGAACCTCGTCTTCGACAGATTGTTGTTACCCCGAAACGCTGGCTCATATCGTGTGAATTGGGATGCAAAAGACATGGTCGGTAATGAAATTTCAAGCGGAATTTATTTTTATAAATTTTCTGTAAATAATTCTATTACATACGGTAGAATAACATATTTAAAGTAGTGCATGAGATATCTCCTTTTTTTTACAATAATACTGCCAATTCATGGTCAAACTCTTGATAGTAGATATCATTCGGTCAGTGAGGTATACGAATTCATGTACGCTCTGGATCAGAATCCAGAACTAGAAAACTGGGTTCATCTGGATACTCTTGGGTATTCAACTCAGGAGGGTATACCGATTCTTGGCATGAGAATTTCAGATAATGCTGACCAGAAAGAGGACGAGCCGCGAGTTTTATTTGTTGGCCAGGTACATGCTGAAGAAATATTAGGATTAGAAATCGTCGTAGACATGATGGAGGATCTTTTATTTCCTGATGCAAGCATACATACCCACATGTCCATATTGAAAGAATACCTAGATATATGGTTCATACCAACAGCAAACCCTGAGGGCTTGAATGTGGTTCATGATGAATTAGATCTTAGCTACAGGAAAAATAAAACTGACTTTTCTCCTGAAGGTCCCATACCAAATGGTATTTTTGATTATGATCCTTCCATTGGGAACGACATCGATGGAGTAGATCTTAACCGCAATTTTGGATTCAACTGGGTTTTTGGTGATACATTTCGAGAGCCTGACAATTCTGATTATGCGTCTCACTATGATTATTATAAGGGAGAACAACCGTTTTCAGAGGGAGAGGCAGTGGCAATACGTGATCTGGCACTTGAAAATGATTTTGTCTTTTCGATTGTATGGCACAGCTCAAGATCTGGAAATTTGAGTGAAAAAGTTTTCACCTCATGGAAGTGGGAAGAGGTGAAAGAATCCCCTGACCTTGGTATCATGAAATCCATCGCTGATCATTTTTCTGGTTCCATTGAAACTGAAGATGGGACAAGTACTTATTTGTCAGTGTTCAGCGGTTCCAGAAATGGAAAACTTCATGATTGGTTTTACCGAGAAACGGGATGCATTCAGTATCTTGTAGAATGCGGTACATCTAACCTGCAACCAGATAGTGCTCTTATAGAAAATACCATTCTCCGAAATAAGCCAGCCATGGTATATCTAATGGACAGGGCGATTGGCTACTACGCAAACGCTGCGCAAATAACCGGGCTCGTTTACGATGCTCAAACTGGACTTCCGATTGAAGGATCTGTAGTGGAGGTACTAGAGCATATGGGCGGTGTATTGAAACCTAGAATAACCAATGAATTTGGTCGATACAGGCGTATACTGGATGTTGGAACCTACACCTTTGTTTTCAGTGCTGAAGGTTATTTAGACCAGGAAATATCTCTTGTTGCTAATAATAGCGGAATAACAGAGCACCACATCTATCTGGAACCTGCTCCGATCCACCAGTTGAAAATAAATCTTGTTCACGACACCGATAACCTTGAAACGCTTACCGGGACCCTGTCTAACCCATTTCAAGAAAGTGCAATCACAATATACAATGGAGCAAACCTAATTGATTTACCACAGGGAAATTATTCCCTAGAATTTTTAATGGACGATGATTTTGTACCATGGGGAAAAGATTTTACACTAAGCGCAAATCTTGAGGTTACGATATATTACCACCCAGGACTTGTTGAAGATCTAGGATCTCCTTTTTTACAATGGGAAAATATGGTTGGACAATGGGCCATAACAGATACTACGATCAGAACCCAGTCAGCCATGTTTTACGATAATATTGACTCCACATCCCAGACACTTTCAATGACTACGTCTCTTCTAGACGTATCAGGTTCTAACCGGGTAGTAGTGAAAATTGACCATCGTTATGAAACAGAATGGGACCATGATTACATAATCGTTCGTATTCTTAACGAACAGAATGACATATTGGCATCGCGAAAGTGGTCAGGAGATAGTTGGGATATGGCTAACGGCGATTTAATATCTGCGACAACCGAAACTAGTTTTGATTCTGTGAAAGTGCAAATTTCTTTCATTACTGATGAGACTGTGAACTATAGAGGTTGGGAGATTGGATCCATTATGCTTTTTTCAATATACGACGAATACCTTTCATCCGTGAAAACAGTGACCAATGCTCCTCCAAGAATACCGATGCGTATTAGCGGGGTTTATCCAAATCCATCTGTTGGCAGATTTCAAATAAGTGTTGATCATTTTCCAGGAGGGAGTGCGGTTATTGAGGTATTTAATCTTCTTGGTCAAAATATTCTAACTCAAAAATTTCAAAACACATCAAAAGGGAAACATTTTATAAATCTTGATCTTGGTCACCTTAATGGAATGGTCACAGGATCAGGTATGTTTTTCGTTAAAATTCGAACTCAAACAGAACAGGCTGTAAAAAAATGCATTATACTAAAAAATTAGTACTCTCACTTACGCTTCTATTATCCATCCCCTCTGCTGGAGAAGTAACCTTTCGAGGAAAAGGTCTTGATGAACTGGCTGGTACAACCATACCACTTTCATTTGTGAACCTTATTTCAAATAACTATGATATCCTGCCCTCGCAAATCAATCCTCAAAGAGGCAGTTATATGATCATATCTCCTGATGGAATTGCGGCATACCTCTATGACTTTGTTGAGTTCAAAAACTCTCAAGGTTTTGATGTTTATGTTCTCACATTGTCAGAGACTGGATCATCAGCAGCAGAAATTAAACTAGCGATTGAGAATAAACTGATTGAGGACCCTATGCTCGAGTATGTGCTTTTCATTGGAGATGTGGATGGATTTGCAGAGTGTCCTTCATTTTATTACGGTCCCGAGAATGATGTAACAGATCAACAGTACGCGCACATAGCAGGCGATGATGCAGTTCCTGATGTTTTTGTAGGAAGACTATCTATCGATTCATTATCTGATCTTGCGGTAATATTTTCGAAGACCATCCAGTATGCAAGAGATCCCCTGGCATACGACCAGGGTTGGCTGGACAGAGGGCTGGTTGTTGCGGGAAATTATTCAAATACATATCCAATACCCATCACTCCAAAGTGGACATCATATTGGCTGATGGAAGAGCTAATCGATTATGGATATGATCAGGTAGATACTGTTTTTTACCCTCCTGTACAGCAGGGAGCATCTTACATAATACCCATTATAGATAACGGAGTTGGAATCGTGAATTATCGAGGATGGGGAGACGCTAATGGATGGCACTATCCTGAATTCCACGTTGAAGATGTCAACGATTTAAACAATGGCTGGCTTACTCCGGTTTTTATGAGCTATGTTTGCAATTCAAATGATTTTGCAAACAGCGTAGATCCCTGTCTTGCTGAAGCAGTTCTGAGAGGAGGTACACCAACTGTACCCAAAGGAGGTGTTGCTTTCATAGGGCCCTCAGATCTTCATACAAGTACTAAGTATAACAATGTAATTAATGCCTATATGTACGATGCAATGCTCAACCATGGTGTTGTTGAATTAGGTCCTGCAATGCAGGCAGGTCAGTATGGCTTAACCAAAGAGTTTCCTGCCCAAAATGGTCCAGGTGAGGCTCAGGAATTTTATGCAAATGTGTATAACATACTTGGCGATCCGTCCCTGCAGGTCTATCTTGACAGGCCAAAGCAATTTTTAATAGAAGCCAACGAGTTAACACCTAAAGACGGTCTTCTTCAGCTTTTAATTAAAAATAGCGGTACTGGTCAGGGTATTGCCGGTGCTGTCCTAAGTGTAATGGCCAATGGAGAAATGTTGGCTAAGGGCGTAACCGATGATTCGGGTTCGTTTGTTACAACATTGGATGTTAGTGGACTAACTTCTGTTACTGCCTATGCAAACAAGGGTGGTTATATGCAGGGAAGTAAGACCGTAGTTTTACAAGAATCAGAGCAGTACATTCAACTAAAGTCAGTTGATATTCATCCAAATAATGCGACTCTTCCTACCTTAGGCTCGACCTTTTCCTTTGACATTGTTTTGGAAAATAGTTCTGAAGAATCATCAGCCAACTCAACCGCGGATGTAACTTTTTCTGAACATGTTTCGCCTTCTTCTGTGACTATTGACATTCCTTCTATTGGTGCTGGTGAATCGACCATCATTGAGGACTTAGAGGTAACAGTTTACGGGACTGATATGGGTAGTTCTATTGTTGGGAACCTCTCTTTTAATGGAGATAATGAGATTGATTTTGATTTTGCTATTGGTATTGAGATACCAGTTTTTGGTGTTGAGTTTGTTAATACTCCAAACCCTGGCGATGAATTTCAACCAGAATTGCAGGTCACCAATTATACCTCTGGGCAATATGAGGAGGTTTGGATACATATTTCTGAACTCTCCGATGGTGCGACAGTAAACCTGGATGAGTCATCTGATAATTATTCAAGTTTTGCACCTTTCGGAGTGTCCTCTCATGTTTCAAACTACAACATGGCGCTTGGAGATGTTTCCATAGGCAGTAACCTAACATTCTTGGTTGAATTTCAAAAAAATAATAATACTCTATTTTCGCAAGAAGTTTCCATTCATTTAAGCCCTACGAATTCTAGTTATCCAGTTGCTCCAAATAACTATGGATATTGGGCATACGATGATACAGACGAGGGTTATGACCAGAGGCCATCTTTTGACTGGGTTGAGTTAGACCCAAATTATGGAGGGAGTGGTGCAATTCATTACCAGCTAGATGATGATGACCATGTAGATGTTGATCTGCCATTCACATTTCAGTATCATGGAGTGGGCTATGATCAGATTACAATCAGCTCCAATGGCTGGACTTCTTTCGAAGGGTGTGATATTGACTATTTTTGGAATATGTCTATTCCGATGTACATGGGACCAAAGTCTATGCTTGCTCCATTTTCAGATGATCTTGAGACCATTGACACAGATGGAGATGGCACAATTGATAAATGGATTAATGTCTTCGTCAAGCACGATGATAGTAACGGCAGGTTTATCATTGAATGGTCTCGTGCTTTGAACGGCTATGATGAGGTGACTGAAGAAACATTTGAAGTGATTCTCTATGATCAAAACTCTATGCCAACCGAGAGCGGAGATGGGGTTATTGAGTTTCAGTATCTTGAGGTTGAGGACGTAGATGTAACAAAAAATTATAGCACGGTTGGGATTGAGGCACCTGAAAAAAATTATGGATTACAATATGTATTTAATAATGTTTATGCCCTAGGTGCTGCTCCTTTAGCCAATGAAAGGGCAATACGGTTTACAACTGAGTCTCCATCGAATTATGTTGAATCTCTAGCCAATGAAGATAATATAATACTAAGTGACTTTCTTTTGAGTTCCGCCTATCCAAACCCATTCAATCCAAAAACTAATATTGATATCACTGTACCCATTACTGATAGGGTTATCATAAATGTTTATGACATTATGGGAAGAAAAATTGTAACCTTGCACCAAGGCATTCTGGTAAAGGGGAAATATCAATTTTCTTGGAATGGAAAAGACTCTCAAGGAAGAAGTTTAGCCTCTGGTCCTTATTTTGTGATGGCTAAGTATCGTGATAATACTCAAATTCAGAAACTCTTATTGCTTAAATAATGAATAACCCTTCAGTTCTAGTATATTCAACCTCCTGGTGTCAGCCCTGTAAGCTTGCAAAACGATTATTAGATTCAAAAGGTCTAGAGTACAGTGAAATTGATATTGAAGATAAAGGATGGAGCAGAGAAGACCTTTTTGAAATTACTGGCGGTAGGACTGTGCCGCAGATTGTTATTGATGAAAAACCAATTGGCGGCTATGATGATCTATTAAAACTAGAGCAGGAAGGAAAGTTGTAGCATTGTTTCACATTTATTCAAAAAAAATCAGGGTCCTTGTAGTTACAGGGGCCCTGATTTTTTTGGTAGACTGCGCTGGAAGGGTGAAGCCTTGGAAGTTTTATGATAGTCAATCTCTAGAGGTGAAAGTTCTAAACACAAGAGATTGGCTAGATAGTGTTAAAGATGTCATGACGGATCTAGATATTATAATGAATAGAGAAATTCGTTATTACTTAGATAGGGACATGCGCATCTACAATAGGATAGAGCCAAACTATGAAGCGATGGAGGTCTCTATAAGTACTATAGAAAGTGTTATTCTAAGAATTACCTTCGTTCATGATCTAATGAAAAATACGCCTGGGGATAGCTTAGAATCTGTACCTGAGGACTCTTCCTCCTCCTATAGCACAATGATTAAGTCTTCAAGCAAGGATATTGCGGTGGCAATTAAAGCATATAATAAAGGGCTAAAAAAGCTTAAGAAAGGTTTCAGGAAAGACAGAAAAAAATTAGTTTTTATCAAAGATGAATATCAGCAATTCAAAAATACTCTTTATGAAATAAAATATAAAAGGGATTTACTACAAAGTGACCTAAGTGATTTTGATAAAAAGCTAAATGAGGCCCTTTTTAGAGAGAATGGGACCATATATTCAAAGAGGGTAATCAAAACCTCAAAACAACTGGAGAGATTAAAAAGTAGATTAGATTCTTTTGAACAATTTTTGGTTGGAATTGATGAAGTTGCAAAAGAGGAGGTTGGAGCCCTAGTGATACTTAAATCTTCTGCTGACAAGCGTCCATTTAAATTTGTGACACGGTTTGAAAAAGGCCTGCGCCAATATCTAGATAGTCTTGAGGAAATGCGAAAAATTCTTGAGAATATTTAATTCTAATTAGTTTTTCTTTAGGTATATGATTTTCCTAGAGTCTGTTTGATTGATACCTTCTGCTACAATAAAATAGATTCCATTTGATACTTTTCTTCCATTGTGGTTTATGCCATTCCACTGAATTGTCTTTAATGAGGGGTAATTAAACTCCTCAATTTTTGACCATATTTCTCTCCCACTTAAATCAAAAATTCTTGTGGTTATTCTTTGACTGTTAATTACCTGCATATCTATTGATATTAGTTCTCCGATAGATGGGTTGGGATAGGGTGAGAATAATGTAAAGTCCTCTGAAAATCCATCTGAAATTCTTATTGTCCAGTCCCAGTTATTGTTATTTCGTCCTATAGGAGAGACAATCAGGGATATCCAATCAAGATTAATCTCCGGGTCAATATTTATCTGGTTACCAGATCGGATAGTCCACTCATCGCTGTCCCTTAATTTTAGGACGGATGTAAAATGCGTACGTCCTTCTGATTCAATTCCTGATAAGCTCACTGGATCATCAGTATTTATTGAAAAGTATACACTCTCGTAAAGTCCAAGACCTGAATTATTGATGGTTTCAATGTTTCCTTTTTCAAACAATAAGGCGGCCTCAGGTGGTCCAGATGGCATTCCCCAGTCTCCAACAACTTCTCTGTATGCATCCGCCTCTTGGTAGGTATATGGCTCTGCTCCTATTTGGGTGCTCAATATTCTGTTTGCAATGCGCATTCTTAGATATGCATCCTCAAAAGATAGGCCAAATGGCTCGAGAGCAGTGTCAATAGCATCATAGGTTACGTCAGTAGTAGGGTTTGCAAGTTCTCTGGAAGCCTCCCAGCAATTTTTAATGGTTTCTCGGCCACCAAAGTGTTCATCTATATATTGGAAAAGTATAAACGATCCATACATATGAATTCCTGATGATTCAAAAATAGGTTTACTGGGATTAGCAAACCAGGCAGGCATGTATCTGTATAGGTCATTGATATCGCTGTAGAGTTCGTCCTCGCTCCATACTGCGGTTGCCTCAAGAAACCAAAGACTCTGGTCAAGTGCATAGCAGTTGTAATCAAATTGGATCGCATGAAAAAACTCATGAACTGCTGTTACTTTTATATTTTCTTCTTCCGAGTGTTCGCTGAATTGAGATCCGGAATAGGAATTACGCATTTTTATATAGCTGTTGCAGGAGGCTCCACTTCCCAATGCAACGGCGTAGCCAAAGTAGAAGGATGGTAGATTTTCAATTCTAACCTCGTATAATCCATCAGAGTTTAACGGAGGGGATTGAAACCCTATTGAGTCCATGTAGAATGACCAAACTTCTTCAAAGATTGCGCCCATTGTTAAGACATAATCTATATTCTCAGCTGCATCATTATCTTGCAAAGTATAATAAAATCTAAAATGCTCCGTATCATATATTTGATCAAGCACAGGGTCCATCGTGGTAATTCTATTACCTATTATTCTAAGGCCTATTTCATCCAGCTTATCTCTTTTCTCTTTATTTAATTGACCCAAACCGTTCCTTATCAGATTGTTAATGTGTGGAGTTGCGTGGGTGGGTTCGCTCCTGTTTTTAAGTGTCTCATAGGATTTAATAACAGGAATGGAACTCCCAAACACTGTTGATGAAAATAAGAATAATTTAATTAATCTAACGGTCAAGGTCATCTAGCTTATCCTTATATTTATAGCGTAGATACAGACCTAGTATAACAAACGATAATGCCCAAAATATTGAAAAGTAGACTAATGCATCTTTCATGCTATTTTCCATAATATATCAATGATGAAAGTGGCGAGGATAATTGCGATACCAATTTGTGTTTGGGTATCTGAATTAAGGCGACCCCCTTTTGCAGATCCGGAGATTGCAACCCCTGAGCCGGTCAGATATAACCATTTTTTGATTCCATCTGGGATTCCAGCATTTAATTGTTGAGAATGAGGTTCTGCAATAAAATCAAGACTTGAAAAATACTCCGTTGAATAACGCAGAGGAATGTTGAGAGTGTTTTTATCGATGAATGAAAACTCATGGGACTCTATATTTCTTCTCAGCCTGAGCCCTATTTGAAATGATTCATCTCCCTGAATTAACTGATAATCAATAACCTCGCTCGGAAATCCATTACTCTTCAGATTCAGAGTATCACCCTTTGCCTTGTACAGGGTGATATAAAACCATCCGGAGTTTGCCTGCCATGCAGTTAGGTCATTTTTTCCGAGGATAGAGTCCATTTTTACATTCACTATAATACCGTTGGACTTAGAATCTATTTCTATGGATTCTATTTTAATCTCTTTTGGAAAGAGCATTGAGAGGAAAAATATATGAAATGAAAGATACCAATACTTTACTAAAGTCATTTGCATAATAAAATTTTTCCTATATTTCTAAGTTTATGAATTAGGCTTTGTTCAGTTTGTAAGCGAAGGGTAATTTTATAAACTTAATACTCTCAATATATGAAATTTAAATCCATATCAATGACTGCTCTAATTTTATTTGGATTAATATTTGGTCAGTCAGAATCACTTGAGATTGATGACGCTGAATCTAGCACCAGTCTTCAAGGAGCATTTGGGGCTGTAACTATTGACGGAAAGATTTGGAATCAAATTGCACTCAGGCCAACACTACCATTTGGAAAGCTATCTGTCGCATTTGATATGGTATTATACATTGACCAAGATGGCAATATCCATGATGATGATTGGGATTTTTCTTCAGGAGAGAAGGTAAAGAATACTATTATTGATAAAATATATTACATCCGATACGGTAACCGATGGGACAAGAATTACTTTAAAATTGGTGCCTTGGACAATGTGACAATGGGATACGGCATCTTGCTTAATCGATATACGAATACTCTGCTTTATCCTCAAGTCCGTAAGGTTGGCATGGAGTTTAAAACCCAAGCATTTGGTGTCAATATCCATGGTTTCACCAATGATTTTAAGGAGAATATGGGTCTTGCAGGCCTCAGAATATCTGCTCCAGTTGATTACGGAATTACCGCAGGAGTTTCCTGGGTTGGAGACAGGAATCAATACCTAGGTCTTCGTGACAGAGATGGCGATGGCCGTCCTGATTTGGTGGATGATTTTCCGAATAATAATGACTGGTGGGTTGATACAGATGGTGATGGCTGGGCAGACAATGATACCATTAATGAATTTGATGTAGATGGTGATGGGTGGACGGACTCAAGTTTTACCTTTCCACTGTTTGGTATTGTTATAGATCCAGATGGTGTAGAGACAAAGCCAGAGCCAATTAATATCAATGAAGAATCAGAATCTTTCAATGCTTTTTCAATTGACCTAGGAATGCCGATTATGAGAGGAGGGCCAGTTTCTGTTGATGCTTACTCGCAGTACGCCGCATTCTTGGGTAATACAATAGACCCTATATCAGGTGAATCGAAAAGTGCAGGATATGGAGTCATTCCGCTGGGATTATCTGCAAGATTTGGTCCGGCAAAATTCAATTTTGAATTTAGGATGGTTCCTAAGGGTAACTTTGAATTTGGTTATTTTGATAGGTCCTATGAGGTTGAGAGAGCAACATTCCAAGGTATCAGCGGGAATCAAGGAATCATTGTAACCAAAGATCAGAAATTGGGTACCTATGGCAAACAAAATGGTTACTACTCATCGCTGAGCATTGGATTAGGAAGTTTAGTTGATGCGATAATGGCTTTTCAAAATCTAAACGGTGAGCAGTATGACTTTGATAGCGATAGCTTCCAAGATGCTTCAAACCAAAGTTTTACAACTATTCTTAGATTAAAAAAGAGTATCAGTAAGATTAACAAAGCATCGTGGTTTTACCAACAGAGGAACGTTCCTAATCCATTCGACTTTGAATTCTCTGAGTCTACTATTATGGGATATAATGTTGGTCTCAAGCTTGGTAATGGGATGGTTCTAACTTATGTATTCAGAAGGACATTTCAGGATATAAACGGTGATGGTGATGTGTTAGATAATGGAGAAATGATCAACATGACAAGTGTGGAGACAAGCTTTTCCTTTTAGCCATGAATTCTAAAGAAATAAGAAAATCATTCACTCAATTTTTTGAGAATAAGAACCACAGTTTTGTTCGAAGTTCTCCCGTGGTTCCGATCGATGACCCGACACTATTATTTACAAATGCAGGTATGAACCAGTTTAAACCTATTTTTCTGGACCAGGTTAATGCAAGTCATACAAGAGCCGTGAACAGCCAGAAATGTATCAGGGTATCTGGCAAACATAATGATCTTGAAGAGGTAGGTGTTGACACCTTTCACCATACCTTTTTTGAGATGTTAGGAAACTGGTCATTCGGTGATTATTATAAGAGGGAAGCAATCGAGTGGGCATGGGAGCTATTTACCGGTGAATGGAAGCTGGACAAACAACGGCTATGGGCAACGGTTTATGATGATGATGATGAGGCATTTGAACTGTGGACTGAGGTCACCGACATTGATCCTTCAAGAGTGATACGATGTGGTAAGAAAGATAATTTTTGGGAAATGGGTGAGACCGGTCCGTGCGGTCCTTGCTCAGAGATCCATTATTTTATTGGCGAAAATTTAGATGAACAAGAATCCTTCGGAGTAAATGTATCTGATCAGTACTGGGAACTTTGGAACCTTGTTTTTATTCAAAGCAATCGATTGCCTGATGGAAGCCTAGAAGATCTTCCTGCAAAACATGTAGATACTGGTGCAGGACTGGAGAGGATAGCCACTATTTTGCAGGGAAAAACCAGTAACTATGATACTGATCTCTTTCTTCCTATCATTGATAAAATTCAGAATATCGCAGGCTCCTCATATTCACAAGACCCAATCCCTCACCGTGTTATAGCGGATCACTTGAGAATGTTGTGTTTTTCAATTGCAGATGGAGCGCTTCCTTCTAACGATGGACGTGGTTATGTCCTCAGGCGTATTTTGAGAAGAGCCGCAAGGTTTGGAAGAAAAATTGGTCTAGAGAAACCCTTTCTGCATGAGCTGGTTGATATAGTGGGCGAAATGATGGGGGAACTATACCCAGAGGTATTGCAAAAAAAATCGCACATTCAAAAAGTGCTCCTCTTTGAAGAAGAATCATTCGGACATACACTAGACAGAGGTCTAAATCATTTTGAAAAAATCTACTCTGAAATAGGAGATGAAAAAGTTATTAGCGGCTCTGCTGCATTCAAGCTATATGATACCTATGGTTTTCCCCTGGACCTCACTCAGCTTATGGCAAGAGAGCGTGGTCTACGTGTCCAAGAGGAAGAGTTTAATAGCTTGATGAATGAGCAGAAGAAAAAAGCAAAAGAATCTGGGAAATTTATTAATGACTCTAGTGAAGTCCAATGGATTCAAGTTTCTGATGGTACAGAATCAGAATTTATTGGCTACTCATCACACATTTCGCATTCTAAAATCAGAAAATACGCTAAAAATAATGAAACTTTACTTGTTGTGCTGGATCAAACGCCTTTCTACGCAGAGTCTGGAGGACAGGTAGGTGATGTGGGAATAATGAAAGGTTCCAGCGGAGAGTTAAAAGTTTTAGATGTTAAAAAAGATAATGAAACACATATTCACTTTTGTAGTGGGGAGTTGGAGAACATGGAGGAGAGGCTTGAGTGTATGGTTGATAATCAGCATAGAAATTCTGTGAAAAATAATCATACTGCTACTCATTTGATGCACAAGGCTCTCAAAGAAGTCCTTGGTGACCACGTTAATCAAGCAGGTTCACTAGTTCATCCTGACTATCTACGCTTTGACTTGACTCATTTTGAAAAAATATCACAGGATGAGATTATTAGTATAGAAAAAATGGTTAACCAGCAGATTCTCTTGAATACAAAGGTTGATGTAATTGTCCAAGGATTTGATGAGGCTAAGGATGCGGGAGCAGAGGCACTGTTCGGTGAAAAATATGGTGACGAAGTAAGAGTAGTTAAAGTCGCTGACTACTCACTTGAGCTATGTGGAGGAACTCACGTAGGCAGAACTGGTGACATTGGTTCATTCAAAATCACAGATGAGTCATCATTGTCATCCGGAGTCCGTCGTATTGTAGCAGTTACTGGAAATCAATCGGTATCAAAGATGCAGACAGATTCAACCATTTTGAATGAACTTCAATCGCTATTGAACACTCCACCCAGTGAAATGGTTGAGAGAATAGAGAGCCTCTTTAAGGATAAAAAAGAACTTGAAAAGAAACTAAAAAACAGACAAAAAGGTGGAGTTTCTGAAGCACAAATCATGGATAAATTTGAGGAGATTGGTGCATACAAATTTTTAGTCACAAAAACTGAAACCTCTAGCATGGATGATCTTAAAATGTTAGGGGATTCTGTTTTTAACAAAATAAAAAGTGGATTGGCTGTGATATTTGCAGAGGGTGAGGAAAAACCAATGGCTGTTGTAGTCGTATCAAAAGATTTGAACAAGAGCGGAATCCTTGCTGGTGACATTGCAAAAAAAGTAGGTGACTTTATGGGCGGTGGCGGTGGTGGCAAGCCTCACCTTGCAACCGCAGGCGGAAAAAACAATGATGCAATTCACTATGCTATGAACTCTGCAAGAAAATTAATTAACGAAGCAATTGGTGGAGAATAAGTGCAGTTTCAGAAAGTTGGGAAGGATTATTTAATTAACATCGATAAAGATGAAAAAGTAGTGGAAACCTTGACCAGGTTTTGTAAGGAAAACGGTATTAAAAATGCAAAATTATCAGGTATTGGAGCTGTTAAGAAAACTGAAATTGGCGCCTACGACCTACCGAAGAAGGAGTACATTAAGAGGGAGTATTCTGAAATATTGGAGTTACTAAGTCTTGAGGGAAATATCGCATTAAAAGATGGGGAACCATTTATACATGCGCACGTGGTTCTATCAGATCATAAGATGCAAACATTAGGAGGCCATTTGTTTGAAACAACCGTTGGCGTTGCTGGCGAATTTTTCCTTAGAGAGTTTGATGGGAATGCATTTCGAGAATTTAGACCAGACATTGGTCTTGCGTGCATGTGCTTAGACAAGAGTTTTGAATAGCCAAATGAGAAAAGCCATTAATCCCCCCAATGCTCCGAGTGCTATAGGAACCTACAACCAAGGGATCGAGACAGATAGCTTGGTTTTCACCAGTGGACAGGTTGGGATAGATCCATCTACGGGCCAGCTGGTTGGTGGAGGAATTGACATGCAAGCGGCGCAGACACTAAAAAACATTGAGGTGATCCTAGCCTCAGTAGATCTTGGTAAGGAATCCATTGTTAAGCTGACTGTTTTTGTGAAAAACTTAGATGATTTTCCATCTGTCAATAAAGCATTTGAAAACTTTTTTAACGGTATTGATTACCCTGCTAGGTCTACTGTAGAGGTATCTGAATTGCCACTAGGTGCTCTCATTGAAATAGAGTGTATAGCCATTAAATGATACCATTTCGGCATGGGATAGCTACCTTTCTATTGATTTCAACCGTGTTTGCACTACAAGACACAGCGGAGGTCAAAAGAAAAGATTCCAAGAAGGCATTTATCTATTCACTCTTCCCTGGGATGGGGCAGGCATACAATGGGAAATGGATCAAATCAGCACTTGTGATTGGCTTAGAGGCCAGCGCGTATGTTTCGTGGCAAGAAAATCTAAAAAAATATCGAGACTACAATAGCAATGATTATCCATTGAACCGACATAGATATTTGGAAAAAAGAAATAAATTTGCATGGTGGATGGGAATCATTTACATCTATGCAATGATAGATGCTATCGTTGATGCGCATCTTCACTCGTTTGATGATTTAATGGAAAGTTCTCTGGATCAAGAAAATAGTAAAGGAAATAAATATGCAGAATAGAGAACAATGGGGCTCAAAACTTGGATTCATCCTAGCGGCATCAGGTTCGGCAGTTGGAATTGGGAACATATGGAAATTCCCTTACATTGCTGGTGAAAATGGTGGTGCTGCATTCACCCTGGTCTACCTTTTATGCATACTGGTTGTCGGCTTGACCATCGTAATTGCTGAATTCGCAATTGGTAGAAGCACCCAGCTTAGCCCGGTTGGAGCGTTTGAAAAATTAGCACCCTCTTCAAATTGGAAGTGGGTCGGTTTTCTTGGAGTAGCCTCAGCTTTTGTGATTTTATCCTTCTATGGAGTGGTTGGAGGTTGGATTTTAAAGTATATATTCGTTTCTATCTCAGGTGGTTTTGAGGCCCTCAGTAGTGAACCAGATGTTGCGAAGAATCTCTTTGTCTCTTTTATTAGTTCTACATGGAGCCCGATTCTGTTTCAGATAGTATTTATGACACTTTGTGTTTACGTAATTGTAAATGGTGTGAAAGATGGGATTGAAAACTGGTCTAAAATCATGATGCCAATCATTATTGTTTTGTTGTTTGTTCTTGCCATTAGAGGGCTGACATTGCCTGGAGGCGTTGAGGGTTTAAAGTTTCTTTTCCTTCCAAGATTTGATGAATTAACTGCCTCTGCGATTGTGTTGGCTCTCGGACATTCTTTTTTCACACTTAGCCTTGGCATGGGTACCATGATAACGTATGGAAGTTATCTTAACAAAAAACAGAACCTGCTAAACTCTGCTCTTTGGGTCATTGCTCTAGATACTGCAATTGCGTTACTAGCTGGGACAGCTATTTTTACAAGTGTTTTTGCAGCAGGGGCAGACCCTGATGGAGGTCCTGGACTTATCTTTTATATACTCCCTTCTATCTTTCCTCAACTTGCTTACGGTGCAATATGGGGAACACTATTTTTCACACTTTTGTTCATGGCTGCACTCACGTCTGCTATCTCTATCCTTGAAGTAGTAACTGCTTATTTTATCGATCAAAAAGGATGGTCACGCAATCGTGCAACAATTCAATTTGGAGCTATTATAACCATTGTTGGTGTGTTTTGTTCTTTCTCAATGGGCGGAGGAATAAATATTGCAGAATACTTCGGAAGCTCTTTTCAGCATTATCTTGGTGAGACATTTTTTGATGTGATGGATAATCTTTCATCAAAGTATATGCTCCCTTTTGGTGGAATGATGACAGCGATATTCATTCTGTTAAGGTGGGGTGTCCCATCTTTCCTATCTGAGTTTGGGGGAGAAAACCTGGATTCAGAAAGAAATAGACTGGTTGTTACAATCCTCTGTTTCATCGCTGCCGGAGTTGCTGGATTTATTCTTTTGAATGAGCTCATTGAGACAATCACCGGAAACGCAATCATAGGTTGATTACATGCTTATTGAAAAAATAATACCGGTTGGTTCTGATTCATATTCTGTTTGGAGGGGGTACTCATCTGAATTAGGAAAAAAAATTGACTCGCAAGGTTGGGTTCAACTGTTTTCAGTCTGGACACTTACAGTTGGGGGGATTGTCCTATCAATGGATTTAAGCGATAGATACATATATTGGGAATGGAGCGGATGGATAGAGGGATTTATAAAACTTTTTACAGTATCAATCGTATTTATTTTTATTCTCAAACCAAATGGAATGTGGACTGCCGGGACAAAAAGATTAAATATAAAAGAGTTTCTAATTCATACTGGTATTGGAAGCATACTGGTAGTGTTTGGATTAATTGATTTAGAAGTGCTTATCGGGCTCTTTGAAATTAAAATTGAATCCTTTTTTACGGGATTATTTCTGTTTTATATTGCATTTTCTATAATTCCCTATATTTTTTCATTGTTATCGTGTTTGATGGTCTTTCAGTTCATACTAAAACTCGAAGAAGACAAAGGTACTTGGAATAATTTTAATTGGGAAAATAAGTTTGGATACTTGTCTATATCTGTTGGGTTTATGATATTGGCCATGCTCTTAGGTATATTTTTGGAGGACCCTGTTGTTAGTACTGCCGCTGCAGTCTCTATTCCATTTCCCCTCATTGCGCTTATCTGGCCAAATCACGTTAGACATCTTCAAAGAGCGAGGTTCTATCCGCTTTTCACATTTGCAATGTTTTTGACCGTTAGGGCCGCTTGGTTCCTTGTGCCTCTAGTGGTTCTCTTTTTTACTCTTCGAATGGTAAACTATTTTAGGTATGGAATAGTTCATCCTTCATTTGGAGTAGATTTCTTAGAAGAAGAATAGAATGTATGATGTCATAATTGTTGGTGGTGGACCTGCAGGAGCAACAGCTGCATTATACGCACATCGGGAGGGCCTTAGGTCTCTTTTAATTGATAAGGCAATATTTCCTCGGGATAAGATATGTGGTGATGCATTATCCGGAAAGACTGTTAGGATCATGAGAGAATTAGATCTTATTGATGGCTTGGAGCAGTTGGATGGATCTGATATTAATAGAATAACCTTTGGAAGTCCCAGCCATAGTCAGTTTGACATTCACCTTAAGGATAGTCAAAACCCTAGGCATATTACCAAAGGGTACGTCATTCCAAGGCAAATATTTGACCACTATCTTTTTCAGAAAGCACATCAGGTCTGTGACACCAAAGAGGGTTTCACTGTAAAAGATCTGGTATACGAAAATAATGTCATATCCGGAGTTAAGGGAATAAATAGAGATGGAAATGATGAAGTGTTTTCAGCACCTATAGTTTTGGGGTGTGATGGACCAAATTCCATTGTCGCTCGTAAAACTGGTTTGTACAAAATGGATATGAAGAATACTGCAGTCGCAATACGGTGTTATTATGAGGGAATTGAGGGTCTAACAGATCAAATAGAACTTCACTATGTTAGTGAAGTTAAGCCAGGATATTTCTGGCTTTTTCCCGCCGGAGAGGGCAGAGCAAATATTGGTATTGGATTGAGCAAGGATGATGCAAAAAAAGAAGATCGTTCGCTTGGAGAAATTCTTGAAGAGATCACGAACTCTAATTATTTCAAAGATCGCTTCAAAAACGCAAAACCGTTAGAAAAACCCATCGGGTGGAACTTGCCGATGGGAAGCGTCCATAGAAAAAACCATGGGGATGGATTCATGCTTCTTGGTGATGCCGCAGGTCTTGTGGATCCATTTACTGGGGAGGGTATTGGCAATGCGATGGTCGCAGCAAAATATGCAGTCAGAGTCGCAAAAAAAGCACACCGTATAGGGGAGTTTAATTCAAAGATTTTTCAGGAATATGATAAGCTGGTTTGGAAAGAACTTGGTGGGGAGCTTGGTACAAGCGCAAAACTTCAAAAATTGGCTCGATACAGCTTCTTACTAAATTTTGTAATCAAACGTGCTGCAAGGAGCAAAGATGTCCAGGAAATTATTTCAGGAATGTTATCCAATGAAATAGCACGTGACGACCTATCAAATCCCTCGTTTTACTTTAAAATCCTTTTGTCATGAAATAGAGAATCAATTTGGAACGTAAAGAACTTTTAAAGAGACTGGATTTATCCAGCTTCATTGCATTTGACTTTGAAACTACTGGGCTTGATCATCAAAATGACAAGATCATTGAGGTTGCGGCAATAAAATTTATTGATGGTGAGATAGCCGATCGATATGTAGAACTTGTCAACCCCGGAATTAGCATTCCTGCTGTAATTACTGAGATAACAGGTATTTCAGATAAAATGGTTCGTTCGTCACCATCAGAGGAATTAATCATTGACGACCTGCTGTCTTTCATTGGAGAGGATCCCTTGGTGGCTCACAATATTCACTTTGATGAAAAATTTTTATACCAGTTGTGTAATAGACTGGGCAGGGATGTATTGAAGAATGCTCAGTATGACACCCTGCAACTCGCAAGAAGCGTTCTCTATGATCAGCCTGTATTTAACCTTAGTGCGTTGTCTGAGTACTTTGGTCTTTCATCGGAGGGTGCCCATCGTGCAGAGAAGGATACTGAAAATACTGGCTTGATGTTTTTAGAATTAGTTGATGAAGTATCAAAATATCCGCTCGAAACAATATCAAGAGTAAACTCTATGATAAAAGGTACCTTAATTCCCAACCAAAAGTTATACGTAGATCTTGGCAATGAATTAACTAAGAGTGGAGATCTCAAGGCAGGCCTACTAAAATTTGATACTCCAAGAAAACTAATGTCAAACACATTCAGTTATTTAGGTAGCAAGGACATTGCAGAAATTTCGTCTGAACAAGTTTTTGGGGACAATGGATTATTGTCCTTGTCTCACCCAAATTTTGAAAGTCGCCCAAATCAAAAAAAATATGCGCAATTGGTTGATGAAATGATTAATGAAGATCAATATAAGGGCGTAATTGAAGCAGGCACGGGCCTAGGTAAGTCAATGGCCTACTTGTTTGGAGCAATAAGAAAGTCCTCTAATTTTGAGGAAGATGGCCCCACTATAATTGCATGTCACACAAAACATCTACAGGATCAGTTATTTTATAAGGATCTTCCAATATTGTCACAGGCTCTTGACGTACCACTGGATGCTGTAATGTTAAAAGGTAGAAAAAATTACATTTGTAAAACTAGATTTAACTGGCTCGTTTCTGACTCTAGAACACTTGACCCAATAGATCTAGAGGCCTTGATCCCAATCATATTCTGGCTGTATTGGACGAAAACTGGAGACTTAGGGGAGTGTGCTGGTTTTTTTAATTCTAGAAGGAATTGGCTAAAATCAGCCATCTGCAGCGATACAGGCTACTGCACCGGAGAAATTTGCAGCAGAAATGATGGGTGTTATTATGGAAAATTAAAAAGAGCACTATTCCAAGCTCAGGTCATTGTTGTAAACCATTCTCTACTTATGACAGATATATCTCAAAAAGGCTTACTTCCAGAATATTCTTCAGTTGTTATTGATGAGGCACATAATCTAACTAAATCCGCTTACGATCAGTTCAAGGTAGAGTGGGATGAGCAGCAGGTAAATTATCAATTACAGACCATTGACCCCTCTTTTCCTCGCTCAGCAAGATGGAACAACATTATTCAATCAATCAGCGATGTCAATCCCGATATAGGGCATGATCGAGATTATTTAAAAGAAATGGTCTCTAATGCAAAATCATGTTTGGATAAGATGATGAAAGGTTTGACTTCCGAGAATGAAAATAGATTTGCACCTGAGAACACATATCAGGATCAACCCATTTTTGGGAACATCGATAAGGTTCATGGGCCAATTCAGAAAGAGATCAAGGAAATGAAATTAGCGCTGGAGCAAGTTCTCTCTGCAGTAACTAGAATTCAAAAAATTGTTTTAGAGATGGATAATAAGCGGGCAGAATATCCAATCCTACATTCAGCTTTGGATCGGGGCATTGATACTGCATCAGGTTTAATTGATTCACTGGTAACTCTTACTGAAAACCAAGACCCTGAGTGGGTCTATTGGATTGAGGGTGAATACAGAAGACGGTCAAATGGAAATGACTCTCTAATTCTCTCTCTGCACGCTTCTATGATAGATGTTTCAGATGCTCTTCGGAGATCATTTTTTGATAAGATCAATAGCTGCATCTTAACCTCAGCCACTCTAAAGGTTCAGAACTCTTTTGATTACTTTTTGCGAAGAGTAGGGCTGGATAACAATGGGGACGTGTCATCAAAAGAATTTCTTAGTCCATTTTATTATAATGAACAGGTTACTTATTACCAATATGGAGGATCAAAAGACTTGTCAAATTCCCCAACTGGGATTGGAGATGTGGTATATCATTTACATAATTTATTTGATAAGAGGATTATGGTCTTGTTCACCTCAATAAGAGCTTTAACCGATACAGCAAAATACCTGAGAGCACTTCCAAATGGAAGAAACCTTCCGCTATTTGCACAAGTACGAGGTGCCTCAAGGCCATCAATTATTAAAGGTATGCACCAAACATCAAATGGGATACTATTTGGTACCAATAGTTTCTGGGAGGGAGTTGACTTGCCAGGTGAATTATTGGAGATTCTTGTACTTGTTAAATTACCATTTGATGTTCCAAGTGAGCCACTGGTTAGGTCCTACTCTGACCATGTGAACAGGATGGGTGGGAATAGTTTTATCGATTATAGTCTCCCTGAAACCGCAATAAGATTTAGACAAGGGTTTGGTCGTCTCATTCGTACAAGCTACGATTCTGGTAAGTTTGTATGTCTCGATAATCGTATTGTTTTAAAACGCTACGGTAGTATTTTGAGTCAATCACTTCCAGTTGAGATGAATATATTCTCCCAAGTGGATTCTATACGATAATATCTTTCTGTCTTTGGAATGACTTCATGTCTTCCTTTAAATTACCCGATGGAAACCTTACTTGTTTCAACAAAGAAGATCTCTTACCGTGATTTTGTTCCTCTGTTTAATGGCCCAGTAAAAGTCTCGCTAACAAAGCAGGCAGAGAAGAATATTGAAAATTCCCATCGGAACCTGCGTGCACTTCTTAATAGAGATACAACCATATATGGAGTTAATACAGGTTTTGGAAACCTTAGCAACATACCAATTAACAAGGCAGATCAAAAACTTCTTCAGAAAAATCTAGTAAGAAGCCATGCAGCTGGAGTTGGTGATCCAATTGAGATTGGGACGGTCAGAGCAATTTTGTACCTAAAACTATTGACCTATGCAAAGGGATATAGTGGAATTAGAATTAATCTAGTTAAAAAGATTATTCAATTTATCAATCATGACATAATCCCATATATACCTATGAAAGGTTCAGTTGGTGCAAGTGGAGATCTGGCGCCATTGGGTCACATGGCACTATCACTGATTGGCGAAGGTAATGTATTTCTTAAGGGGAGAAAAATGGCTACAAGAGTTGCCTTAAAAAAACTAAAAATCAAACCCTTAGAGCTTGAATCCAAAGAGGGTATTAGCCTAATCAACGGTACTCAAGTTTCAACGGCATTTTCAATTAAAGCATGTATCGATGGTGAGATACTATTAAAAACTGCAGACATAGCGGGTGCACTCTCGGTTGAAAATAGTTTTTCTAGTAGAAGAGTATTTCGAAAAGATATACACAAATTAAAAGATCACATTGGGCAGCAAATATCTGCTGCCAATGTTTATAAGATGTTGCGTGGAAGTGAAATTGTAAACTCCCACACCAATTGTGATAAGGTACAAGATCCATACAGCTTTCGTTGTATTCCTCATGTGCACGGTGCTTCTAGGGATTCTTTCAAACTGAGCACCACAATGGTCAATAATGAGATTAACAGTCTAAGTGACAATCCTCTGGTTATGGATGAGAGTACTATTTTGAGCTCTGGCCATTTTCACGCAGAACATATTGCCCAAGCTCTAGACATAATTGGTATTGCCTTTTCTGAGATTGGTGCAATTTCAGAAAGAAGAATTCATTTTTTTATGAAAGGTATTGATCCATTAATTCCTCCATTTGTTGCAACCAATCCTGGTATTGAATCTGGATACATGATTGCTCATGTTACTGCAAGTGCTCTCGCTTCTGAGAACAAGACACTGGCCCACCCTGCCAGCATTGATTCCCTCCCAACATCAGGAGGACAAGAAGATCATGTGAGCATGGCCCCTTGGGCTGGAAATAAATTATTTAAAATTCAGCATAATGTTGGTTCTATCCTTGCTATTGAGTTAATCGTTGCCGGAGCGGCAAATTCATTAGCTAGTAGTGAGATGAAAGCAGGTAAGGGAACAGCACCTACTCTAAAAATATTAAATGATCATTGTAAATTTGTAAAAGGGGATAGACCTTTATCATTCGAGATAGAGCAAATTACTAAGCTGATTTTATCAGGCAATATTCAAAAAGAAGTTTCAAAATCCTTAAAACTGGAGTAGTCGTGAGTAATCGTCCACCATTTAAACAAGCGTTTACATTTGATGACGTTTTATTAGTACCTCAAAAATCAAGTGTATTACCAAGAGATGTAAATCTAAAAACTCGTTTAACTAATGAGATTGAACTAAATATACCCATTTTAAGTGCTGCAATGGACACGGTCACTGAGAGTGAAATGGCAATAGCACTTGCTAGGACTGGGGGCATTGGTGTCATACATAAAAATCTATCTATCGATGATCAAGCCAGTATGGTAGACAGGGTAAAAAGATCAGAAAGTGGCATGATATTAAACCCTATAACAGTTGATTATGGTTCAACTATAAAAAACGCAAAAAAAATTATGCAAGAATATAAGATTAGTGGTCTTCCAGTAGTCAAAGATGATCGTCTCGTTGGCATAATCACCAACCGCGATATACGTTTTGAAACTAATGATATGTTGATGGTCTCTGACAGGATGACCTCTGAGAATCTTGTAACCGTACCCGTAGGAACATCACTTGAAAAAGCAAAAGATATACTGCAAGAACATCGTATTGAAAAACTACTAGTTGTTGATGGTGATCATAATTTGACAGGTTTGATTACTGTAAAAGATATTCAAAAAAATGAAGACTATCCAAATGCCTGTAAAGATTCTAATGGTAGACTTCGGGCTGCAGCTGCAATTGGTGTATCAGGCGATGCTTTTGAAAGAGCAAAAGAATTGGCAGGAGTTGATATCGATGCAATCATAATTGATACAGCACATGGTCATTCAAAAGGCGTTTTGAATACCATTTCCAAGATAAAAAGTGATAATTCAAAAATTGCAGTAATCGCTGGTAATGTTGCAACCGGTGATGGAGCAAAAGCCCTAATTGAAGCTGGAGTAGATTGTGTGAAAGTAGGCATCGGTGCAGGCGCAAGTTGCACCACCCGTGTCATTGCAGGAGTAGGAGTCCCCCAGTTGACAGCCATCATGGATGCAGTTGACATTGCGAGAAAATTCGATACTCCAATTATAGCAGATGGTGGACTTAGATACAGCGGAGATATAGCAAAAGCCTTAGCAGCAGGTGCAGACTCTGTTATGGTAGGGAGTCTTCTTGCGGGGATGGACGAAAGCCCAGGTGAGACAATATTATACGAAGGTCGTCAGTATAAATCCTATAGGGGAATGGGTTCAATGGGAGCAATGGAAAAGGGCAGCGGTGATAGGTACTTTCAAGAGGGAGCAGAAGCCACCAAATTAGTACCCGAAGGAATTGAAGGTATGGTACCATATAGAGGACCTGTTCAAAATACCATCCATCAGCTTGTTGGAGGAATAAGATCTTCTATGGGATATTGTGGCTGCGAGACAATTGAAGAATTTGGAAAGACAACAACGATGGTGCAGGTAACTGGTGCCGCTCTTAAAGAAAACCATCCTCATGAAGTGAGAATAGTCAAGGAAGCACCAAACTATCAGGTTTCAGAGGGGTAAAACTAATATTCTAACTTAGAGAGTTGAGAAAACGGGTTATTTGAGACTTTCGCCTTGCACCAGTATTCTTATGTATAAGATTCTTGCTAACTGCTTTATCAATAATCTTTACCGCATCTTTGTAAACTAACTCTGCCTCTTTTTTTGTAGAAGAAGAGAGTACCTTTTTGATACTAGTACGTAGCCTTGAGAGGCTATCAAGATTTCTAGCGCGTCTTTTCTTATCTTGTCTTTCTCTTTTAATCTGTTGTGGATGTCTATCCATTAAACTTTTTTCCTTAATTTAGAACCGGCAAGTTTACTACATCATTAATTCCGATGTCAATGAGATGTTTAAATTGTTATTATAAATAAATTTTTTGATTTGGATATGAAATTTGAAAAGCAATATTTGATTTGTATCTTCTGACATGGAGAAAATAGAACTTTTACAATCTGTATCAATATTCTGGGATCTTGATGAGGATGAGCTTGGACACATTGCAGACAAAATGGTTTCAAAGCATTTTCAAAATGGAAACTATATCTTCCTAGAAGATTCAGAGGGTGAGCAATGTTTTTTTGTGCTTGAAGGTAGTGTGAAGGTTACAAGGTTAAGCAAAGATGGTCGAGAGGTTATCTTAGCAATGCTTAATGAGGGCGACTTTTTTGGAGAGATGTCTCTGCTTGATGGTGAATCACGCTCTGCAAATGTTATTGCATTGGAAAAAACAAAGGTTCTTACACTTGATAGGAATGATTTTATTGAGGTTGTAAATGATTACCCTCAGATAGCTGTTCAATTGTTAAAAGAGCTCGCTAGAAGATTAAGGAAAAGTGATAGGCAGATTGCGAGTTTATCACTCAGTGATGCTGAAAAACGTATTGCACTCTGTGTCATAAGATTTGCTGATGAACAAGGTGTGATTCAGAATGGAAAGGTAAGCATACCCAAAACTCCTATTCAGCAGGACATCGCAAATATGGCTGGAACCTCCAGAGAGACAGTCTCGAGGGCATTAGGATTACTTGAAAAGGAAGATCTCATTGAAAGAAATGGCCGAGAACTTATGATCCTTGATTATAAAAAATTTATCAAGGAATTTGACTCCTAAATGCTTCAATCGCTAGTTCGTGGAATTCGAGAGAATGACCATGGATCTATATCAAAGGCCATCACTATTATTGAAAATGGTCAAAATCAAGCAACATCTCTCTTAGCTTATATATACTCAAAAACTAGTCAGTCCATACGTATTGGCATTACTGGACCACCTGGTGCAGGCAAGAGTACCATTACCAATACACTTATAGAAATTATTTTAGATAATAATAAAACTGTTGGTGTAGTGGCTGTGGACCCAACAAGCCCATTCTCTGGTGGATCTTTGTTGGGAGATCGAATCAGAATGAATCAATACGCATGGGATGAGAGAGTCTTTATTAGAAGTATGGGTAACCAGGGTGATCTGGGAGGCTTAGCTAGTAAATCGCAAGACGTTGGCGATATCCTTTCAGCAAGTGGGAAGGATTTTGTCCTTTATGAAACTGTAGGTGTTGGACAGAGTGAGCATGACATAGTAAAAGCAGCTGATTTGTGTGTGGTTGTTCTGGTTCCTGAATCAGGGGATGAAATTCAAATGATGAAAGCAGGTCTTATTGAGATAGCTGATTTGTTTGTAATCAATAAATCTGATCGAGATGGGGCAAATAAACTCTCTTCAATTTTAAAAAATATTATCCATAATTTTACTAAAATAGGCAAGCTAGAGCCTCCAGTGTTTAATACCGTTGCAACAGAGAAGATAGGAATCTCTGAGCTATTCAAAGGCATGGAATCGCATATGGAATTGATGTTGGAAACTGGACACTTAGAGAGTAGAAGATTAGACAGATATCGCCAGAGGGTAATGAGTCAAGTTCGAGAGAAACTTGAAAAAGGATTTTGGACTGGTCTCAAATTACAAGATCTAAAAGAAATGACAGCTAAAATTGATGAGATAGATATGGTACCCCATATGATGGCAAATAGGTTAATGGATCAAACTAAATAATGTCCTCAAAAGAAAAAAATGAAATGGGGTTTCTAGAGCACCTTGAGGAACTAAGGTGGCGGCTGGTTAGGTCATTTATTGCAATATTAATTGGTTCAGCTCTGTCATACGGGTACATTGATCAAATCCTTGGAATACTACTTTACCCGAGTACCGTAACAAGCAAACCGATAATAATACAATCCTTGCAGGTTCAGAGTATGTTCTTAATAAAATGGTTTATATCTTTTGCATCCGGTTTCATCCTGGCACTGCCATATTTAATGTACCAGTTTTGGCAATTTGTGGCACCGGGATTAAAGGTAAAGGAAAAGAAATTTGCTCTACCATTTGTATTTTTTGCGTTTACATCGTTTATAACTGGTGTTTCATTTGGATATCTTGTTCTTATTCCATTCTCCTTAGAATTTTTTAGTGGAGTTGCAGCTCCACAAGTAGAAAATAATTTTTCTATCCAGTATTATTTTAGTTTTTTGACTTGGTTGCTCATTGGTGCGGGTGTCATTTTTCAGCTTCCTGTAGTATCCCTGGTGTTATCAACCATTGGGATACTTACCCCAGCTTTTATGAAACACTACAGAAGACATTCAATCATAACCATTCTCATACTTTCATCATTTATTACCCCTCCTGATCCGGTTTCAATGCTCATCATGTCTTTTCCGCTGGTGTTGCTCTACGAGATTAGTATCGGTGTTTCATGGCTTGTAAATAGAAAGAGAACGTAATTGATAAACATAAGTTGAATAGGGTAGCTTATAAGACATGCACAAAGACCTTATCACTCTAAAACAAATAACACAGCCCATAATTGAAGACATGAAAATCTTTCAAAGAGAGTTTGAAAATGCCCTGAATTCTGAGGTGGGGTTGATAAACTCAATTTCGAAATATATGATTAAAAATAAGGGAAAAAATATAAGGCCTATTTTAACAATCTTTTCTGCTAGACTGTGTGGAGAACCAACCATTAATAGCTATCGCGCAGCCGCAATGATGGAGCTGCTGCACATTGCAACATTAATTCATGACGACGTTGTAGACGATGCCACTCTCCGAAGAGGTAGACCATCAATAAACAGAGTTTGGAAAAATAAAATATCTGTTTTGATGGGAGACTTTATTCTTAGTAAAGCACTGATTAATATGATTGGATTAAAAGATTTTGACGCACTGGAACAGATATCAAGCACGGCAGAGAAACTAAGTGCTGGTGAAATTCTTCAGATAGAAAAAAGTATAACACGTTCCATGACTGAAGATGTGTATTTTGAAATGATTAGCCAAAAAACTGCATCTCTGATTGCCACCAGCTGTGAGCTAGGAGCTATAACGACCACAAAAGAAGAAAAAGATAGACAAGCAACATTCTCCTTTGGAGAAAATCTTGGGATGGCATTTCAGATAAAAGATGATCTCTTTGACCTGTTAGGAAATGAAAATGATACAGGAAAAAATAATGGTGGTGATGTAAAAAGAAATATGGCAACATTGCCTTTAATTTTTTCAAAAAATAACATGTCAAGATCTGAGCATAGAAAGCTAAAAAAACTTCTAGATGTGAAAAAGAAAAGTCGGTCAGTAATTTCCCAAATAGTTCAAATTATCGAACACACTGGTGGCGTTGAGTATGCCAGAAAAAAGTTAGATGAGTATTCCCAGAAGGCAATTGAATCTATCTTACCTTATCCTGACACACCCATAAGGCAGTCCATGCTTGATCTTGTAGACTTTAATGCCTCTAGAGTCAAATAACGATGAAGTCTAGCCAGAAGATACTGGTTATAAGGTTTAGCTCTATTGGTGATATTGTTTTAGCTACTTCACCCCTTGATACCATCAGATCTGCTTTCCCTGAGGCTAAAATTACTTTTCTTACTCTTGAAAAATTTTCATCTCTTTTAGAGTTCCATCCGCACATTGATAGATTGATTTCCATTCCCAGTAAAATGAAGTTTAGAGAGCTGTGGAGTTTTGGAAGCTATCTAAAAAGGAATGGATATGATCTCATCTATGACCTCCATAATTCACTTAGATCAAATATTGTCACTTTTCAATCAAGGTCAGAAATATTCCAGCTTCAAAAGCCTAGGTGGAAAAGAATGATGCTGTTTCATTTTCACGAAAATTATTTCAAACCGCAATTTTCCACTAGAGCAATGTATCATGAGTATTTAGGACCTATATGGAAAGGGAATCATGCATCGGTTCCACCAACCCTACTTTGTCTGAGTGACGGTGAACTAAAAAAAGGTAAGAGATTACTTTCAGATTTGGGAATACATGAAGAGTACCTCGCTATTGTACCCGGCGCAGCCTGGAAGCAAAAACAGTGGCCAGCTTATAAGTATATTGAGTTACTAAATAGAATTGATACACCTAGCATACTAATTGGATCCTCTAAGGACAAAATATGTCATGAAATCCACAGTGGTCTGAGTAATTCACTAGATCTTTCCGGCAGAACAAACCTGCGAGAGGCTTTATCCATAGTGGCAAGCTCGAGGCGTGTTATTGGAAGTGACACAGGCCTGGTGCATGCCGCAGAGGCGTTGGGGGTTGAAGCAACCATGATTATGGGACCGACTTCTACAGAAACCGGTGCAGGGGTGTGCTTGCCAAACTCAAATAATATTGAGATAGACCTGTGGTGTCGACCATGTTCTCAGAATGGAAGTGTACCCTGCTACAGAGAAAAACAGTACTGTATGGAGTCTATTGAGCCCCATGAAGTTTTAAAATCATTAACATCCTCATTATAAATGAAGATAGTATATTTTGTCATTTATAATGGATTAGTATATCCATCTATTTTCTTAGCTGCGTTAATAATTTCAACGTTTAATAAAAAGTTAAGACAGTCTGTTATAGGTAAATTTGGCGCTACTAAGGTATTGAAAAAATACTTTAATAAAATAGATTCAAACTCAAACATATACTGGTTTCACGCATCAAGTTTAGGTGAGTTTTTTCAGGTTAAGACCGTAATCGAAAGGTTAAAAGAGAACCAGGATGACCTGATCTGCATTGTAAGTTTCTCATCTCCGTCAGGGTTTAACCACGCTAATAGCGATGCAATGGATTTAAAATTTTACATTCCATTTGACTTCCCCTGGACAATAAATCGGATTTTGAATATGATAAAACCTAAAAAAATCATGTTCGCATCCTATGACCTTTGGCCCAATCTTGTCTGGATCTCACGTTTAAAAGGTATTCATGTAAACCTATACTCGGTCAAAATCAAGAAAGGATCTCTGAAAAAGAATCAAATCTTACAACATATCTACCGATCCATTTACTCTTCTCTTTCTTCATTATACACAATCTCTGAAATGGACATGAAAGATGTTTGTGACATTCTGGGTAATAATCCAGGTCCTGAACTACGGATTCTGGGGAATCCAAGGTATGACCTCGTTATGAATGAAGCGATAGAATTCAGGCAAGAAGATTTAGAAAATTTCAGAGACCGGGACATGAGGGTCATTATTGGTAGCGTACACAAAGAAGAGGAAGATTTTCTAGTCCCTGCTTTAGTGCAGTTGATGCATGCGAACCCTGAACTGAAAATTCTTTATGCGCTGCATGAGCCCACCGATTCGGCCTTAAGAGATACAAAGAAAAAGTTTCATGATCATGGCGTAACAGGAACAGTTTTCAGGAAAAAGACCGATCTCCAACTGCCAGATAATCCTCTGGTACTTTTAGGGATTGTCGGGGTATTATCCAGACTATATTGGCAGGGTCAGATTGCATATGTTGGGGGAGGCCACTCAACAGGAGTCCATAATGTAATGGAGCCAGCTGTAGCAAGACTTCCGGTTATTTTTGGGCCCAGATACCATAACTCTCATGAGGCAGAAGAATTAATAAATAATAATGGAGGATTCTGTGTTAAAGATGGAAAAGAGTTTTTATCTATTGTAAAAATTTTGATATCCGATTCAAAGTATCATAAAATGACTAGCCTCTCTGCGTCGGATGTGATCTACAAGAACGTGGGCTCAACCAGAGAGATGGTGCAACAAATTTGCTGTGACTAGAATGATTGCAAAAATTCGGTTTAAAAAATTCAATAAAAATTGGAAGAAGTTCGTCTTCAATGCCGGGATACATATCATCTACGGTGAAAGTGGGGTTGGGAAGAGTAGCCTGCTGGATGCATTTCAAGGTAAAAGGTTGAAAGATTCGCTCAACTTTGAGATGAAAATCAGTTTAGATCCCGCGGTAAAGGTATATAGAATATTTCACAATCCTGATCATCAGATTATTGCATCAACCGTAAGTAATGAAATAACCTTCGCTGGTGAGTGTAAGCAGCTAGATCCCCAACAGTTGAAAGAAACACTGGACAGAAATCTGAAATATCTACCAGATCATATAGACCCCATGATGAATCCGGGGTATCTCTCAGGTGGGGAGAAGGAATTGCTAAACCTGGTTACGGCTCTTGATTTTAATCCAGATATTTTGCTGGTTGATGATGGGTTGTCTTTTCTATCTGATGAAAATAAAGAACACTGCCTTAAGATAATGGAAGATTGGACTGAGCGTTCTGGAGGAATTATTATCTGGGTGACTTCGGACATCGAGGACCTACGTTACGAGGGAAATTCATTGGTTCTTTCGCTTGATTCTTTCTCGACACACATTCCCGGTAGTAAAATAAGGTATGAAGATGTTCATCTACCAAAAGGTAACATGAGCTTAGATATTGATAATCTTAACTTTGGATATATGGGACAGAGAGAAATATATAATGATCTATCTATGAAAGTTGACAACGTAAGATCTCTTGGGCTATTGGGAAATAATGGCTCTGGCAAGACAACGTTTGCTGGGTTATGTTTTGGCGACTTGTCACCGACTAGTGGCAGTATGGATATTTCAATCTCCGGCAAAAAAGATTTAAATGTTGGCTATCTTGACCAGTTCCCAGAGCATTTAATCCTCTTAAAAACAACGAAGGAGCTGGTAGCTGAGCTTAAACAGAATCAGATCTTTGACAGTTCGTTAGATAGAACTTTTAGAAAGAGGCTTAATCGTTTTGGCATACAGTGGGACCATGTATCAAACACAAAAGGTGTTGATCTTCCCTGGGCGGTTTTACGAGTATTTTTATTGATTTTACTTTGCCACTGCCGTTTTGATGTCTTAATTCTTGATGAACCAACGTTTGGACTTGGGTGGGATCAGAGAGTAAAATTGCGATCTTTCATTAGAGAGTGCATGAGCCACTTGTATTTCATGGTCGTATCGCATGACAAATTGTTCATCCGATCCATCTGTGATCAAGTAATCGACCTGGACAAATTGGACAATAAACATGTTAGAATCAGAGAAAAAGAAACGACAAAACCTTAAAGAACGATTGATAAGTGATCCAACCAGGGTCATAACTCTTGCAAACCTTATTAGCCTGTTGCGTGCGTTCTCAGCGATACCAATCATATACTCAATGGCGAACCCTGATTGGAACTGGATCACGGGTATTTTAATAGTCCTTGCCGTTCTGTCTGATGCTCTGGATGGCTATTTTGCCAGAAGAGCAGATGCGGTAACCCACTTTGGGAAATGGATTGACCCAACTGCTGACTTCGTTGTCATCATATCTGTGCTAGTATATCTGGTTGGGGTTAAAGCTTTTCCTGCCTGGTTTTTTTATTTTTATCTCACTAGGCATATGACAATAGCTGCCTTTGCAATTTACTGCATGAACTATGGGTACATGATTCTACACGCAAACTGGTGGGGGAAGTGGGCTACCGGAATCACCGCGTTAGGGGTATTTTTACATATTTTTGAGTTTACAGCGTTACCCTGGATGAAAATGACATCCATCTATACTGCCACATTTCTACTGGTCGTAAGCGTGGTTCAATATTTAATACAGTTCATTCAATCGATCAAAGCAGGAAATGATAAAAAAACTATTTAAGGCACTTCAAAGATCTCGGTCTGGGTTTGTAGATACCATTAGATCTTTCGCCGGAAAGAGCCCATCGGCTGAAGATATGGAGAGCCTTGAGGAAGAACTGTTGCAGAGTGATATGGGCTATGATGTTGTCCAAGGTGTACTTGATATTCTAAAAAGATCATCAGGCAAGGAGTTTATACATCATGTGCGGGATCTGCTAGTGGATAGGTTACCACCAAATCAGGATGTAAACATGATTGAAAAGCCTACTGCAATGCTTATAATGGGTGTCAATGGATCAGGTAAAACCACCTCAACCGCAAAACTGGCTTCTTTCTACAAACAGATGGGGCACAGTATAACCCTGATTGCGGCAGATACCTATAGAGCTGCTGCGGTTGACCAGCTAAGAAAATGGAGCGAGAGGGTAGGCTGCAAACTTATCTGCAATGAGGAAACCTCTGAGCCAGTCTCAGTGATTTTTGATGGGCTAGAGTCTGCAAGAGCAAGCAAGAGCGACATCGCAATCATTGACACCTCAGGGCGGTTACACACAAATAAAAACCTGATGATGGAGCTTGAAAAGATGTACAGAGTAATCGAAAATCGTTTCACAGATTTTCATGTCCAGTCACTCATCACTCTGGACGCGACCATGGGACAAAATTCTATTTCCCAGGCTCGAGAGTTTCAGGCTGATCGGAAACTTGATGGTGCGGTATTAACAAAGCTAGATGGTACCGCAAAGGGTGGAATTATATTTCCCCTGTATGCCAAACTAAATATTCCAGTTAAATTCGTTGGTCTTGGAGAGGGATTAACAGATCTAGATGTATTTGACAAAGTTCAATATGTCAATGGGCTGCTCGGTCTGGAAGATTGATAAAATGGAAAATAAAGAGAACAAAAAACTAAATCTAATAAGCCTCGGCTGCGCAAAGAATCTGGTGGACTCTGAGATATTGCTCGGAGGGTTAAACAAAACCAATATTGATCTCACTGATGATCCAGAAAAAGCCGATACCATTGTGGTAAATACCTGTGGATTTTTAGATATTGCCAGAGAAGAGTCGGTGGACACAATATTACAAGCCGCAGAGATGAAGAAGACAGGGTCCCTAAAAGAACTCGTGGTCATGGGGTGTCTGTCAGAGCGATATCCTGAAGAGCTAAAAAAAGAGATCCCTGAGGTGGACAGAATATTTGGGAGCAATGATCACAAGCAGATCGTTTCTTTTATCACCGGAAAGGACTACGCCAAAGACGACCCACTATTTTTCAGATCGCTCATGACCCCGAGGCACTATGCTTATTTAAAAATTGCAGAAGGGTGTGATAATGGGTGCTCCTTTTGCAGCATTCCCATCATGAGAGGTCTTCAAAAGAGCAGAACGATTCCCGCAATCCTCGAGGAGGCGGAGCGTCTGGTAGGAAATGGAACCAAGGAGCTGCTGGTTATTGCTCAGGACTCGACCTCATACGGATGGGATCTGGAGAAAAAAGTATACCTGAGTGATCTTTTGAGAGAACTAAATCAAATTGATGAGCTTGAGTGGATCAGGGTTCACTATGCACACCCCGCACACCTTTCTCAACGAATCATTGATGCTATGGCAGACTGTGATAAGGTCTGCAACTATCTTGACATGCCCATACAGCACGCCTCGGATGATGTACTAAAATCTATGCGAAGGGGGCTGGGGCAGGAAGGAATCAGAAATAGAATTACAAGACTCAGGGATGCGATTCCCGATTTAGGACTAAGAACCACCCTGATAGTCGGCTATCCGGGAGAGACAGAGAAAAACTACAGGGAGCTAAGAGACTTCGTTGAAGAAATGAGATTTGATCGTCTGGGTGTTTTTACCTATTCAGAGGAGGAGGGAACTCTAGCCGCTGATTTGAAAGACGATATCACCAGAGAGACAAAGGACTCCAGGAAGAATGAGATCCTTGAGATTCAGCATGACATCAGCCTAGAAAAAAATGAACGCTTCGTTGGTGAAACCATAAAAGTATTGATCGATAAGAGCGGTGAAGAGGCCAGTGTGGGTCGATCTGAGTTTGACTCTCCAGAG
>MDTB01098175.1_pt1 | contig 44468 bp, 44 predicted proteins | sample 811161 | NCBI WGS metagenome assembly MDTB01 (sample SAMN05326650, study PRJNA326480) | marine metagenome | isolation source: seawater | place: Mediterranean Sea | collected 2009 | reverse complement strand
TATTAAACTTATAATGAAAAATAATGTCTTAAAGTTGATTAAATATCTTTACTATTTCTCTTTAATAGCATTGTTCATTCTATATTTATTTCCGGGCAGTCTCATTGGATATCTGTTCTACGGAGATTTTGGAAAACAACCAGACCTGATTCCAAATCCCATTGGAACGTCTATTAATCATGCATTGGCTTTTTTATATTTATCAATGCTTGGTTTAATCAGTTACCTAAGGGATAAAAGATTTAATCAAAATACGATTTTTTTAATATCTTTATCAATAATTTTAGAATTATCTCATTATTTTATACCAAATAGATCTTTTGAATTTCTAGATCTTTTTGCAAATTTATTTGGAACTCTAATAGCAATATTTATAATTGTATTTTATAAAAAATATAAAAAGATTTTATGAAGAAGTTAACTGTATGTTTATTTAGTTTTTTATTTATTTTTTTGATTAGCTCTTCTCCTTCTTTGAGCGCAAAAAGAGTTATGTATATAGAAGGGAAAATAAAAGTTATAGACGGAGATACAATTAAGATAGAGGGAACGAGCATAAGACTTTTTGGAATCGATGCACCTGAGAAAAATCAAATTTGTATTAACAAAAATAATGAAAGTTATAATTGTGGGTCTATTTCTACAATAACATTAAGAAGATACGTCCGGAAAACAAAAATTAAATGTCGTTATACGGAAAAAGATAGATACGGTAGAATTTTAGGAACATGCTATTTTCCTTATGATAGTTCCAAACTATCTTTAAACAGATATATGGTTCATACTGGTCATGCAGTAGCATATAAAAGGTATTCAAAAAAATATTTAGATAGTGAGAAATGGGCTAAAGATAATCATTTAGGAATGTGGCAGGGAAATTTTGAAAGACCTGAAAAATGGAGAACAAAATATAAATGATTTATAGTCATTTAGTGATTCGAAAAAAAATTTATTATTTATTAATTTTATTATTTTTTGTTGCTGCTTGTTCTTCAATTCCAAAAAATACTCAAAATAGCTGCGCAATATTTGAGGAAAGATATTTGTGGTTTAAGCATTCTAAAGCTTCCTATGAGAAATGGGGAGTTCCAATCCATATTCAGTTAGCATTTATAAAAAAAGAAAGTGATTTTAATTGGTTGGCAAAACCTCCAAGAGTTAAATTGTTTAAAGTAATTCCTTTCAAGAGACCTTCCAGCTCATTTGGATACAGTCAAGCTGTTGAAGGAACTTGGCAACAATATAAAAAAGAGACAGATAATAAATTAGCTACAAGAGCCAGGTTTAAAGACTCCGTAGATTTTATAGGTTGGTATGTTAATAAAACAACAAAAATATTAAAAATTCCAAAGAGTGATGCTTACAGACAATATCTAGCGTATTACAAAGGTTGGGGTGATTACAAAAATTACTCTAAAGATAAAAAAGCAATTATTTATGCAAAGTCTGTAAAAGATATGGCAAATAAGTACAGAAAACAACTTACACTTTGTAAAAAAAATTTAGATAAAAATAAATATATTATTTTCTAATTTCTCTACCTAATTGCAGATCAACATCATCTATTCTTTTCGAATTTTTACAGAGTAAAAGATAAAAAACTGGGGTAGTAAACAAGGTTAAAAAGGTACTAATTAACATTCCTCCAAAAATAGTACACCCAACAGCTAATCTTATTCCTTCACCCGCGCCTGGTCCAATGTTTCCAATTATTAGAGGAATCATTGCTATAAGTGTAGATAAGCTTGTCATTATTATAGGCCTGAATCTTCTTTTGCATGATTCTGTAATAGCGTTTTGGACCGTTCTTCCTCTAGTTCTTAATTGATTAGCCCAATCGACTATTAAGATACTATTTTTTGTGGCTATTCCTATTAAAACAACCAAGGCTATTTGAGAAAAAACATTTATTGTACTATTAAAAAGAAGTATAAAAATTAATCCTCCTATTGCAGCCAAAGGTACTGTCAATATCACTACAAATGGTTGTCTCCATGCATTAAAAGTTCCAGCCATTACTAGGTAAGCACTAAGTAAAGCTAAAGCAAATATTACCAATAATTCGCCAGAAGTTTCCTTTAAGTCTAAAGATTTACCTTTGTAAAAAATTCCTGCCAAAGGCGCTTTGTCATCTATAGTTTTTTCAATAAAATTTAGAGCTTCGTTTAAATTGTAACCACCAACTAATCGAGCAGTGAGAGTAATAGATTTAGATCTTTGATAACGTGTTAATAATTTTGCCGACCCTTTCTCTTCAAAACTAACTACATTTGCAAGAGATATTAGTTTTCCCGTTGTTTCAGAACGAACAAAAATTTTACTCAAACTTTCTGTTTTTCTTCTATCTTTTAGATTTGCTTGTAAAATTATTGGATATTCTTTTCCAGACTCATTCAGTTTTGTTACAGTTTTACCTGAGAACAATGTTTCAACAGATTTTCCTATTGACTGAATAGACAAACCTAAATCTTTTGCTTTCTTTTCGTCAATTATAAGTTCTACCTCTGGTTTATTTTTAGAATAGTCTGATGTTATGTCAGCTAACCCTTTATTTTTTCTCATTTCATTCATTACTAAATTTTGCCACTGGTAAAGTTTTTCATAAGAAGGGCCAGTGATAGTTACAACAACTGGTTTTTGATAATTGCTTACTCGAACAGAATTAGGCGTAAGAGGAAATGCCATTGTGCCAGGAACAGTAACAATTTTGCCTATTGCCTTTCTAACAATTTTTTGAGCACTCTCTTTTCTATCTTTCCATCTGTCTAATAAAGCGATTATAATAAAAGAATTATAGGATTGAGAAGATCTTCCAAAACCAGGAACTCTCATTATTAATTTTTGGTAAGGCTCATCCTTATTTTGTAAAAGAGGAATTAACCTTTTTTCAACTTTTTCAGCTTTGTCAACTGTGTACTCAAAGGAAGAAGACTCATCTGTTTTGCCAAACACAAGGTAGACCCCTCTGTCTGGATCTTTTTCTAATAAAGTTTTTGGAGTAATTTTAAATAGGAATCCCGCTAAAAGAATTACAAAAACCATAAACCAAATAATAGTTTTAGGTTTTTGCATCCAATAACCTAAGGTTTCTGAATAGAATGACTCAAATGATTTAAAGTATTTTTCAAACTTTAAAACAATTTTTGCTTTACTAGTTTTTTTACTTAATAATTTGGAACCTAGCATTGGAGCAATAGAAAGAGCTGTAAAAGTACTTATAACAATAGTAATAGAAAGAGTTATTGCCATCTCTCTGAATAAAGTTCCACTGATCCCACCTATAAACAACAAGGGTGCAAAAGTTGCTAAAATAATAATACTTGTAGATAAAATTGCAAAAATAACATTTTTGCTACCAGTAGCTGCAGCCATTAGTGGAGAATCACCCTGTTCTACCCTATGATAAATAGATTCTGTCATCACCACACTATCATCTGTAACAATAGCTACACTTAATATAATTGCTAACAAAGTAAAAATATTAATAGTAAGACCAAAAATCCATAATCCCAAAGCAGCACCAATTAAACTCACCGGCAAAGTTATCGCTGGAACAATCATTGCTTTAACATTTCCTAAAAATAAATAAATTATACCTATCACCAGAACTAACGCTAAAAATATTGATTGGTAACACATTTTAACTGCTTCAGAGATATAAACAGCCCGATCAAAGCTAACTGATAAATTTAAACCGTCTGGTAAAGTTTTTTTAACTTCTTTAACTTTTTTTCTTATATTTTTTGAAAGTGTCACAGTACTTTCATTTGTTCGTGCATAAATTCCTATTCCCACTGTATTTTCATTAATTGAATTGGTGCTTTGAGACTTAAAAAGAGTCTTCTCAGATACTGGACCGTAGTTTATTTCCCCAAGGTCAGCTAAAACTATAGTTTTATTTTTATTTTTTTTTATTGGTAATTGTTTTATTGATTCAATGTTTTTATAAGTTTTTCCCAGATCTAGAGTAAGGTCTATATTATTAGCTTCTATGGTTCCTGCAGGAATGGAAACATTATTCTTTCTTATAGCTGATTCAACTTCTTCAACATCCAAGTCATTTGCACTTAATTTAATCGGGTTAAGATAGACTCTAACTGCTTTTTCATTTATTCCTCCAACTATTATACGTCCAGTTCCAGGAACAGAGCTAAATGTATCAACTAAATTTCTTTTAACATAATCACCAATATCTAGAGAGCTCCAAGATGTACTACTTACTGAAAGCCACATACTTGTAGAAAATCCTGCTGAAGCTTTTCTGATTTCTGGAGTTTTGCTCTCTTCAGGAAGGTTATCTAAGATTCTAGCTACTCTTTCTCTTATATCGTTTGCAGCATTATCAACATCGATGTTGGTAAAAAATTCAATCTTAATAGTGCTTCTCCCTATTTCTGAGAGCGTATCAATAGATTTAATTCCTTCTGCCCCACCTACTGCCAACTCGATCTGTTCAGATATTTCTGAAGAAATAATAGACGGACTGGCTCCAGTGTAACTAGTTCTAATCTCAACTACTGGAGGCTGAAGATTTTTTGGAAGCTCCCTAGTACTTATTTGAAAAAAGGTATACAAACCAAAAACTACAAGCAATAAAGAAAAGACAGAACTTAATACTGGTCTCTTTATATTTAAAAGACAAAAATTATGCATATATTATTTAACTATTGGTCTTACAGACATTCCTTTATTAAGACGAGACAAACCTTCTTTAACTATACGATCATTTTCTTCAAGTCCTTCCACAACCTCTAAATTACCATCTTTTCTAACCCCAGTAATGATTTCAATTTTATCAATCTTGTTATTTTCTAATACTTTATAAATATACTTTTTTTTATCTTCAAAAATAATACTTGTGTCTGCAACTGAAAGAGCGCTTTTTTCATTGTAAAAAAGTTTTATATCTAAAAGTGACCCAGGAAGAATTTCAAGTTCTATATTTTTGATTTTAGCGCGAGCTAAAATAGAGCGAGTTTGTGCATCAACTCTAGACGCAACTGAGTCAATAACCCCAGTATAGTTCTTTTTTTGATACGCTAAAAATTTTGCATTAACTTTTAAACCTTTTTTTAGTACAGCCGCATAAACCTCTGGAATTTGTAAATCACATAGTATTTCATCTGAGTCATCTAGAGTTAACATTATAGAGTTCGTTCCTAATGTAGACGAACTAATTCCTCGTGTCCCTACTTTTCCAGAGAAAGGAGCTATAATATTTTTAGAGGATAATTTAGCAATTATTTCTCCAGTCTTTACATTTTTCCCTAGATTTATTGGTTCTAAAAGTTCACTTTTTTTTATTTTAAAAGAAACTGTTTGGCTGCTTAAAGCAGTACAGTAAGTCTCAATAGCTTGGTTAAAGTTTCTTTCTTTTACTATTTCAATAACAACACCTGGCGGAGGTCTTTTAGAAAATTTTTTTGAAAAATGTTTCCCGATTGCGGTTCGACCACCAATCACCAAAGCAATTCCAATAAAAAATATTAATATTCCAAAAGTTACTTTTTTTGATTTTTTCATTTAATTATTTTTTCCATATTCTGCCCATGAACCATCGTACACAATAGGTGTTTTACCACTTATAATAGAATTTGCTAGACCCAAAACACAAGCAGTAACTCCTGATCCGCAAGTAAATGCTACATCTTTTTTATTATCAATGTTCCGTTTATTAAATACCTCTATTAACTCATCTTTGTTTTTAAACGTATGATTATGTTTGTTAACACATTCACTAAAAGGAATATTCTTAGAACCTTTAATATTTCCACTTCGTAACCCCTCTCTGGTTTCTTTTTCTAAACCATCAAATCTTTCTTTTCCTCTAGCATCCACAAGATCAAAGACTTTATTTTGAATATTTGAGTCAATTTGATTTTTATTTAAAACTAGTGATCGATTTTCTTTGGCAAGGTAAGAGCTTTTAGAAAAAAATTTAATATCATTTGTAGTTTGGTTTTTTTCATTTATCCATTTTTTAAAACCACCATCTAAAACTGAAACTAAATTTGGATTATGACCAAAATACAAAAAATTATACCAAATCCTACAAGAACTAATTACGTCAGAATTATCGTAGATAATAATGTGATCTGAATTTTTTATTCCAATATTAGAGACAGACTTTTCCCAATCTTCTTTTTTTGGAAGCATATGAGGAAGAAGTGAATTTTGTTCAGATGTTTTATCTAAATCAAAAAAATGAGCATTAGGAATGTGGTTACTTAAATATTCTTTAAAGCCATCCCTATTAGCGTTAGGCATATGCCATGAAGCATCTAAAATTCTTACATTGTGAATATTATTTTTTAACCATTCAGTAGTAACTAAGTTTTTCATGCTTTATTTTTTTCAATATATTTTTGATGGTAATCTTCAGCTTTACAATAGTTATAAATTTTTGAAATATTTGTCTGAACTTTTCCATTAAACAATTTATTAGTTTCATCCAAAATTTGATGCGCATCTTTTTTTTGAAGATCATCTTCATAAAATATTTCACTTCTATATTGAGTACCTATATCTGGATATTGCATATCTTTTTGAGTAGGATCGTGCATTTTAAAAAAGAGATCTAGTATCTTTTTAAAAGAAATTATTTTTTCATCAAAAGTTAGTCTAACGACTTCTGCATGCCCAGTATTACCTCCACACACCTCTTCATAAGTAACGTTAGGTTTATTACCTCCCGCGTAGCCAACTTCGGTTTTTATAATTCCTTGTTTATTTTTAAAGCTCTCCTCAGGTTTCCAAAAACAACCAAGTGCAAGTGTACATTTCTGCATAAATTATTTATTATATTTAGAACTTATGAGGATATTAAATTGTTAACACAAAATCAAATAGGCGTAATGTACATGGTAGCTAGTGTAATTTGTTTTTCTATAATGGATATCTGCGTCAAATGGCTTGATTATTATCCAGTTGGGCAAGTTTTATTCTTGAGATTTTTTATAGGATTTATTCCAATATTTTTTATTATTCCAAAAGATAAGATTTTTAGTTTTTACAAAACATCTCGACCAGGTCTCCATGCATTTAGAGCGATTACAGGTGCTCTAGCAATAATAGCTCTATTTTATGGTTTAAGAGAATTACCTTTAGCCGATGTAGTCTCTTTAACTTTCGGAGGACCAATATTCGTAACAGTAGCTTCAATTTTCTTTTTGTCAGAAAAAGTAGGACTCAAAAGATGGTTTGCAGTATTTTTAGGATTCATAGGAATGTTGTTAATTGTTCAACCAGCCTTTTTAAATTTAAATTATTATTATGTTTCTCCAATTATATTTTGTATATTTTTTGCTTGTGTCGCAATTAGTGTAAGATCTCTTTCCAAAACAGAAGCAAACTATACTATAGCTTTCTATTTTACCTCTTTATGTACCATCATAGGATTGTGCTCAATATTTTTTGTAGACTGGATAATGCCAACGAAAATTGATTTTTTAATTTTTATAATTTTAGGACTTTGCGGTAGTATGGGTAACTTATTATTAACTCAAAGTTATAGATTAGCGGAAGCCTCTTTAGTTACTCCAATAAAATATTTGAGTTTAGTATTCGCAATTCTCTTTGGTTTTTTAATATGGAGCGAGATACCTAAAATTTTAACTTTAGTTGGTGCATTTCTTGTTATCTTAAGTTCTTTAATTATTTTTGTAAGAGAAACTCAATTAAAAAAACAAATTATTACTCCCAGGCCATGAAAAAACCAAAATACTGGAACACAGCCAAAAGAGTTTTGATAAAAAGAGACAAGACGATGAAAAGACTTATTAATAACTTCAAAGATGGATCATTAATTACAAGAAATGATATTTTTTTTTCACTTTGTAAAAGTATTATTGGACAACAGATTAGTGTTGCGGCAGCAAATTCAGTTTTTAATAAATTTAAAAAAAAATGTAATAATAAAATAAATGCAAAAGTTGTTAATAAATTATCTTTTTCAAGTCTTAAAGAGTGTGGACTTAGCAGACAAAAAGTAAAAGGCATAAAAGATTTATCTAAAAAAATAGTTAATAAAAAATTTAAACCATATTTAATTAAAAAGATGAATGACGAAGAAGCAATAGAGTACTTGTCTGAATTAAAACAAATAGGCAGATGGTCTGCAGAAATGATTTTATTATTTACTTTTAATAGATCAAATATTTGGCCCTTACAAGACATTGGTCTTTTACGAGCTATATCAAATAATTATAAAAAAAAATATTTTCCACCAAAAATTTTTTTAAATAAGCTTAAAAAAAGATTTACTCCATATTGTTCTGTAGCTACTTGGTATCTTTGGAGATCAATTGATGATGAACCAATTCAATATTAGGCACCCTCAATGATATGATGATTTCGAACAACAGTTTTTCCTAATATTTTATGAGCATCTTGATATTCTGCAGAATTATAAAAAGTTCTAGCCCCATCAAATGATGGAAATTCTATAACAACAGTTCTTTCCCACTCTTCTCCCTCTGTAGTAACTTTCCTCCCTCCTCTAACTAAGAATTTTCCTTTATACTTTTCAACAGCAATTTTTGCTTTAACGGCATAGTCTTTTAGGGCATTCTCGTCACTTATGCTTTTGTAAACACAAACGATATATCCTTTCATTTACATCTCCTTAAAAATAATTTAGTTTTTTCTATGGCTGATAAACTTATCATAGATTGGAAAGAGTACAATCTAACTGTAGAAAAACTTGCGATACAGATTCATGAAAGCGGATACAAACCTACAATGCTTATTGGAATCATGAGAGGTGGAGCTCCTATTATAGATGTGCTTAGCAGATTGTTTAAATTAAAATGTGCTTATTTAGCTGTCGAGTCTTACTCAGGAGAAGGCATAGAAAACAAGCAAGGAGAATTGATTTTTTCTAGAGAGATTAGCTCAACAGTTCAAGACATGGGAGGGCGACTTCTTCTCTGCGACGATCTTTCAGATACAGGAGTTACTTTAGAAAAAAGTATGGCCTGGTTATTAAATTATCCTGCTATAAAAAATATTGAAACAATAAAAACTGCAGTACTATGGAAAAAGAAAGATTCAACTTTTGAACCAGACTACTGCGCTCAAAGGCTAGACGGAAATCCTTGGATTGTTCAGCCATTCGAAAGTTATGAAGAAATAAAAATTGAAGATATAATTAAAAAACACAAAAAATAAAAAGGGCCAGTTTTCACCGGCCCTTAAATTTAATTTTAAGCAACGGCGAAACTTGCAACACTAAGAATTGCAATAAGCCATATCGCAGGCGAAGTTGTGCTGAACTTACCTGTGAAAATTTTAATCAAAGCATAAGAAATAAACGCTAATGCAATACCGTTACTAATACTATATGTAAGCGGCATAGTTATCATTGCTACTACTGCAGGACCAGACTCTGCTATATCATCCCATTCAATGTCAATTATATTTCTTACGAAAAGAATAGCCACATACAATAGCGCAGCTCCATCTATTTCTTTAGGCAAGCTTGTTGCTAAAGGAGAAAAAAACAAACATGATAGAAACAAAACTCCAATAACTAAAGAAGTCATTCCTGTTCTGCCACCTGCTTTCACTCCCGCACCAGATTCAACATAACTTGTAACAGTAGTAGTACCCATTAGAGCACCAGCTACAGTTCCAACACTATCTGACAACATTGCTTTATTTATGTCTTTAACTTTTCCGTCTTTACCGACTTTACCAGCCACGTTGGCTACAGAGGTTAAAGTTCCTGCTGTATCAAAAAAATCAATAAACACTAAAGTAAATATTACTGTGGACATCCCTGCTGATAATGCTGCTTTTAAATCAAAATCAAAAAGATATGTCATTGAGGGAGGTGCACTTACTATACCATTAAATTTAGCTAAACCAGTTACCCAAGCAATAACACTAAATACTAATATACCTATTATAATATTACCTCTAATTTTCATTTTTTCTAAAACAATCATAACCACAAAGGCAAGACATCCAAGAAGAACCAAAGGATTTTTGATATCTCCTAGTGTTACTAGAGTAACCGGATGGTCACCAACTACACCCATAATCTCTAGCCCGATAATTGCAAGAAACAATCCAATTCCTCCACCAATTCCAAGTTTTAAACTTTTTGGAATTGAGTTTATTATCCAAGCCCGAAGGGGGGTTAAAGAAATTACTAAAAATAATACTCCAGCGACTAAACAAGCACCCAATGCCGCTTGAGGCGTATAACCCATTCCTGCAACAACTCCAAATGCTACAAATGCGTTAATACCCATTCCAGGGGCCAGACCAATCGGCCAAGTTTTTCCGTAAAATGCCATTATAAAACAAGCAAGTGCTGTCGCTACTATTGTTGCAGTAAATACTGCACCGAAGTCAAAAAAACCTTTTTCTGTTCCAGCAAATTCTCCTGAAAGAATAAAGGGATTTAAAAACATAATATAAGCCATAGTAAGAAAAGTTGTTACTCCAGCTATTACTTCAGTTTTAAAGTTTGTTTTGTGTTTTTTGTATTCAAAATATTTGTCCATCATATGATTTTTCCTCCTAAGGTCTAATTACCTCTATTTTTAGATAAAATCCTTTTAAAAATTTGAAAAAATTCAAATTTACAACCTATAAGTTTTTTTTCTGTTTATAATTTTGGAGTATAATAATAAAATTAAAAAATGAACAAATTTTTTCAAATTTCTATAATAATTTTAATTAGCTTTTTTCTAGCATCTTGTCAGACTGTCTCAAAAAAAATTGATGCCAAAACTTCCCAAGAAGAAAGAAAATTGACTAAGTGGCTTAATCAACCAGTAGAAGATTTAAAGATAGCTTTCGGAAAACCTACCAAGATTGACTTTATGGAGAATGGAAATAGGAATTACATATATATAAAAGAAAAGATTAAGATAAAGTGTGTGAGAAAATTTGAAATTAATCCAAAAAATTTAGTCGTGGGTTTTAGCAGTAAAAACTGTTTTTAAATTTAAAACTTAAATGCTTATTTAGAAATATTTCCAGTTTTTAGTACAAAACTATATTCTTCCGCAAGTTCTGTTATAGCGTTATCTCTACCGCTCATACCACCGTGTCCTGCAGCTTCCATTTTACATTTTAATAATTGTATATTTTGATCTTTTTTAACATCTCTAAGCCTAGCAATGTATTTTACTGGCTCCGAATAAAGAACACGATTATCAAATAAGGAGGTTGTAATTAACATTGGCGGGTAGGAAGTTTTTTTTAAATTATTGTATGGCGAATAGGATAAAATATAATCAAAATATTCCTTACTCTTAAGTGGATTACCCCACAACTCCCATTCAGCAGGTGTAAGAGGCAGTCTTTCGTTTAGCATAGTTGTCATAGTATCTACAAACGGAACCAAAAGTAACATTGCAAAAAATAAATCCGGTGACATATTGGCTACCGCACCACCAGTCAAACCACCTGCTGAGCCTCCATAGAAACAAATACCACCTTTATAAGTATAGCCGTGATTAATTAAATGATTAGCACAAGCAATGTAGTCTAAGAATGTATTTTTTTTTAATTTTTTTTTACCTTCTTCATGCCAAGAATCTCCTAGGTCTCCTCCTCCTCTAATATGAGCTATAGCAAAAGTAATTCCTCTATCGACCAAACAAAAACGTGAAGCACTAAAAGAAGGAGATATGCTATGTTTATATGCCCCATAAGCATAAAGTAAGATTTTTGACTTACTATCTTGTTGTGAATCTTTTCGTCTTACGAGAGTTATTGGAATCATTCTTCCATCATGTGATTTTGCTTTAATTCTTTCAGTTATATATTTATTAGAGTCATGCCCCGAAGGTATTTCAATTTCTTTTACAAGTTTTTTTTCTTTAGTAATAATATCGTATTCATAAATTTTTCCTGGAGTGGCCATACTTTCCCAACTCACTCTTATTTTTGATGTATTTGTATCTTTCTGCATTTGTGAAGCTCCAGGACAGCCTACTGCCTCATCAGAAATTATAATTTCCTCCTCATCGTTTGTTTTTATATTTCTGACAAACAATTTTTGAATAGCATCTGATTTTTCGGATCTAATAATAAAATTATCTAAGAAATCTAAACCACCTATAACAGTCTCTTTTTTAGGCGGTATAAACTCTTCAAGCTTTTCAATATTTTTTGTTTTACATCTTAATATTTTGTAATCTCTAGAGCCTTCATTTGTATGTAAATAAAAATATCCCTTCCAGGAATCTATAGAGTATCGAACATCTTTTTTTCTTTTTTTAAATAATTGTGGCCTTATCTCTTCTTGGCCTGAAGGAAAAAAATATTCTTCAGTCGTTATATGATCAGATGTTGATATAACAAAAAATTTTTCATCAGCAGTTAAACTTATACCACATGTAAATGTTTCATCTTTTTCCTCGAAAATTAATTTGTCATCTTTTATATTAGTCCCTAAATTGTGCTTATAAATTTGCCTAGGTCGGTGGTATTTATCTAATTTAGAGTAAAAAAAACTTTTACTATCCAATGACCAAGTAACTGAACCACTTGTATTTTCTATTTTGTCTTTTTGAATTTCATTTTTTTCCAGGTCTTTAAGGTATATAGTGTAATATTCTGATCCCTTAAGATCTAAAGAATAAGCTAAAAACTTATCGCAATGTGAAACGCTAACTGTTCCAATTCCAAAATACTCTGAGCCATATTTTTTTTTTTCCAGATCACCATCAAAATAAACCTCTTCAGGTTTAGACCCGTCTATTATTTGTCTTAATTTTTTACCATAGTTTCCTTTTTCTTCAGTTTTTGTCCAATAGTAATATTTTCTGTCTTTAAATTTGAGCGATGTATCGTTCAATTTTATTTTTGACTTAATTTCTTTGAAAAGTTTTTTTTGTAAATTTTTAGTATCATTAAAATATTCTTCAGTTAACTCATTATTTTTTTCTATATAACTTTTAACATCTGGCAATATCTTATTAGAATCTTTCAAAACATCTAAAATATTAGCTTGATCTACCCAAGAATACTCATCATTTAATTCGATATTATGATATTTTTTCACATTCTTTATTTTTCTTAATTTTGGTATATTCATAAGTAGGAGATTATATGAATTTATTTTTATTAGGAATATTCATTTTTGTCATTGTTTATTTATTTTTGAATTGGTTCGCAAGCACTAGTTCAAAAATGATTGCTACAACAATAAAAAAAATAGCAGTTTATTTGTCACTTATTCTTGCAGCAATTTTAACTATTGCTGGAAAATACCTTTTTTCTTTACCCTTTCTTATTGTTTTGATGACTGGTTTGAAAATAAAGGGTTTTACAGCCATTCAAATGCTTCAATTGTGGAGACTTATACAGTTTTTAAAACAGTCAGGCAGATTTTCTGGCGGTCAGTTTAGCAACCCACAGGGTTCATCAAGCATTAGCAATGATGAGGCTTATAAATTGCTAGGTTTATCTAAAGGCTGCAACAAAGATGATGTTTTACAAGCTGCAATGAAACTTCAAAAAAAAATTCATCCAGATATGAATAGGGATGTTAAAACAGAAAGATTAAGCCAATTGGTTAATGAAGCTAGAGATAAAATTTTAAAAACAGATTTTAATTAAGATAATAGTTCAATAGCCCTATTGTAAACCTTGTCAAAGGAAATCTTATCTTTTCCCAAGGTATCATGGGTAGTAGTTTCTTCTGTTTCACCTTCTGGAATTATAATATTTATGTTAGTTGAGTATTTTCCATAAGCCATAACTGGACTATCCATAAATAAAGCCAAACATTTCAAACCTAAAGCAGAAGATAAATGAAGCCATCCAGTATCGTTTCCTATGTATAAATCACAATTTTTAATTACTGGCATTGTATCTTTTATTCTTAAGTCACTAAATGACAAACAATTTTTACCAATTTTTGAATTAAGTACTTGATCAATTAAATCTTTATCATTTTTTCCACCTGCTAGATAAAATTTGCAAGGAAATAATTTATTAATTTTTTCACATAAGTTAATATAATTCATTATATCCCATCTTTTTGTGGGCCCACTAGCAGATAGCCCTAAACAAATATATTTGTAACTTTTTGAAGAACTATCTTTTTTATTATCTTCTTTTAATTTTATTATTGGCTGAGTTGAAACAACTTCATTTAATTCATTCTCAGTAAATACCTTTGCTGATAAAACTATATTATCTTTTTTTCTTAAAAGAGGATATTGAGAAATTTTTTTAATTCCAGCAAATTTAGTAACTAAAAAATACCTCAAAGAACTACTAAAAATTAAAACTTTATCAAAGTTTTTAAATTTAATATCCCTAACTAACTTGAAAAATCCAGAAATTCCATCATGGACTCCAGAATTTTTATTGTTTCTATCTAAAAGGATTATTTCATTAATATGTTCGTCATAAGCCAACAATTCGTTTGCTCTAGAGTTGTCTTTAACCAAAAGAGAAATCTTAGTTTTGTATTTTTTAGCTATAGCCTGAATATAAGGGAGATATATAATCATATCACCCATTCCAATTTTTGGTTGTATTACTAAAACTTTCATTTTTGTCTATATTATTATAACTTAGACAGATAATTTAGGTAAGATTATGATAAAAAAAGGAGTATATGCTGCTGGTTTAAGTATTTTGAATGAAGATTACACTCTCAATATAGACGCCACAATAAATCATGCAGAATCCATAATTAAAAGAGGTCTACACGGGGTATTCTTTTTTGGGTCTACTGGACAAAGTCAATTAATCTCATCTATAGAAAAAAAGGAATTAATATCTAAACTTTCAGTAAGCAAATTTAAAAAACAATTTTTTCTAGGCACAGGAAACAACTCTTTAAAAGAAAATATAGATATCATTAAATATGCAGTGGAGTATGGATTTCAGACATTTCTTATTATGCCACCAGCTTATTACGTCGGTAACACAGATGAAGGAGTTTTTAATTTTTATTCATCAATTATTTCAGAAATACCAAAAATTAAAATTATTCTTTACAATTTTGAGAAATTAAGTGGTTACAAATTTAGCGAAAAATCAGTAAAAAAGTTAGTAGAAATATTTCCAAAAAATATTGTAGGCTGCAAAGACTCAAGTTACAATCTATTTGAGACTTTAAAAATTTCAAATTTTTTAGTTTTTCCTGGATCTGAAACGAAACTTCTTAAAGGTTTAGAAATAGGGTGTGCAGGCTGCATTTCTGCAGTAACTAATGTTACCCATTCTATGTCGAGAAAAGTTTTTGATGACTTTGAAAAAAACACAAAACAATCCGTAAATGACAAACTAGTTTTAGTTAGAAAAACTTTTGATGAATACAATTTAATTTCTGCACTTCATGCTTTTATGTCCGTTAATAATAAAGATTTTAAAAATTTATTACCTCCTTTAGTCTTACTTAATTCAGAAAAACAAAAAGAACTTTTATTTAAATTAGAAAAAATAAATTTTATCCCAGTTAAGGAAATGGCAGCTTAAAATATGTTAGTAGCAAGATTGTTTTCAAAAATTTTTAAAACTGAAGGAATTATACTAATTGATAGTAGTGGTCAAAAATATATTTGTGGTGAACCAAATAAAGAAAAACCTATTATAGTAAAATTATTAAAAAAGAATCTAAATTGGAAACTAATTCTTGATCCAGAATTGGAATTTCCAGAAGCTTATATGCGTGGAGACTTAATAATTGAAAATGCTTCCATGAAAGATTTTCTAATGCTTATTTGTAAGAACCTTGGAAGAAATGAAATAAATAAGACAAGTTATATTTCAAAAAAAATGTTTCAAATTTGGAGGTTTTTTTCAAATTACAATCTTCCAGGAAAATCAAAAAAAGATATTGAACATCACTACGATATTGGAGGAGAAAAAGGTGAGAAACTTTACGATATGTTTTTGGATAATCTTCATAGACAGTATTCCTGCGCTTATTGGAAAGATGATACAAAAACCTTAGAGGAGGCACAACAAAATAAAATTAATCATATAATAAAAAAGTTGAATATTAGCTCAGACCAAAAAGTTCTTGAAGTTGGTTGCGGTTGGGGCGGCATGGCTTTTGAAATAGCAAAGCAAAAAGGATGTGAGGTAACAGGTATTTCTTTAAGCAAAAATCAAATCAATTATTGTAAAAAAAAGGCTAAAGAAATGAAATTAGATAACCAAGTTCAGTTTGAGCTTATTGACTATAGAGAAATAAAAGGAAATTTTGATAGGATTTACTCAGTAGGCATGTTTGAGCATGTTGGAAAAAAGTTTTATAAATCTTTTTTTAGATCAATGAACAGATTATTAAAAGAAAATGGGAGATTTTTACTTCATACAATCGGTTCGGTAGATGCTCCCACTCCCCCAAACAGATTTATAAATAAATATATTTTTCCTGGAGGAGTAGTTCCCTCTTTTTCAGAAATAATAAATCCCATACAAAAAACAGGTCTAATTGTTGCAGATAGCGAAACCCTTATAAGGCACTACGACAGAACTCTAGAGCAGTGGCTCGATAGATTTATAAATAAAAAAAAAGAAGCTAAAGATTTGTTTGATGAAAAATTTGTCAAGATGTGGGAGTTCTACTTAGCAAGTTGTGCTGCGGCCTTTAGATATAGAGATCTTGTTGTTTTTCAATTACAAATTGTGAAGAACTTTCAATCAGCTAGTAGAACTCGAGACTATATTTATTCATAAAACCTGTTATTTAATAAGTATCAGGTATGAAAAAAAAGAAAAAAAAATTTAAAAAGCGCAAAAGTAAAAAAAAATTTAAAAAGCGCAAAAGTAAAAAAAAATCTAATAGACGGTTGAGAAAAAAAAACAAAAGAATTCTTTTAAAAAAAAAGAAGACAAAAAAAACTAAAAAGAAAATTTCTAAAGTTCAAAATAGTTCAAAATTAGCAATAATTAAAATTATTAGATTTACAGAAAAATTAAAAGTAAAGTCAACTTTTAATTTTAACCTTGATCAAATTTTACAGAATTTTTTTCAAGGAATATCTAACAAAATATCTTTCAAAGTAGAAGCCATCAAAGCAATAATAGAAGAAGAAAAAGAGAGAAAAAAACAGCTCAAAATCAAGCAAATGCAAAAGGATAAAACAGATAGAATAAAAAAAATAAAAATTGAACAACAATTAAAGTTAGAAGAAAAACAAAAAGAATTCAGGCAAGAGGTCAAGTTACAGAAAGATAGGAGAAAAGACTTACAAAAGTTTATAAGACTTGAGCAAGCTGAATTAAGGAGAGAGCAAGCTCTTAAACAAAGAAAATTTTTAGAACAAATTAAATTAGAAAAAAGGATTGAACAATTTAGGAAAAGAGAAGCCCTTGAAATTAAAAACTTAGAAAAATTTGTTTTAGGCCAGGAAAGAGAATCATATGAAGCTGTTCAAGAAAGAATAGATTTAATCAAGAAAAAGTATCAAGCTTTAAGAGATCAAAAAATCAGAGAAAGAATACAACAGCTTGGTATTGAAGTAACTGAGAGCGATGATCGTTCAGCCCTTTTAGAGAAAGAAAGGCAATATAACTTAGATAGACAAAAAATAGAGTTTGCTCTTGAAAGTTACTATAGATCCATGGCTTCTTGCGTATTTCAGCTCAACAGAAGGTGGATGCCAAAAAAAATGTCTTTACTAAGAGTAATTGATCGTCGTTTTGAAAATTCAGAAATATTTATTAAACTTGATGAAGACGAAGATGAAAAATGGTTAATACTAGTTTATATTAAAGATAACAATCCAGAGTCCGGTATCATTGTTGAAGATAAAACTAACCCTGAAAAAAATATTTCTTTGGAGTACAAAACGAATGAAATATTTAAATTTTCAGATACTTTAGTAGACTCCCTAACTAATTTTATTGATAGGGAGTTTAAAAAAAGTAGACCTAATTAATAATTTTTTCTAATGTTTTAAGCTCACCAATTTTAAAAACTATTGCATCACTTTTTTTAAAACCTAATTTTTCTGCATTGTCTTTGAATCTTTTCGGTGGCTCCATGATAGGCTCTAAAGAAAGAATTACCGTACCCCAGTGCATCCCAATAACTTTTTTACTATTTAAATCCTTTGCAATTTTTAAAGCTTGTTCCGGGTTCGTATGATAAACAGATCTATCTTTAACTGGCATAATTGGATAAAAATTATATGCACCAATGTTTATAAAAGTTAAATCTATTGGACCATACTTTTTTCCCAGATCTTTATATATGTTACCTTCACCCGTATCACACGCAAAAAGAATTTTTTTATTTTGGTATTCAATTAAAAAACTTCCCCATAAAGTTTTATTTGAGTCAAACAAACTTCTTTTTGACCAATGAACTGCTGGCAGCAAGGTAACCTTAATATCTTTATTGATTTGAATTTTCTCATACCAATCTAATTCATTAACATCACTAAAGTTTTTAAAATATTTAGATAATTTTAGAGGTGTTATAACTTTTGACTTTTTATAAGGAAAGTTTCTAATAGCAGATGCATCCAGATGATCGTAGTGGTTATGCGTTAGTAAAAGTAAATCGACTGCGGGCAGGTCTTTAAGCTTTATAGCAGGATCTACATATCTTTTCGGACCAAAAATTAAAGGGCCAGTGTTTTTTGAAAACAAAGGATCGGTAATAATTGTAGTACCACCTAATTTAATTAAGAATGTAGCATGACCTATCCAAGCAACATAATCATTATTTTTATACTCTTCTAAATTTTTTAGTACTTCCTCTCTTGGAACAACGTGATCTTCTGGAAAATTAATTTTTATTTTTTTTCTTTCTTCATTAAAAATTTTGTATGACCATTTAATATTCGAGTCTCTTTTTGGTGATCCCTCGGGATTTCTAAAAGTTCCATCTTCTAGGTGGTGAAACGGTAATTTTTTATCCATTGAATTTCCAATAGTAGTATATGTGAAAATAATAAATAAAAATAAAAAAAATTTTTTCATACTTTTATTTATTTATAGATTTTAAAAAAAAGGGCTAGAAAAATCTAGCCCTTTTACTGTTACCAATTGTCCGATTAGCTATTTTTTTTACAGTTTTCCTTATTTATTTTTTCATCAAAAGTTTTGACAGTTTCTTTATCAACGAACCAAACAAATGATTTTTCGAAGCTGCCATCTGTAGCCGCTACTGTGCAACGCTTTCCAAGTTTAACGCTATGAGCTGTACAATTAGCCAATAACACAAACAAACTTAATATAGATATTGTTTTCATGATGAAAATTTAAAATTAAACTTTGTATTATAGGTGTCATAATAATGTTTAAATTAAGTTTATTAATTCATACATTTATAAAGTTTAAGACAAATATTTGCCAAAATCAGATTTAAATAGGTATTAAATTTTATAAATTTTTATAGGTTTCTCGCTAAATTTTTTACTTTTTCCATTTGATTTTCAAATACTTTTTCTTTCATTCCAGGAAGGACTTCATAAAATCTTAAATATTTAATTTTCATACCTCCCAGCTTCAACACTCCTGCTTTTATTCTACGAAAAGGAATATTTTGGAACCAGGTAGTAATACTTAGCATTGGACCTCCATAACTCATTGACATAATTGCTAATTTATTTTTCATAGCCCCAGCTATTGGGTAACCCCAATTTCCAACAACTTTATGAAAGGAAAAAAACCATTTAGGGGCTAAAACAATATCTATCCAATTTTCCATAATCGCACTTGCTCTCAAATTATAGCAAGGAGAAATTAAAAACATAACATCTGATTTTTCCAACCTATTCCTGTAGTCAAGAATCTGATCATTTGGAGGGCTTCCATCAAAAAAATTAATTTGTTTTTCTTTATGCAGATTTATTAAATCAATTTGATGACCGCATTTTTCTGCCTCTTTAATAAAGACATCTCTTATTGCTGCATTAAAAGACTTATCCGTATTATAATGCCCGTAAACAATAAATATTCTTTTTGGCATACTAATTGTCTATATTATTTTTTTTTTCATTCCAGAAAAAAATTCCAGAACCAACACCTATTGATATTGCAGAAACTATCCAAGCTCCTTCTTGCTCGCTAAAAATCACAAGTATTCCAAATACTACTGCAATTATTCCTAAAGTTTTATTGTTCATATTTATACAACTATACTATAAAACTTTAAGTTTTCATAAATATCGTATAATTAGAGATATGGAGTCGTTACTTATATCTTTAATAATTGTATCTATTATCCTCAATATAGGAGTGATCTTTTTTTTATTTAATAAAAAACCAAAGAATGAAGATAAATCAGAGCAATTTCTTAAAGAAGAAATAAGTTCTTTAAGAAACTCATTTAGCCAATCTTTTGGAGTAATGTCAAAAGATATTGCCAAAGACATGACAGGTGCACTTACTAGAGTTGATGAAAAAGTTAATATTTTTAACAAACAAGTAGAAGTGTTAAACAAAAGCCAAGAAAACTTTAGTAGAATTTTAGCAGGTGTAAAACAATATGGTGTGCTGGCAGAATTTTCTTTAGCCTCTTTATTAAAGGATTTGCTTCCCGCCTCTCAGTTTATTGAAAATGTCAAAACAAAACCAGAGGAGACATCAGAAACAGTTGAGTTCGCTATTAAACTTCAGGATGTTTTGGTTCCTGTAGACAGTCATTGGCCCGTAGAAAAATTTAAAGCAATTGATGATGCCTATCGCAATAATGACAAGCAAAATTTAGCTGAAGCAAGAAAGGATTTAGCGTCAGCTTTTAGAAACAAAGCGAAGTCTGTTAATGCAAAGTATATTTCTCCTCCAAAAACTACTGATTTTGCAATTGTGTATGCTCCAACCGAAGGATTGTTTGCAGAACTTTCTAGTTATAGAGATCCCAAAACAAAAGAATTGCTGCTACAAGAGTTAAGAACAAAATATAAAGTGACTATCGCAGGACCTAACACTTTATCAGCAATTCTCCAGTCATATCATCTAGGTTTTCAAACCTTACAGGTACAGAAACACGCAACCCAGATATACGGGGACTTAAGAACTATCTCATCGAGATTTGAAAAACATTTTGATGGAATTAAAGACTTAAGAAAAAAACTAGAACAAGCTATGACTTCCACTGATAATTTTGGTAGAGATGCTCGATCTATAATGAATACTCTAGGAAATATAAAAGACCCTGATACAGTAAAAGATACTGTAGAGGATAACCCACAAAAAATTAAAGTCTTAAAATAATAATTATACATGTCAAACTTTGTCTTTTATGATTTTGAGACCAGTTCTTCTAATAAGTATTGGGGACAAATTATTCAAATAGGCGCAATACTGACCAATGATAATTTAGAAGAGTTAGATAGATACGATGCAAGATGCAGATTAAGTCCTGGTATAATTCCAGAAGCTATGTCGTTAATAGTCAACAAATCAACTCCTAAAATATTAAAAAGCTCAAATCTTTCTCATTATGAAATGATAAGACAGTTTGTTGACACTTTAAAGAAATGGGGAAAGGCTACATATATTGGATTTAATAGCATTGAATTCGATGAAGAGTTTTTAAGATGTACTCTTTTTCAAACTCTAGAATACCCTTATCTCACAAGTACAAATGGAAATTCTAGAGGAGATATTTTAAGTCTTTCTAGAGCTGCAAATCTTTATTATCCAAACACATTAAAAAATTCAATTAACGAAAAAGGAAATGCGATTTATAAATTAGATAAAATGGCCCCCCTAAATGGCATAAAACATGGAGACGCACACAGTGCAATAGGTGATGTAGTTGCCACTGTAGGTGTAGCAAAGATTATTGTGAAAAAAGCTCCCAATGTTTGGAAGGCAAGTTTATTAACTATGGATAAAACACAATCTTTAGAATTGATAAAAAATGAAATCTATTTTTGTACAAATGAATATTTTTATGGAAAAAGTAGGCCTTACGTTCAAACTTTTGTATGTCAACACCCCATATATCAATGGCCTCTATGTTTTGATTTGAGACAAGACCCAAACATTTATTTGAATATGCCAATAAAAGAATTAGCCCTCTCAATGAAAAAAACTCCAAAGTTTTTAAGAATAGTAAGACACAACAAACATCCAATAATCATGAACCCTTCTTATGCAGATGATTTTGAAGAATACAAAGTTATTGGTAAAAACAAATTATCTGAGAGAGCAAACCTTATTAAGAATGATAAAAAATTTGCAGAAAAAATAAAAATTATAAAACAAGAAGAAGCAGAAGAAAAAGAACAGATGAAATCACAAGAAGATATATATAATGAGGAAAGTATTTATACCAAGTTTACAACCACAGAGGATAATAAAATAATGCCCGAATTTCACAGCGCTGAATGGGAAAAAAAACCATTAATAATATCTAGATTTAAAGATGAAAGACTTAGATATTTTGGAAAAAAGCTTCTTTATATGGAAAAACCTGAACTTTTGTCTAAAGATGAATATAAAATAATGCACAAAGATACAGCAAAAAAACTACTTAGTACAAATAATGAAAAATGGAACACAATACCCAGGACATACTCTGAAATAGACACTCTAAGGGAAAAATTTCGGAGAGAAGAAGAATCTGAAAAGCTTATAATTTTAGATGAAATAAACGCGTACGTTGAAGAGTTAGAGAAAATTTATTCTTCTGCATAGTTGACTTTGATTAAAAAAACTTTATTTATAAATAATGCCCACTAAAGCAATCACAGATGAAAGTTTCGAAGTAGACGTTATAAAATCTGAAAAACCTACAATTGTAGATTTTTGGGCAGAGTGGTGTGGGCCCTGTAAACAGATCGGTCCAGCGCTAGAAGAAATTTCCGACGAGCTAAAAGACCAAGTTGTAATTGCAAAGCATAATATTGACAAAGAACCTAATATGCCTACAAAGTATGGCATCAGAGGTATACCAACTATGTTATTGTTTAAAGGTGGAGAATTAAAAGCTACAAAAGTTGGAGCCTCAACAAAATCAAATATAGTAGAATGGATAAAAGAAAATATTTAATTTTTCTTTAGAACATCTCCAACTAAATACAAACTTCCAAAGATTATAATTATTTTTTTTTTTTTATTAGATATTTTTTTTAAAGCATCAGTGACACTTTTGCTTATTTCGGCATCAAAATTTTGATTTTCACATATCAATTTTAACTTACTAGCTTGGATTGAATTTGGTTCATTGGGTATATTAACAGTATAAATTTTTTTGATTGAGTTTTTAAAAACTTTAATAAATTTTTCTGGAAGTTTATTTTTTTTCATCCCCAGTATGCCATAGATAGGTAAATTTAAAGTGTTTAGGTAGTTATGAAGATTTTTTGCACTTTCTATAGAGTGGCAACCGTCAACTAATAATTTTTCATTTTTGTGAATTACATTTATTAGATTTCCTTTTTTAATATATTGAACACGACCTTCAAATTTAATTTTAGGTATAGTATTTATTATTGTTTTTTTACTTACACCAAGATCTAAAGCCACCTTAATAGCTAATCCAAGGTTTTCTACCAATGCTTTACTTTTTATATGCTTATTCTTAATTAGTATCTTGTTAGTTTTGTCAATATAATAATAAATATCTTTAACATTTTTTATTCTCCAATGAGAGGGATAAATTATTTTACTAGGGTTATTATTTAAAATTTTTTTTATTATTCTTAAAGTTTTAGTTTTTTGTTTTGAAATATAAATAGTCGTATTTTTGCTTAGACTCCCTACTTTTTGTCTACAAATTTCTTTTAAAGTTTTAGGATTAACCCAATCTTGATGTTGAAAATTTATATTTGTTACAATTTGAGCTTTTGGATTTAACCATAGATTAGTACTATCTTTTTTAAATAATAGTCCACTTTCTACAAGATTGTAGGATATGTTTTTAAGTTCTTTTGCTGCAAGTATATAAACACAAGTTAAAAGCTCGAATAGAGTGAGTTTCAATTTTTTTTTTTCAATTAACTTAATAAGTGTTTTAATTTTTTTAATAGAGATATAATTATCTTTTAACCAAATTCTATGTCGAAAATCATAAAGATGTGGACTTGTAAATGCCGTAGTGTTTTTTTTACCCGATTCTAGAAAATACTTTAAAGAAGTAAGAACACTCATTTTGCCGTCACTTCCTAAGATGTTTATAGGGTTAACTAGGGAAAGGTGAGGATTATTAAACTTATATAAAACTTTATTTATTCGATTTAGGTCTAAGTTTATTCTACGGCTATACCGCTTTTGTAACTTCTTGTAGAGACTTGTCGATTGTAACAGCATTTGATTTATCAGTATTAGCTCTAGTCTCCTCTTTTTTCAACAATACACTAAGTAGCGTTCCTATTGTAGAACTTAGATATTTTCTTTCAACCACGAGATCAATGCCCCCACATTGATCTTTAACATACTCAGCTGTCTGAAACTCTTCAGGCAAAGTTTCTTTTACTGTATCCTGGATAACCCTTCTACCTGCAAATCCTATAGTTGCTCTAGGTTCACCTATCAAAATGTCTCCTAACATAGCCCAAGAAGCAGTCACACCTCCAGTCGTCGGATTAGTTAAAACAACAATAAAAGGAAGATTATTTTTCTTTAACTCGTTTACAGCTAATACTGTTCTACTCATTTGCATTAACGCAATGGAAGACTCCATCATTCTTTGACCGCCGCTACAACTAAAAAAAACAAAAGGCGTTTTATTATTTATTGCATGTTGAATTCCAGAGATAAATGCTTCACCCGATGCTGAACCAAATGATCCTCCAATAAATCTAAAATCTTGAGCTCCAGATGTTATATCGATACCATTTAATTTGCCTCGAGCTATTAATATTGCGTCATCCTGATTAGTAACTTCTCTAGCCGACTTTAACCTTGCAGTATATTTTTTATTATCTATAAAACCTAACGGATCATCTTTTGGAAGTGGAGTTTCTATAATCTCAAATTCTTTGTTATCAAAAAAGATTTTAAATCTATCCAAGCATGATAATTTGTGATGCATACCGCATTTAGGGCAACAATTTAAATTGGCAATCAGGTCTTCTTTATAAATTAAATTTTTACAACTACATGTTGTCCATAAAGAATCTTTTGACTCAGAAGACTTTTTTCTAAAGAGAGAATTAATTTTAGGTTTTAAAAATTTTGTAATCCAGTTCATATTGATACTTTAATTAAATATATAAATTTGGCAAATTTTTGTTCTTTTTTTATTGATAAATATAAAATTTTTTCCATATTTTAAGAGCTTTTGGTTTTACACAAATCATATCTACCTTAATTTTATTTCTATTCAGATGCTTTATCAACTTTAACAAAATTTTTTTGCTTTTTCCTAGTAAATCAGGTGAAGTTAAGCAGATCTTCTTTTTATGTCTTTTTAAATATTTATAATCATCCAAAGATAGAAACTTGTTTTCAAAGAAATCATACCAAACCCATTTAATTTTCTTAAAATATTTATTTTTTAAATTATGTTTTTCAAAGTAAGAAAAACGTAAGAATATATTTTTTGAAACTTTAGTCGTAGCTAGTTCTACAAATTCTGAAGAAATTAAGTTAAGAAGTAAAAATTTAATTTTTTTTCTTTTAAGGAGCGCTGAAACTTTTTTGGCTATTCCAGTAGATTTAATATCAACTACTAAAAAAAAATTCTTAAAAAAATTAATATTTTTAGAAAAGTTTAACTCCTTTTTAAATGGATCATGAGATATAATTATTTTTTTACCACTTGATCTTAAGTCAATTTCTAATCCATCCACATTTTTTTTTTTCTATTTTTGAAATTTTTTTTAAAGTATTTTGTCTATGATATATAAATAAGGTCATCTCATTATTCTTATTTTCACTATTCCTACAAACATTTTAAGCGCTAGAAAGTACTTTGATAAAAAACTTTTATTCCAAGACGATGAACCATGTATCCTATTCTCCTGAACAACTGGAAGTCTTATAATTTCTTTATTTTTCATTTTAGAAACCATATAATATAAATATAAATCTAGCATAAGATCTTTTGGGGTATTTTTAAACAAATTAAGAAGTTTTCTAGAAAAAAAATTTGGTTGTGCATTAATATCATATAGGACTTTAGTTAATAAAACTGAAGCTATTATACTCATCGACATTGTAAATAAATTTTCAATCGTAGTTCTACTTTTTCTTCGTCCTTTAATTAAGATACCTTCTTTTTTATTTTTTGGATCTTGTAAAATATCATAAACTTTTGATAAAACTTTCATGTCATACTGAAGGTCACTATGAATCCATCCAACAAATTCACAGTTAGTTATTTTAAGGCCCTGGTAGATACCATTGCCCCACCCTAAGTTCTCTTCTATGTTTAAAAAAGTAATACTAGGAAATTTCTTTTTATTTTGAGACATGACCATCCAACTATTATCTGTTGAGCCATTATTAACTATTATAAATTCGAATTTCTCCAAAAGCTCATAATTATTTAACTGATCAAGTAAAATAGGAATATTTTTCTCTTCATTATGGCAAGAAATAACGCAAGATATAATTTTTTTATCCATTAAAATATTTATCCCAAAAATTAAATTCTCTTAAAAGTTTTGGCGTTCCCATATTTACATAAACATCATCACGTATACAAGAAACTTTAAATTTCATTTTAATTGCTACTTTAATTAAATTATCTATATAAATTTCATTTTTATAATTTTCATTTCTAGCTTTATGAAAGCACTCACTAAAAATTCTTTTATTTTTAAAATAAAAACTACCAGTTAATCTAGAGGAATTTAGTATTTTTGGACTTTTAAGCCATATTTTTTCTAATCTATTTTTTTGAGATTTTACCCATGTACCTTCAGAAGTATGACTATCTGTTTCATAATTGTCTGTAATAAACACAAGAATGTCAGATTTTTTAGTAAGTTTTTTGTAAAGATTAATATCAAATAATGAGAAATTATCACAAGAATTAATAAACAAAGAATCCTCATCATCTATTAAATGAAACATTTTATAAACACTGTCGGCTTGCCCTTTTGATAGTTTGTTTAATTTATAAATTTTAAATTTTTCTTTCAAAGTTTTATGTTCTTTTAACGTAATCAAATTAATTTTGTTTTTTTGAGGTAAAAATTTTTTAATTAAATTAATCATGATTTCATTTTTTTTACCAGCTTTACATAAAAATTTAGGTATTTTAATATTTTCCTTTAAGAATCTTTTACCCAATCCTGCAGAAGGAATAATTATTTTATCAGCTAAATAAGAATTATTTATTTTTTTAACAAAATTATTTTTGAGATTTGAATAATTTTTCCATTTTTTAAATATTTCAAAATATTCTGGTTTTCCAATATGAACAAAATTATCTATATGTAAAACTTTTTTTGTATTTAAAAAGTTATACGATAAGGATGGAAAAAATTCTTTGTTTACTTTGATATTTTTTTTGATTATTTTTTTCATCGAAGTAAGCATTTCTGAGCTTTTTTTAAAAAAAAATAATCCAATAGACAAACTTTCCCTCTGCCAACTTTTTGTGAAACTACCTTTCTCTTTTACTTTAATAATATTTGATTTTTTTGTCTTACAAAAAGCATAGTTATTATTATCTACCGTAAATGGATGCCAACCTTTATAACAGAAAACAGTATTATTCTTTAATGATCGAAACTTTTTTTTATTCCAAAGCCAATGAATGTCACAGTAACTAATAAATACATTCTCTAGATTTGAAATTTTATTTTTAATTTTATAAACTGTGTAGAGTGGCCCAAGATTGTGACCTTTAATAAAATATATTTTAGAGTTTTCGTATTTTTTTAAGAAATTAATATATTTTTTTTCAAGATTATCTCTTACAATAAAAATCTTTTTATACTCTCTAGGAAAGTTTTTAACAATAATATCGATCATATTATTGCTATTATCTATTTTTAGAAAAGGTTTAAGATTCTTGTATCCAGCTTTAACAAATCTTTTTCCATACCCAGCTAAAGGTATGATTAAATGATTAGACATTTTTTAATTTTTTTTTAATTAGTGAAAGATTTTTTTTATAACCTTCAATATTAGCAGACTTAACTAATGACCAGCCAGCAAGATAGTCAGCCCCAAAATTTTGACATAAAAGGATATTATCTCTATTTAACCCACCGTCTATTTCAATTTTAAGATCTAATTTATTTTTTAAAGCAAATTTTCTTAAGGTGATAGATTTAAAAAGAATTTGTTCGTTAAAAAATTGTCCTCCAAATCCTACTGGAACCCCCATCAAAACAACCCAATTTATATTATTTTTAACAATAGTATTAAGAACTTCCTCATCTATAATTTCATCAACTTCCAGAAATAAGCCGACATTTTTATTAGTAGCTTTTATTGCATTTATACCATCATATATTTCTTTGGGATTTGAAAAGGATTTTCTGTGAATTCCAATATTATCCGCCCCAAGGTTTGCGTACTTGTTTATATAGCTTTCTTTGTTACCATAGTGCGGATTCATAGCCATAAGATGCAGATGTACAATGTTTTTTGGACTTAAATCTTTTATATACGATACTTTATTTTCAACATTAAGAACTCTATTTATAAATTTTCCATCTCCAACATCGATATGAAATCTTCTGTACCCAAATTTGTTTGATGAACTAATTAATTTTTTGAAATTATTACCATAATCAACTTCTATTGGTGAGGGGAGAAAAACTGAGTTAGTTTTCTTAAGGTTTATATTAATCTTTTTAAAATTGTTAATTTCATTGAAGATAGAATTAGTAATAGATTTAATTTGTAAAGAATTATAATTATACAACTTGTATTTAAAATAATTTATATCTTGCTCAGTTAATGTGGGAGAATTTATATTTCTCATAATATCTAAACATTTATATTTTAAAGAACTTTTAATTTGTTCTTTCTTTTTGTGAGCAATATTTTTTAAATTATTTCTTATTAGATGAAGCTTGGTTTTTTCTTGATCATTTTTAGACTTAACAATAGATTTTAGTTTTTCAGGTAGATTTGAAACCAAACATTGTAAAAAATCACCTGCTACATTTATTTTTTTACATCCTCCCACAGCATTCTTCAAAGTTTCCGGGTGACTTCTAGATGTTCCATGAAGAACAGCAGAAACTAAGCCAAATTTTTTAGTATTTTCAATCCAAACTTCTGATGTCTCGACTTTCACAGATTTATTATCATGGCCATGATGCGTGGTACCTAAGTTACCAATAATCAATTTTGGCCTCATATTAACAAGTCCTAAATCAGACTGATCAAGTTTTTTAAATAAAGATTCTGAGAAAAAAATCATATCCTTTGTACTGGGTATGAAAACTTTCTTATCATTTCCTACATAATTTAATTCACTGGAACAGAACTCATAATCAAATATATTATAATTATTTATTAATTTTATTATATCAGTCTCATAATTAATTACTTGTTTAAAAAGACTTCTTTTTTCTTTAAGGAAATTTTTCTTTATATTTTTTTCTAAGATATGTGATCCATCAAGTGTATAATGGGTGACAAGATTTGATTCTTGTAGACTCTTTATAAATTTTTTAATTCTTCCTTTGGGTTTGTCATACCTGACATCTATGTGATCTATACCGATACCAAAAAGAAAGTTTTTTTCATTTTTAATATAGATATTTCTTGCACTTTCGTAAGTACTTTTAACAAATTCTCCCGAACCATCTTTAAGCTTTAGATATCCTTCAACTATTTTATTTTTATTTTTAGATTTTGGACCAATGGCATTTACCGAAGATTGTATAACAATTGGTGAATTAATAGATTGTGCTGCTTCCAAATAAGATTCAATATCAAAAGAGTCTCTTCTGATATCATAAACATTCGATGCTAAAATTGAAGAACTATCTTTTTTTAAAGAAAGCCAAAAATATAAGTCAGATAAAATTGTAGGACTTATGTTTGTTAATGAATTGAGTGATATGGTTTTCTTATTTGTGTCTACTTTGTCTTCCCATAACTCGCTTATATTTAGAGGTAAATTATTAAAATTTTTTTCAATCAAAAGGCTTATTCCTTTTCTGACACTTCTGTGTTTACTGCTTAGTAATATAAAAAGGTCTTTTTTTAATAAATCTTTATTTACATTGAAAAAACTACCTTTGCTTAGAAATAATGAATTGTCGAAAGCTTTAAATAGCTTAGTTTTTGAATTAATAAAATCTACAAATATTTTTCTGTCTTGATCGATTTTCAAATCATATTTTTTCTTTGATCTATCTTCTATTTTCACGTTATTACCTTTAGGAGACCAGTTTTTAAGAAAATCTTTCAATTTTGAAGCTAAATTTCTATCGTTTATTTTAAAGGAGATAAGATAATTTCCAATAGCAAAAGAATTTGCTCCAATACAATAAACAATTCTTTGAAAAAAGTCTCTCTCACAAAACTTTGAAAACCTATGTATCCAAAAAACTTCTTTTGAAAAATAGTTTTCCAAAATATCAACTGCAGAAATGGTTGATTCTTCTCTATTGGTGAAGATTTGTTTAACTTTATAATAATTGTCTATAAAACTAAAATATAAAAAATCTGTAGGAATAAATGCTGTTAAATCTTTGTTATTTTTATTCACCAATGGCAAATCGCTAATATTTTTCTTTTTAAATAAAAATTTATAATCTTTGTAAATTTTTCCAATATCTCTTTTAAAATTAATTGTTTCTACACCACCCTTCCAGTAAATATCAATTTCAAATTCTTTATTTTTTATTTTTATGATTAAATTAATACTATCTTTTGAATTATTCTGTATTTTATTTAATTGAAATCCTGCAAAGAAGGGAGGACTTTTGTAATATATTTTATGAAAATTATTTGTGAATTGTAAATTTAATTTAGTGTTTTTAGATTTGATATTTCTATTAATTTTTTCAACAGAATCATGAAGGAAATTTGTTAAATCTATATTTATTTCTTGAATATTTATTTTAATATTATTTGAAACAAAGGTATCAAATTTTGTTATTTCCTTTACAAAAAGTTTAAAAAAATTTTTTAGATTATAGTTTTCAATTACAGCGGGGTAGAAACTGCTTTTAATAAATTTATCCAAATTATCTTCTTTTAAATCTCTATAATTCGAAACTTTATTTATCCACTTTATGGAATAATCTTTATTTTTAATAACCGGTTTAAGATATGAAGTATTATCAACTATTAAATCATAATTATTATTATGAAGAGAAAGATGGTTTACAAAAGAAGGTACATCTATCAAATTGAAATATTCCGTTGTTTGTTTTGGACTTCTATAATGTTTTACTCTATTTATTTTTCTTTTCAAAAGTTCATTTTTTTCTCCTAGTAACAATATGTTGTAATTTATTAAATCTTCAAAATTAGGAATCGATGTATAGTGCCCCTCAACTATTATTAGACTGTCGCCAGAAATTTTTGTAGAAACAGAAAGATTGTTGTTAGCTTTTTCTCGGTTATAAAGAGAGTTAAGTTTAATCTTTACTAAATTTTTATTTCTATAGTTAAAATTTTTTATCTTTTTTAAACACTCAGATATTTTAATTAAATTCATATGGTCTTGAGACTCATAATAAAAATTTGTTTTGCTGTCTTTAAAGGTCTGTAAAGATTTTGACCTATAGTTTCTATTTTTTAAAGTCCAATCTAATTGACAGATCCAGACTGATCTAAATTTTTTTTTAATTCTTGTTTTTAAGTTATTTGCTAAAAATGTTTTTCCAGCAGCAGTAGGCCCATCTATTCCTATGATTAACGGCAAGTTATCTTTTTTTAATAATGTTATTTTTTCAATTAGTTTATTTATTAAAGGTTTGCTCATTAAATTTTTCTAATATATTTTTTCTTATGATGCCTGTCTAGGAGTTAGCAATATAAATTAAATTATTATCGTATATGAAATAAAAAATAAATTAAATTTCTTAATTAATTTACTATTTTAACCATTAATAGTATATATTATCTTAACTACAGCAACCTATATAACATACAAGTATTTATAATGTTAAAAATTAAAAAAAAAGCAAAATTTAAACATCATCAAAATAGAATGAAAAATGAAGGAGATATAAAAAACTCAAGGGCTTTCTTTTATTCAAAAAAAAGCAAAAATTTACATTTTCTTATTGAGAAAAGATTTGATTGGATGAATGATTATATAGACTTTGATTCAAAAGGACTAGAAGTTGGGACGGGTCCAGGCCTTTCAAAAGAATTTATTAAATGTAAAGATTTTAAAATTTCAGATTACACTAATGATGAATTTTTGGATTATAAAAATATAAATGTACTTGGCACACCCTTTAGTGAAAATTCCTTTGATTTTATTATATGTTCTAATATGATTCATCATGTTCCTTATCCAAAATTATTTTTTAAAGAAATGAACAGAATTTTAAAAAAAAATGGAAAATTGATAATTCAGGATGTTAGTTGTTCGGTTATGCATCAAATAATTACTTTAATTATGAAACACGAAGGTTTTAATTTTGAAACAGATGTTTTTAGTACCAAAGAAAGCTGTACAGATAATGATGATCTCTGGAGCGGAAACATTGCTATTCCTGATATGATTTTTGAAGACAAAGAATCTTTTTATAAAAATATTAATGGTTTTAAAATAATTCACCATAAATATTCAGAGTTTTTATGTTTTATAAACTCTGGAGGAGTTATCTCAAAAACATTTTATGTACCTTTAAACAAGTTTTTTTTGAAAACATTTGATTTAATTGACAGAGCATTAACAAGACTATTTCCATCAATATTTGCATTGCAACAACAACTTGTCCTTATAAAATTATAGGAAATTTTATTACAGATGATAAATAGACTTTTACTAGAATTCAATTCTTCAAAAAAGATATTACTAAATTTATTTGTATTTGTAATAATAGCAACAATTTTTATCAATTTCACCCATAATCAGATTCCATCTGAAATGAAATTTGAAAATACCAATCAAAATATAAAAATAAAACTTTCCAAAGAACTTGCCTCAAAAGATTCATATGAATTTTTTCTCAATAGAGATTGTGAAATAACTGGACATATGAAAGACAGACACAAGGTTAGGTGGGTTTTTAATATTATTTTTTTTAATATCTATGATAATTTGGTTAATTTAAATGAAGTTCTGCCTTACTATTTTAATATTATTTTATTTAGTTCAATAATTTTTTTAACTTATTTAATATTATTTCGAACCTTTGAGGTTAATCAGGTATACAAATTTTTGTTTTTATTTTTTATAACCTTTATTTTTCAGAGTATATTGAGTGAATATCAATATTCGATTATAGAGATGTTGTTTTTAAGCTTAGCGCTCAGCGCAAGTAAAAGTAAAAATTTTTCACAATTTGTGCTATGGGTTATTTTAGCTACTCTAAATAGAGAAAGTGGTATTTTAATTTCACTGACATGGCTAGTCTTCAATAAAGACTTAAAACAGACAATAATAGCATCAATATTACCTACTATTGTTTTAGTGGCTCTAAATTATGATATTTTAAGTTGTCTTCTAAATCCAAAGTTTTTTTTACCTTTAGAAAATGAACCAGGGCAGTTTAACTTTATAGATATTTTAAATAATAAAAACTATTTATCTACAGTAAAAGTTCTTATGATTAATTTTATAATTCCATTTGGCTATTGTTTTTATATTTATTTTGATACAGAAAATAAAAATAAAATAATTTTTTATATTTTGATTTTATATTTAATTGTCTTCTTAGTAGCATTGCCTTTAGATCACTTAGCTCCAAGACTAATTTTATTACCTTTATTGATTGCACTTATTTATTTTAAAGAAAGAAATAAAGTAAGGTTAAATTAAGTAGTCTTTTCTTTTAATCTGCTTACTATTTTATTTAGGTTTAATAAGATATTTTTACGTTTTTTAATTGAGTCAGTAATTGATTTACATAATTGGCTTCCAACAACAAGTCCATCTGCAGACTTAAAAGAGGATATAGTTTTATCGGTTATTCCGAATCCAATAACAATATTTTTCTTTTTGTTTATTTTTTTGATCTTATTATAATTTTCCAAAATTTTTTTAGGAGAAATTTTTAGTTTACTACCAGTTGTGCTAAGCATTGAGATATAATAACACATCTCGTGGCTATCTTTTATAATCTTTCTCATTCTTACCTTTGAAGTTGTGGGTGATAAAAGTTGAACAAAGTTAATAGATTTTTTCTTACATTTTTTTGCAAATTTTTTATTTTCTGGCCATGGTAAATCAACAACAATAAGACCATTTACGCCTACATGTTTGCATTTTTCTATGAAATTATTTTCGCCATACTGAAAAATCATATTGTAATAACCCATTAAGATTACAGGTTTAGATTTTTTAATTTTTTTGTAATTTTTAACTATTTGAAAAGCATCACTCATTTTAAATCCATTTTTTATTGATCTATAAGAACTAGTTTGAATTTTTCCACCATCTCCTATAGGAGTTGAATGAGGGTAACCAATTTCACAAATATCAACATTTTCAGATATAGATTTTAAAATTTTTAAACTTTTTCTTTTGTTGGGATCTCCTGCAACTATGTATGAAAGAAGCGCAGGCCTTTTCTCTTTTTTACAACGTTTAAATGTCAAGTTTATTTCAGATAAACTCATTGATATTTTCCCAATCTCTTTTTTAAGATATCTTTATCTTTTTTTGCATCTCCACATGAATTTACAATTATAACTGTATCTTCGCTTAATTTTGGAGAAATTTTAATAGCCTCAGAAAAAGCATGACTAGGTTCTAAGCTAGGATTTAAATTTTCATATTTAGTAACCAGTTGATATGCTTTTAAAGCTTCCTCATCACTTGCCGCAGTGTATTTTGCTCTTTTTGTATCTTTTAAGAAACAATGAATAGGAGAAACTCCAGGGTAATCAAGACCGGCACTAATTGATGCCGTTTCTTTTATTTGACCTTCCGTATCCTGATTTACATATTGTGCGGCACCGTGCAATACTCCAATTTTTGATCCGTAAGTTAAAGGCGCAGCATGCATTTTACTTTTTTTTGGTCCCCCAGCTTCTATACCAACAAACTCAATTTGTTTTTTGTCATAATCCATAAACTCATTCCAAAAACCCAATGCAGAACTTCCACCTCCAACACAATTCAATAACTTCAGTTTTTTTGGAATTATTCCAAATTCTTCTTTTATTTGAAACATTAGTTCTCTTGAGATTTGCGCAGTGCTCCACGCACAAATTTTTATAAATATATTTGGGCCCACCGTGCTTCCTACCGCCATGTGCGTTGAATCACAATTTGAAACCCAATACCGCATACACTCACTTACTGCATCTACCAGAGTTTGACTTCCAGTAGTAACTGGCACAACTATAGCACCATTTTTTTTCATAGCTTCAACATTAGGCCTTTGCCTTTTAATATCTTTTGAACCCATAAAAATTTTACATTTAAGACCAAATTTTTTTGCTGCCATTGATAGCATCTTTCCCGCGTAACCTGCGCCAGTATCTCCAACAATATATTTTTTACCGGCTCTTTTTGCGATCAGGCAGTGAACCGTAGCATTATAAATTTTATGGGCTCCACCATTTGCCTCAGACACTACTTTTGCCCATATTTGTGCACCTCCTAAATGACTAGATAAATTTTCTAGCTTTATAAATGGAGTAGGTGCACCAACCCAATTTTTAAAATAATAGTCTCTTTCTTTGATAAACTTTTTATCTTTTCTAAGTTTTTTAAAAAGAAGACTTAAATCCTCTATGGGTTTTTTTAAAGTCTCAGGAACGAAACTTCCTCCAAACCTACTACCCCAAAACCCATTTTTGTCGTGCTGATCGATTAAAGGTATTCCTTTTTTCAGTTTCATTCTAAGATAAGATTAATTTATTATTCCGCAGATTGTATTATTTTTTTTATGTTTTGAACAGGGTCTCCAAATTCATATATAGGCCTACCTATCACTGCAAAGCATTTTTCATCCGCAACTTTTGAAAAATCAGCGTAGCTCATTACTCTTTTTTGATCATGTTGTTTTTCTTCTTCGCTTCTTATACCAGGACAAAAGATTTTTAAATCTTTAGACATGGATCTTACTAACTCAAAATCTTGTGGAGAGGCTATTACTCCATCAATTCGAGATTTGATAGCCAAATCGACTAGAAGCTTAACTTGATCTTTTACAGAATTTTTTACACCTATATTTTTAAGGTCCGATTGTGAAGTTAAAACTGTAACACCAAGTAACTCAATTGAACCCGAGGCTTCTTGTGCGGCTTTTAACATCTCATAATCTCCACTAATATGAACAGTTAAATATTTTATAGTTTTTTGTGAAGCAATAGCAGCAACTGTTTTTTTTACTTGATTAGGTATTTCTGGTCCAAGTTTTAAATCTAAAAATATATCTAAACCAAGTTCTTTAAATTTTTTTAAACCTTCTATACCACAAATAGTATAGAGCTCAGTTCCAATTTTTACACCGGCAATTTGATCCTTAATTTTTTTTGATAATTCTAGAGCTTTATCAACAGAATTAAAATCTAAAGCAACAAAAATATTTTTTTTTACCATTATTATTTATTAATTTCATTTTTTAAAAATTTTGACATTTTAAAACTAATTTTTTTTCTTGCTGGTACATAAATTACCTCATTAGTTTTTGGATTTCTAGCATTGTGCTTGGCTTTTATACTTTTTATTGAGTATCTTCCAAAATTTCTTATTTCTACAGGTTTGTTTTTTACCAGGTTTGATTTGATAGACTCAATTATAATGTTGAAGATATCTTCAATTTGAGAATATTTAAGGTTAGGGTAAGTGTCTTTTAATTTTTTAATTATTTCAGACTTAACCAAGATTTTTTATTTTTTCTTTTTTTTTTGTTGCTTTTGACCCAAGGGCTTTCTCAAATATTCCCTTTAGTGTTGCGCCAGATTTAGCTGCTCCTTCACCAAATTTAGCTACAAGGCTTTTTTCTTCATCAATCTGTGCAGCCTTAACGCTTAATCCAATCTTTCTAGAGGAAATATCTAACTCAACTATTTTTGCATCTAGAGCATTACCCGGTGAAAAAACCTCTGGTCTTGCATCCATTGCTTCTTTAGCTAATTGAGATTTTTTAATTGTAACAATTAGTTTTTTATCATTATCAATAGAAACTTTAACGCCATTTTTCATAACTTCATGTATTCTTGTAGTGATTATATCTCCAACTTTCTTTTTATTTTCTTTAAACCAATCCATTGGATCATTTTCAAGTGCTCTAATAGAAAGTTTAATTTTTTCGTCTTTTATATCTAAAATTTTTGATTTTATTACATCATTTTTTTTAAATTTTTTAAGATTCTCTTCTTTTTCATCAAATGAAATTTCTTTATAATGGATCATACCAACTAAACCATTTTCTAACTCAACAAATATAGCTTTATCTGTGATATTTTTTATTTTAGCTTTAACAACAGTACCCACTTTATCCTCTAGTTTCTTCCAAGGATTTTCAAGAGTATCTTTGTAAGATAAAGAGATCCTTTTTGCTTCAGCATCAATTGAAACTATTTTTATTTTAACTTGTTGAGAAACTGATAAAACTTTAGATGGTTGAATATTCTTATTAACCCAAGACAGTTCACTATTATGTATCAATCCTTCAATACCATCTTCAAGTCTGACGAAAACACCGTAATCCATAAGCTTAGTACAAGTTCCTTCATAAATTTTTCCTATTTGATATTTTTTTTCTAAACTTTCATAAGGATCTTCTGTTAAAGCCTTTACCGAAGCAGAAACCCTGTTAGTTTTTGGATCAATCTTTGTTATTTTGACTCTCATTTTCTGTCCTATAGTAACCATATCCGCAGGTTTTTTTACTCGGCCATGAGAAAGATCGCTCACATGAAGTAATGCATCTACTCCATGTATGTCTAGAAAAATGCCCCATTCGGTACATGCTTTTACTTTAGCATCTTCAACAATGTCGCCTTGTTTTAAATTTTTAAGCATTTCTTTTACTTCAGCATCTTTACTTTTTTCTAGTACCGCTCTTCTACTAGTACAAACATTCCCTCGATTTTTATCAATTCTTGTAGCTATAACTTTTATTGGGGTATTCATAAGGTGATCAATTTTTTTAAGCGGTCTAACATCTATTTGTGATGCCGGCATAAAGGTTGGCAATCCATCGACCGTACAAATAAAACCACCCTTCACCTTTCCAGTAATGTAACCTACCAATTCCTCTTGCGTCTCAAATACTTTTTCCATTTTTTTCCAAGCATTCATTTGCCTAGCCTTATCTCTTGAAATCACTATTTCGCCTTTGAAACTTTCTATACGTTCTAAATAAACTTCTATCTTAGATCCAACTTTTAATTTCTCTAATTCATTACCAATTTTAAATTCTTCAACAGGTATCATGCCTTCCATTTTAGCTCTGCAGTCTACAACTACAAAATTTTTAAGAATTTCGGTGACAGTGGCTGAAATGATTTGATTTTCCTTAAACTTTCTCTCTTTAAAATCTTCGTTTAGTAAGCTTTCAAACTCCTTTATGGAGCTAGATTTATTTTCTTTTAATTCCTCAATTGCCATACTTTAATTTAATTTTCCCTCTTATTATTGCCGACATTTTATTTATCATATCAGGTATTTTTTTTAACTTTCCGGTGTCCACAATTATCGCATCAGGGCTTTTCAGTAAAGGACTATTCTTTCTTGATTTGTCTCTATAATTCCTTATTTTTAAAGACTTTTTAACATCTTTAAATTTAATATTTGGATTAGTTTTTTTTAATTCCTTAAATCTTCTTTTAGCAGCTGTTTTAAGATTGCATACAAAAAAAAATTTAATATGCGCTTTTGGCAAAATAACTGTCCCGATATCTCTTCCCTCTATACAAACTTTTTTATATTTAGTGGAAAATTTTCTTTGAAATAATTTTAAAATTTCCCTAATCTTTCTTTCTTTTGCTATTATTGATGTTTTTTCAGATATCTCAGGTGACTGAAGATTAATTTTATTTAATTTGTCCAATCTTAAGTTATTAAAGTTTTTTTTTAAAAAAATAATTCTATTTTTCGGGCGGTATTTAAGTAAGAGATAACTTGCATATCTATATAACAAACCAGAAGATAAAAATTTTAATTTAAATTTTTTTGAGATTATTTTTCCAGCTGTTGAAGTTCCAGTTGCTGCACCTCCATCTACTGAAATAAGAAGGCTATTTTTTTTTAATTTCAAAGTTTCCACCTATTGATTTTACTGTTCTTAAAAAAGAAGGAGCAGATGTATTTACTGTCTCAAAATTTTTTATATTAGCTTTTATTCCTGTAATCAAAGAGAGTATTACAGCTGACATACAGATCCTGTGATCTTTTAAGTTAGGAACTCTGATAACTTTATTACTCTTTTTTATTACTGATCTGCCGAATATTTTCAATTGATCTTTACCTGCAAAACTTTTTATACCAATTTGTTTTAAAATTTTTTGCATTTCTTTTATTCTATTGCTTTCCTTATTAACCAATTCTCCTACTCCTTTAAATATAGAAGTTCCATTTATCAGTCCAGCTAGACAGAAAAGTATAGGAAATTCATCAGTACTTTTAACATAAAATGAAACCGGTGATTTAAAAGGTTTTAAATTGCTACTTTTAACTATGACTTCACCCCTGGGTTCGTTGTTAATTTTTTTTATATTTTTAAAATTAATTTTTGCCCCATGTTTTTTCAGCAACTCATAAAAACCTATTCTAGTTGGATTCAAATTAACATTTTTTATCTTTAAGCTTGAATTTTTATTTAATAAAGTAAGAGCTACAAAAAAAGCAGCCGAAGATGGGTCACCACCTACATCTATATTTAAAGGAAATAAATGACTTTTTCCAGACACTTCTATTATCTTTTTTTTATTTTTTTTTACTTTAATCACTCCGGTGCTATTAAGTAGCATTCTTTCAGTATGGTCTCTGCTCATACTTTTTTCTTCTATAATTGTTTTTCCATAAGAGTTTAATCCAGCTAAAATTACAGCACTTTTTAATTGTGCTGATACTCCTGACTTATAATCTATTCCTACTGGCATTTCTGACGAGATTAGTTTTAACGGAAGATAAGATTTATTCTTTGGCAAAAAGCTTGCACCAAACTCAGACATTAAATTTATTAATTTTGACATATTTCTTTTTCTTAAAGATGAGTCACCAGTTATTTTTACTTGTATATTTGGCGTTGTAGCCATTATACCTATTAGTAATCGACATAATGTTCCGGAATTTTCAAAATTTAGAACAGTATTCTTTCGGCAGATCAAGGACCCCAATCCTTTACCGTAAACTAAATAACTTTTTGGTTTATCTTTTTTGATCTTTACCCCAAGTTTTTTAAGACACTTTATGGCAGCAAAAACATCTTCAGATTCTAATACATTTTTAACTTTAGAAATATTGTGGCTTATAGAAGCAATTAAAAAAGATCTTATAGAAATTGACTTGTCAGAGTCTACAGAAATAGACTTTTTATATTTCTTTATTTTTTTTGATACAAGAACAGAAAAACTTTTATTAAACATTGGCTCTAAGTATTATATGAGGAACCAAAATATAATTCTATCGCTTTAGATGATTTTAAAATTTGATTAGGTGTTCCCTGGGCAATAATAGTTTGTTCTCCTAAAACATATGCTCTATCTACTATATCAAAAAGATTTCTAACTTGGTGGTCAGTAACAAGTATTGCACATCCATAAGACTGTAATTTCAGAATATATTTTTGTATATCTTGAACTACAATAGGGTCCAGAGCTGCCATAGGTTCATCCAAAAGAACAACGCTTGGTTTATTAATCAAAAGTCTAGCTATCATTAATCTTCTAACCTCTCCACCAGATAATACGCTGCTGTGTAAATCTCTTAAATGTTGTAAGTTAAATTCATCAAGAAGCTTTTCTACCAAACTAATCTGTTTATCAGCGTCATTAATAGATAGCTGACAAACACCCAAAAGATTGTCATACACAGACATAGAAAAAACACTTCTCTGTTGACTTAAATATCCAATACCAGCTTCAGCTCTTTCATGTATTGGATTTTCAGAAATGTCTTTTCCATTAATCAAAATTTTTCCAGCATCTGCATGGTGCTCTCCTATAATAGTACTATAAAGTGTAGATTTACCGGATCCATTTGGACCCAACAATCCAACTATTTCTCCAGGAAACATTTCCATACTAATTTTTTTTAAAATTGGACGACCGTCAAAAGATTTACTTATATCTTTTATTTGAAACACAGGTTTATTTTTTTTAAACTTAATTATTCTAAAACCTTTTTTCATTAATTCCTTAATTTTATATTTACTCGATTGCTAGTAAACATTGAGACATCTAATGTTTTTTTAGATAAATCAAATATTAAATTATCTGCCAACATGTCCCCTTTTACACTTTCTGTTCTTACATTTCCAGAAATAGTTAACAAACCATCGGTATTCAGATAGTCTAGCTTATCAGCAAATAAATAATTTTGTTCATATTCTGCAATAATATTATCTCTAAATGTCATATTATAATTTTTATTATTATAGGTTCCGGCATCACCTTTTACTCTCAAAACACTTCCGTCTTTAAAGTAAAAAATAGCCGTCATTATATTCATATTTATTTTATTTGGAGATTCCAATTCAAAATCTGCGGTCTCAGATTTAATTGTATATCTATTACCATTCAGGTCTATACCTTTATATTCTACATTCTCAAAAGTATTTAATTTTTTTTCATCTTCAGAAATTTTTTCTTCTTCTAAAGTTTTATCAACTATCTTTTTTGGATTTTGTTCGTTGCTTTTATACGTGTTGTACAAAAGAAAGATGGCAAAAATAAAAATAAAACTTTGAATTAATAAATTTTTTCTTTTTCTTTTTGTCACTTTATTCCAAGCTCTAATATTCTATGTACATGAACTATTGCTTTAATTTTTTTATTTTTTTTGTTAAGAGTTTTTTCTGTAGGCACACATAAGCTTGTCACCTTATTTTTACTCATAATAGATAAGGCTTTTAGAGCTGATATATTCTCAGATACAAAAAGTGGCTTTCTAGACATAAATTTTTCAATTTTATTGTTTTTTTTAAGATTTTTAATTGCTCTTCTGCAGTCCCCGTCCGTTATTATTCCAGAAATAAATTTTTTTTTAAGAACTACTACTAAACCAAGTTTTTTTTCATTTATTACCTTAACCGCATCATTAATTGTTTTATTTATATTAACGGTTGGTAATTTTTTTCCAGTAATCATTATATCTTTTACTAGAAGCAAATTTTTTCCAATATTTCCTCCAGCATGGAAAATTTTAAACTTATCTTTAGAAAATTTCATTTTGTTCATCAGGGCAACTGCCAAGCAATCAAAATAGAGCAAAGTAAGAGTTGTTGAAGATGTTGGAACCATTCCAGTAGGATCGGCTTCTTTTACCTTGGGTAAAAGAATTTTAACATCGCTCGCCTTCATTAACATACTATCTTTTTTAGAAGCACAACCAATAATTTTTATTCCAAATCTATTGGCATATTTAAGAATACCTGTTAGTTCAATCGTATTTCCTGAATAAGAAACTATAATTAAAACATCTTTTTTTTGAATAGCACCACTATCTCCGTGTGAAGTTTCACTTGGATGTACAAAAAAAGAGGGCACCCCAACTGAACTTAATGTACTAGAAATCTTAGCAGCAATTCTCCCGCTCTTTCCTTGGCCAGATAAGATTATTTTACCCTTGCAGTTACTGATTATATTAATTGCTTGAATAAAATTTTTATCGAATATCCTATTTATTTTTTTTAGCTCAGAGATTTGTATTGAGGCTGCTTTTTTGGCTATTTTTATATAATTTATTTTAGTCATCTTTAATGTTCAAAAACATCAAACTTAAAACCGTTTTGATCAAGTTCTATTCTTGTATCTAAAAAATTTATACATCTTTTGTACAAATCCATTCTTTTCTCACGAACCAACATTTTTTCTAATTCACTTTTAATTTTATGAAGATAAATTACATCATTAGCAGCATATTCTAATTGTTTATCACTCAATTCTGTAATATCTTTATTCCAGTCACTACTACCCTGTCTCTTGTCTAAATTTTTATTACAAAATTCAAAAACTAAATTTTTTAAACCATGTTGATCGGTATAAGTTCTAACGCACTTTGAAGCAATTTTTGTATCAAACACATTCTTCATCTTGCATTTTAGAAAATATTCTAAAGCATTTTTGTCAAATCTTAAAAAATGTCCAATCTTTAAAATTTTTTCATTTTCTAAAACAGAGATTAAATTTGGCGCTTCATATTTTTTACGATCTGGTTGGATAATATAAACATCGCTATTTTCTCCACAAATTTGAATTAAACTTAACTTGTCTCTCTCTGGGATCTGAAGACCTGTAGCTTCTGTATCAATTGCAACGGAACCTTTAAATGACCCAGCAATTTCTGAACTTATGTCACCTTTTAATCTATGTGTTTTTACCATAATATCTGATTACCATGAATAATTACCCAATAGCAACTCTCCTGGGTGGTGGAGGCTTTATAGGACGCTATCTTGTCAGAAATTTGACTAAGAAGGATTACAGATGCATTATACCAACAAGAAACCCTTTTCAGAAAGGATATTTGAAGACTCAGGCACCTCCAGGAGCCGTAGAATTTATTGATTTTAATTCAAATAATTTTTCAAAGATTCGAGAGGCTATTACTAATTCAGATGTGGTTATCAATCTTATAGGTGTTCTTTATGAAAAACGGAAACAAAAGTTTTCAACTATTCATGTAGATATACCAGATATTATTTCAAAATTTTGCGCAGAGTCAGATGTTAAAAAATTTATTCATGTGTCGGCTATAGGAGCAAACCCAGACTCAAAATCAAAATATCAGCAATCAAAATTTCAAGGTGAAGCAAAAGCTTTAAACAATTTTAAAAATACGGTCATCATAAGACCTAGCGTTGTTTGTGGTGTAGAAGATAATTTTACTAACCTTTTTTCAAAACTAAGTTTTTCACCAATTATTCCTGTTATTAAAACTAATTATAAGTTTCAACCTATTTTAGTTACCGACCTAAGCAATGCTATTGTAAAAGCTATAGAAGCAAAAAATAATGAAGGAAAAATTTATGAAATAGGAGGTCCAAAAATCATAAGTTTTGGTGATATGGTTAAATCAATTATGAAAACATTGAATAAAAAAAGATTTGTAGTTGAAATGCCAATGCCAATAGCAAAAATTCAAAGTACGCTTATGGCTATGCTTCCTTTCCCCCCTCTTTTAACGTGGGACCAATGTAAAATATTATCTGAAGCAGACAACGTTGTTTCAAATAATCATTTAACTTTAGAAGACCTTAACGTAAAACCATCTGACGTAGAGGAAGCTATGAAAAAATGGTTGTGGAGATATAGAGATGGCGGACAGTTTGCAAAAGTACAATGAAAAGTATTAGTTTATTATCGGGATATATTTATTTAGTTCTAGCAGTAATCACTGGAATAGC
>MDTB01035033.1_pt1 | contig 44505 bp, 33 predicted proteins | sample 811161 | NCBI WGS metagenome assembly MDTB01 (sample SAMN05326650, study PRJNA326480) | marine metagenome | isolation source: seawater | place: Mediterranean Sea | collected 2009 | reverse complement strand
TCAATTAAATTTAATTTTAATATTTGTTCTTCATTATGAAGTGATGCTCTTTTTACAAGTGTGCCAAGAATATTAACAGGTTCTAGATTTGCAACTGGAGTGACTGCACCAGTTCTCCCAACTTGATAGGTTATTTTTTTTAGAATAGTTTTTACCTTTTTTGTTTTGAATTTATATGATATGGCCCATTTTGGAAATTTCGAAGTAAAACCAAGTTCATTTTGATAATCATAATTATCAATTTTTATAACTACACCATCAATGTCATAATTTAAATTATTTCTTTCTTTTTCCCAATAATTACAATAATTGATTACTTCTTCAATATTATTAACTCTGGTCATACTTTCAGATATTTTAAATCCTATTTTTTTACAATTCTTAATATCATTATAATGTGAATTTGAATTATTAATGTTTAAAACCTGGTAAAAAATACAATCTAATGATCTTGTTGCTACTTCTTTAGAATCTTTCAGTTTTAATGTTCCTGAACTAGCATTTCTGGGATTTGAAAACAATGGTAGATTTTTATTCTCTCTTTCTTGATTTAGTTTTTTAAAACTTTCATGATTAAAGAAAATTTCACCTCGTATTTCAAATTCATCCTTGCAATTATTTCTTAATTTTAAAGGGATACTTTTAATAGTTTTAACATTTGATGTTACATCATCTCCCCTAATTCCATTCCCTCTTGTTGTAGCTCTATTAAATTTACCATCCTTATAAGATAAACTTATTGAAGTACCGTCATATTTTAATTCACATACATATTTATATGGAAGTAATATTTTTTTTTTAATCCTGTTATCAAATTCAATTAATTCCATACTAGAATATGTATTACTTAATGATAACATTTTTTTTTACATGATCAACAGTTTTAAATTCTGGATTTATTTCTCCACCAACTCTTTGTGAAGGTGAATTTTCATCATAATATTCAGGATGTTTTTTTTTCTAACCTTATTAGTTTTTCAAGTAGTTTATCAAATTCATAATCTGATATTTTAGGATTATCTAAAACATAATAATTATAATTATGTTCCTCTATTACTTCTCTTAAAACATCTATATTTTTCTTTATATCCATCAAAATAAAATTAAATAAATTTTTTTTAAAGACAACTTTGAATTTTTAAAATAAAAATTTGCTATTGTATGTATAATTATATTTCGATTATCAGAAATCTATTATTATTTCTAAAATCTTTTCTCAAATCAAATTTTTTAAATTTATTATCATTTAAATTTAAAACTTTTTGAATGTAACCATCATATATTTCTATATAAATTTTTCCATTTTTATTTAATAATTTTTTTGAAATTTTAATAATTTTTTTATAAAAAATCATTGGGTCTTTATCATCTACAAATAATGCTATATCTGGTTCAAAGTTTTTGACATTCTTATCCAATTTAGATTTGTGTGACTTTGGAATATATGGTGGATTTGAGACTATAATATCATATTTATTTGAGATATTAAAAATATCATTTGATAGAATATCTTTTTGAATAAATGTAATATCCGCATTAAGATTTTTAGCATTTAATTTTGCAACTTCTATAGATTTTAATGATATGTCTAAACATGTGACCTCAGATTTCAGTTTAAGATTTAAAGTTATTCCTATGCAACCAGAACCTGATCCTATATCTAAAATATTTCTTTGAGCCTTATTTTCTTTAATTATAATATCAACTAGTTCTTCTGTTTCAGGTCTTGGTATCAGAACATTATTATTGACTAAAAATTTATATCCATGAAAATATGAATATCCTAAAATGTACTGAATTGGCCAATTGTTTCTTAATTTATTTGTAATTTCAGAAATTTTATAAAGTTGATTAGATGTTATAAAATCATTTGGATCAATTATAATTTTTTTAAATTCAATATTTAAATAATCAATTATAATATAATAATAATTTTTAATCTCATTTTTTGAATAACTTTTATTAAGATTATCATATAGATATTTATATAATTCTTTTAATTTTATCATCATAGCAAAAGTAACCTATTTTAACTATTTTTGCACAATGGAAAATCATAAACTATATATGGAAAGATGTTTAGAGCTTGCCTCGATGGCATTGGGTTCAACATATCCAAATCCATTAGTTGGTTGTGTAATAGTTTATGATAATAAAATAATTGGTGAGGGATGGCATCAAAAATCTGGAAATGATCATGCTGAAGTAGTAGCAATTAATCAAGTTAAAGACAAAACATTGTTACAAAAATCAACTTTATATGTAAATTTGGAACCTTGTTCTTTTTATGGAAAAACACCACCATGCTCTAATTTAATTATAAATAGTGGAATTAAAAGGGTTGTAATTGGATCTATCGATTTAAATCCTGAAGTCAATGGAAATGGGGTTAAATTTCTAAAAAATAATGGAATTGAGGTAATTACTAATATTTTACCAAAAAAATCTTTTAAAATTAATAAAAGATTTTTCACTTTTCATAAGCTAAACAGACCATACATAATATTAAAATGGGCACAATCATTAGATGGATATATTGCTCCAAAAATAGAAAAATATTGGATTAGTTCTAATGAATCAAGACAGTTAGTTCATAAAATGAGATCTCAAGAACAGAGTATTTTAATTGGAACTACAACAGCTTTCAAAGATAATCCATATTTAACCAATAGACTTTGGCCTGGAAATAATCCACTAAGAATAGTAATAGATAGAACTTTAAAGCTTTCCAATTCACTTAATATTTTTAACAAAGATTCAAAAACAATTATTTTAACAGAAATTCTTAAAAAAGATATTAATAATATTTATATCGTGAAAATTAATTTTGATAATTTTATAAGTTCCTTTTTTGAATTTATGTATAAAAACAATATTCAATCTGTAATTATTGAGGGAGGAAAATATACCTTAAAAAAATTTATTGATTCAAATAATTGGGATGAGGCATATGTATTTCGAAGTAATAAGCTTATTAAAGATGGTATAAAAGCGCCAATAATAAATATGCTACCTAAAAAAATGAAAAAATTATCCACTGATTTATTATTTAAATATAAAAATGATTTATTTACCTATTAGCATATTAGTAACTACTACTCTATCATTGATATTAAAATCTTTTAAAATTTTCAAGATAAATAATTTTAATGCTATAGTATTTAATTACCTATCTGCATCAATATTATCATATTTAATAATATGTTTAGAGAGGAATATTTCTTTTTTTAACTTAGATTATATTCTAAATATACTGAATCAAAAATGGATATTACTTTCATTTATAATTGGTATATATTTTATTTCATTATTTAATTTTATTGCATATTGTCTTCAAAGTATTGGTTTTTCAAAAACAACAGTTTCCACAAAAATGTCTTTAGCTATTCCTTCTTTATTTGGTATTATTTTTCTAAATGATTCAATCAATATATTAAAAATTACAGGTATTTTTTTATCTCTATTATCAATTATTCTTATATCAAATTCAAGTCTAAGTTTAAACTCAAAATTTTCAAAAAATAATTTATTTATTTTATTACTCTTGTTTTTATTTTCAGGTTTTTTAGATATACTTTTAATCTACAGTTTAGAAAAATATAAATTAGTTGAAAAGAATATTTTATTTGATTTTTTCTTTGTTGTTTTCTCAACATCTGCAATTCTAGGACTTTCTATTATTTTATTTTCAAGAAATTTTTTTGGTTCCGTAAATTTTAAATCAATACTAGCAGGATTTTCTTTGGGTATTCCTAATGTCCTCTCAATATATGTTTTTTTTAAATGTTTAGAGTTTTTTTCAGATAGTAGCTTTATTTTCCCTGTTCATAATATTTCAATTTTATGTTTGAGTGTTATTTTAGGTTATTTATTTTTTAATGAAAAATTAAATAATTTTAATATAATTGGTATAGTTGTATCAATTACATCTCTTTTAATTCTTTTTATTTCCAAATTCTATTAAGTTAATTTTATGCATAATTCAGACTTTACATTATTAAAAAAACTTCAAACTATAAATGCTACCTCAGGTGATGAATATTTAATGAAAGATTTTTTAATTGATTTTATAAAAAAAAATATGAATTCTTGGAGAAATAAACCAGAGTTAATTTATGGAAAAGATTTTCAGGATTGTATAATATTAAAATTCGGTCGACCTAGAACTGCTGTTTTTGCACATATGGACTCAGTTGGTTTTACTGTTAGATATAATAATGAATTAATAAAAATAGGAGGTCCTAAAATTATTAATAAAACTGAATTAGTTGGTAACGATTCTAAAGGTAATATTTCTACTTATTTATATTATGATGATAAATCTTCTAAAATCTATTGCGACTTTAAAAGAAATATTGATGTTGGAACAAATCTCGTATTTAAACCTAATTTTAATGAAAGTGATAATTTTATTACAAATTGTTATATGGATAACAGACTTGGAATATTTAATGTCTTAGAATTAGCAAAAACACTAAATGATGGAATAATTGTTTTTACTTGTTGGGAGGAAATTGGAGGAGGTTCTGTAGGATATCTTTCCAAATATCTTTATGAAAAATATAAAATAAATCAAGCTCTTATTTCTGATATTACATGGATTACTGAAGGAATAAAACACAATAATGGCGTTGTTATATCAATTCGAGATTCATCAATTCCAAGAAGAAGTTTTGTAAATAAAATTATTGATATTGCTGATAATAGTAATATTAAATTCCAATTAGAAGTTGAATCTTCTGGAGGTTCAGACGGAAATTCTATTCAGAGGGCACCATATCCAATAAATTGGTGTTTTGTTGGGGCACCTGAGGATAATGTGCATAGTCCATATGAAAAAGTTCATATAAATGATATTAAATCTATGATGCAATTATACCAAAAATTAATGATTAATTTATAGTCATATCTTACTTAATGCTTCATTTAAGTCATTTAATAAATCTGGTAAATACTCAATTCCAACTGATAATCTAACAAAATTATCAGTTATACCAATCTTTTGTCTATCATCAATAGGAATTGAGGCATGCGTCATAATTGCTGGATGTTCAATCAGACTCTCAACGCCCCCTAAACTCTCAGCTAAAGCAAAAAGTTTTAAAGATTTCAAAAATAATTTAATTTCTTTCATTCCACCATTTATATATACTCCTATCATTCCACTGAAACCACAAAATTGTTTTTTTGCTAATTCGAATTGTGGATGACTATTTAGCCCAGGGTAAATTACTTTTAAAATTTTACTATGTCTTTCTAGGAATTCAGCAATTTCAAGTGCATTTTTTTGATGTTGTTCCATTCTTATTGATAAAGTCTTAATTCCTCTTAATACTAGCCAACTATCAAATGGAGATTGGGTTGGTCCAATAGAATTTTGAAGATACCATAATTTATCATAAATTTTTTTATTATTCAACATAATTGCTCCTCCAACTATATCACTGTGACCGTTAATATATTTAGTTAATGAATGAACTACAATATCAGCACCTAACGAAATAGGAGTAAAAAAACAAGGACTCATAAATGTATTATCAACTACAAGTATTTTTTTATCCTTTTTTGTTAATTTTGATATACTTTTAATATCAGATATTTGTAGCGTTGGATTACTCAGTGATTCTAGCCAAACTATATCTGGTTTATATTTTTTATAGCACTTAGTGAACTCTTTTAAATTGGAAGTATCAACATGTTTAATTTTAACCTTGTTGTTGTAAACTGAATTAAAAAGTCTGTATGTCCCTCCATATACATCGTTACCACATAAAAGTTTAGAACCATTAGTTAATGTTTCCAATATTAATGAAATTGAAGACATACCACTTGAAGTTACAATACAATGTTTGGCATTTTCAGTACTTGCAAGACAATTTTCTAATCTTGTTCTGGTAGGATTATGAGATCTAGTATATTCATATCCTTTGTGCTTTCCAGGTTCATTTTGAACATATGTAGATGTTTGATAGATTGCAGGTATTATTGAACCATTTATTAAATCTGGTTCGTTACCAACATGTATAACTTTTGTTGAAATATTATATTTTTTCATTATTTAATATTTTATCTATTTGAATATCTAAGGAATCTTTTTTATTATTTTTTTGGATAAAACCATTATCAATCATCCAATTATCATTATATAATTTAGATGCATATCTATTTCCTGAATCAGGGAGAATAATTAAAATTTTCTCAGGTTTTTTAAGTTTTTTAGCATAGTTAATTGCACCCAAAACTGTTGCTCCACAGGAACCTCCAGCATATATACCCTCTTTTCTTAACATTTTTCGTGTCATTAAGAATGAATCTTTATCATTAACCATTTCGAAATCATCAATATATTTAAAATTAATATTTTTAGGGATAAAATCTTCACCAATACCTTCAAGTAGATATGATTTAGCTTTAATAAATTTCTTGGATTTAAAATAATCTGTAATTATCGAACCTTCACAATCAACTGCTATAGTTTTTAGTTTTGGCATTTTTGATTTTAAATATTTTGAACATCCTGATATTGTTCCTCCAGTTCCAATACTAGCTACTAAAGTATCAAACTTTCCTTCAGTTTGTTTGAATATTTCAGGGCCAGTTTGTTTATAGTGACATTCACTATTATCTAAATTACTGTATTGATCTAAATAAATTGAATTGGGTAGTTTGGCTAATTTTGCAGCCACAGAATAATATGATTTAGGATCTTCGGGTTCAACATTTGTTGGACATACTATAACTTTTGCTCCATAAGCTCTTAAATTATTAATTTTTTCTTTTGATTGCTTATCTGCCATAACAAAGATGCATTTGTATCCGTTAATAGCGGAAAAAATTGCAATTCCAACACCTGTATTACCAGAAGTTGATTCAATTATTATGCCACCTGGTTTAATTTCACCTTTTTCCTGAGCCTTTTGACAAATATATACACCCATCCTATCTTTAATTGAACCACCAGGATTTAAATACTCTAATTTAACATAAAGTTCAGATTTAATATTGTTACAAATTTTATTTAACTTAACTATTGGTGTATTACCAATAATATCTATAATATTTTTATTGAATTTTTCCATTTAAGAGTTATTTATAATTTTTCCATGATTTTGAATCTTTATAATCTGAAATAATAGAGCATGGAATTATGTTTTTATATCTTTCAATACAATTGGGAAGAAAGTTGATTGCATTTTTCATACCATTTAATGAATTTGAAAAAATGATAATAAAATTTGTTTCAATAATTATTTTGTAAAATTCATCAGTATTTGTATTGTTTTTATCAAATAGCAAATTTATTGAATTATCAGTAATAGGATCAGAAAAAAAGTAAATTTTATGATTTTTATTTTGAAAGTCTTTAAATAATCTTTTACCTAATGAATAAAAAATACTATCGGCAAACAAAGTTGAATTATTTAATTCAAAATATGATGAAGTGAATTCAATTGTTCTTTGATTTGTCTTGATTTCTTTTCTACATGAAACCAATAACATATAAAATATTAATGATAATATTTGACAAATTTTAAGATTGAATTTCATTTAAAACAAGTGATGATGCACCTAATAGTGCCCCATTATATTTATTTAATTTACTTTTAACAATATTTGTTTTATTTTTAAAAATATCAAGCAAATATTTTTCCATATATTTTTTTGTAGGTTTAATTAACAAATCCCCAGATTCTGCTACACCACCATATAAAACAATAATTTGTGGACTAGTAATTGCAACTAAATTTGATAAACTATATCCTAATATATCGGCAGTTTTATCAAAAGTTTTAATTGCAATTGGATTGTTATTTTTGGCTTTATTAAAAATTTCTTCGCTTGTTAAAATTTTATTATAATTAAATTTCGAATTTAATGATAATTCATTGTAAGTTTCTGTAATTCCTCTTGAAGAAACATAAGTTTCTAGGCATCCTTTTCTTCCACAATTACAATTTCTTCCATTATTTACAACAGTAGTATGACCTAATTCACCAGCAAAACCATCGTGTCCATAAATAACTTCCCCATTTGATACAATACCACTTCCAAGACCTGTTCCGATAGTTATCATTACAAAATTTTTTATATTTTTTGCAGAACCAAAGTGCATTTCACCCAATGCAGCAGCATTTGCATCATTAGTTATTATGATTGGAACATTAAATTTTTCTTGAAATAATTTTTTTAATTCTATTTTTCCTTTCCAAATTAAATTTGGTGCATTTTCAATGCACCCAGAATAATAGTTGGCATTTGGTGCACCAATCCCAATTCCTAATAATTTAAAATATTTAATTTTTTTTAGTTCAATATTTAATTCAATGGTTAAATAATTTATAAAATCTTTTAAAAGTTTAAACTTATTAGTTGAAACTTTATTTTCATATAAAATGAAACCATTTTTTTTAAGTATTCCATATTTTGTATTTGTTCCACCAATATCGATTCCAATAATAACTTCCATATCTATTAGATTAATTTCTTATTAATAATGCATAAAAACCAATATAAGCAAAACTAATTAAATTTATAAAATATGAAATATGAATATCTAAAATATCAGCTATTATTCCCTGTATTGGTGGAATTATAGCTCCACCCAATATCATCATTATTAAAAAAGATGACCCTTGTGAAGCATAATCACCAATATTTTTAATTGATAAAGTAAAAATACATGGCCACATAATAGAACAAAATAGACCACAACTTAAAAATGAATAAACTGAAAGTATTCCATCAAATTTTAAACCCATTAAAACAGATATGAATGCAAATAAACTGAAAATAATTAGTGATAATTTAGGATTATTTTTAGAAAAGTATAAACCTATAATTAAAAAGATAATATAAGAAACATAAGGAAATAAATTATCAACTTGATTATTAGTTATATAATTTGAAAAAATTATAATTAGAAATGCAGTTAAAGGAACAATACATAAAAAAATATTATAGAATTTATTACTTAATTTAAATATATTTATTGCTGCAGTCCATCTTCCAATCATAAGTGAGCCCCAATACATAGATATGAATGGAGATATTTGTGACTCTTTAAATCCACCAAAGTTTTTTTTCATTAAAAGTTCGCCTAAGTTACTTTGAATAGATACTTCAGTACCTACATAAAAAAATATTGCAATCATTCCAAAAATTAACTGAGGATATTTCATTGCTCCCCAACCATTTTGGTTTTTTCTTGACAAGAAATAAGATATATTTAAAACAAAAATTACAATTATGAATGATAATAATAATAAAATTAAAATTAAAAAATTATTATAGACAAAGTTAATCCTATAATGATTAAATATGATTGCATAGATTAATAGAATTGAAAATGTAATAATAGATAAAGAAATTAATGCTTTGGGTGAATTTTCAAAATTACTATTTGATTTAATATCTTTAATATAACTAAGAATAACTGCCGAGAAAGTAAAAAGAATAGCAATAACTAAATACATTAACATTAATTTATTAAAATTAATATAGTCATAGTTAGTATAATTTATTGAACCAAATAATACTATTGAAATAATAATTGGTCCAATTGTTGTTCCCAATGAATTTAGTCCTCCAGAGAAATTTAATCTTCCAGAAGCATTTTCATTATCCCCTAATTTAATAACGAAAGGATTAGCAGAAATTTGTTGTAATGAAAATCCCAGAGCAACAATGAATAGAGAGAACAAAATAAAATTAAATGATTTTAATTTTAAAGAAAAAATCATTGAAAAACTACCAATTGCAGATAATAACAAACCATAAATGATACTTTTTCTATATCCCCATTTATCTAAAAAATTCTTTTTTATTAAAAATGAAAATAAATATAATGTATATGAACCAAAAAAATATGCACCATAAAAAGAGAAATCAACTAATTGAGATTGAAATTGATTTAATTTGAAATAGTTTTTACAAAAAGGAATAAAAATGCCGTTAGTTGACGCAATAAATCCCCAGAAAAAGAAAACTATAGAAATAGTTGAAAAAGAAAATATATAGTTTGTTCTCATAATAAGATACAAATATAAAAAAACACGAATCAATTAGTTGATCCGTGTTTTAATCTAGGGGGATTATAAAATTAATACACATATAAATATAAGATTATTTTTTTAATAATGATATTAAATTCGAATTAATAAAATGACTTACTTTTATCTTTATACTGATAGAGTAAATTGGTAGGATTATATCTGTTTCCAAATTGCTTTTTATTATTTTCTAAAGTTTTAATAAAATTATCTATACCAATTTTATTTATCATTCTGAATGGTCCTCCACTAAAAGGTCTAAAGCCCATTCCAAAAATTGCACCAATATCACCATCCGATGGATTATAAATTATTCCTTCTTCAAGACATTTTACAGACTCATTTATAATTAATGATACTAATCTTTCTTGAATAATATTTGCATTAATACTTGTATGTTTTCTGATATTAAAAAATTTTAGTGAAGTATGATTTATCTTCCCCTTTATTTTTTTTCCTTTTTTATTATATAATAAAAATCCTTTTTTATTTTTTTTTCCTAAATAACCATTTTTGTACATTTCTAGTAATCCATTGCTCATATAGAATCCTGATCTTTTTTTAAACATTTCTACTAGATTGCCACTCATAACTTTTGCACATACATCTATACCTACTTCATCCATTAAAGTAAAAGGGCCTACAGGAAATCCAAAATCAACCATAGATTCATCTATTTTTCTTATACTTTCTCCCTCTTCTAGAATAATCATGGCTTCATTGAGATATGGAGCAAGAATTCTATTAACATAAAAGCCAGGCCCATCATTAACTACAATAAATGTTTTATTCTGTGAAATACTAAAATCTATACATTTGCTAATAACTTCTTCAGATGTATTTTTTAATTTAACAATTTCTATTAATGGCATTTTATTGACAGGTGAAAAATAGTGTAATCCAACAATTTTAGAACTGTTTTTGCTAAATTTTGAAATTTCATCAATTGATAATGCTGATGTATTAGTCGCAAAAATAGTATTATTACTGGATTTTTTTTCAATTTCAGAGAAGATTTTTTGCTTAATTTTAATATCTTCAAAAGCAGATTCAATAACTATATCTAAAGATTTAAAATTATCATATGAAGTTTGAGTTTTAATTTTAGAAATTTTTGATTTGGCATCATTATACGTTATTATTTTTTTAGAAACTTTTTTAAGTAAATTTTTCCAAATAATTTTTTTTGAATCTTGCAATTTTTTCTCTGAAACATCTTTCAGTAGAACAAAATTATTATTAATTGATGAGATTTCAGCTATTCCAGTTCCCATAAATCCGCTACCTATTATTCCTACATTTAAAATCTTTTTATTTTTATATTTATCTTTAAATGGATTTTTTTTCTTTTTAGAACTAATAAAAAAGAGATTTCTAAGTTCATTAGAAACATCACCAATCATTAACTCTTCAAATTTATCAACCTCCATTTTGTAACCTTCTTCTGAATTTTGATAACCTTTTTTAATACAATTTAATATCTCGATTGGTGCTGGATAATTATTTCTTGTTTCTGCTTTAATTTTTCTTAATGTAAAATAAAACATTATTTTTCTTCCTACTTTTGTATTATCAATTATTTTGTTAAAGATATTTTTTTTTGGTTTATTTTTTTTGAAATTATTTCTGAGTATCGCTAGTGCAACTTTATTAGACACAGATTTTAATTTTTCTCTTTCAACTACTAAATCAACTAATCCAATTTTTTTTGCCTTATCATAAAAAATATTTTTTCCAGTTAACATAATTTCAAGACTATTTTTTAATCCAATTAATTTAGGTAATCTTTGAGTTCCTCCACTTCCAGGTAATAATCCTAATTTTACTTCAGGTAATGCTAATTTACTGTTTATATCATTAGTTATTATCCTTGTGTGGCATGCAAGAGAAAGTTCAAGACCAAGACCATATGCAGTTCCGTTTATAGCAGCAATAAATGGTTTATTTGAGTTTTCAATCTTGTTTAATATTCTGTGTCCTTTTATTGAATTAATTTTAAAATCTCCAAGTTTCTTTGCATTAAAAGATTGAATATCAGCACCAGCAATAAAATCTTTTTTTAGAGAGTAAAATATTGCTGCTTTTATAATTTTATCATTAATTATTCTATCAACAACGTTGTCAAAGTAATCAATAAGTTTTAGTGATATGATATTTTGTTTTGAATTTAAATTATTGAGTAAAATATATGCAACTCCATCTTTATTAATTTCTAATTGTAAATAATCTTCAATCATTGTTAATTTATTTCATAAATTTTTACTAGTATTTTTTAATTAACATAGCATGGCCATGTCCTCCTGCTGCACATGCAGAAATTATAGCGTAATTTCCATTTTCTCTGATTAATCTGTTAGAAGCAGTATTTAATAATCTTGATCCTGTAGCACCAAATGGGTGACCAATAGACATTGACCCACCCCAAAGATTTAATTTATTAATATCAATCTCACCTACTGGATCGTCAATATTTAGTTTTGTTTTAGAAAAAGTATTTGACTCTAAACACTTTAAATTTGATAAAACTTGACCTGCAAATGCTTCATGAATTTCAAATACATCAATATCTTTTAATTTTAAATTTGTTTTATCAAGTAATCTTGATATTGCATAGGCAGGTCCAAGGAGAAGATCTTGTTCAATTGATTGTCCTGTAAAAACATAATCAATTATTTCTGATTTTGGAATAATATTATTTTTATTACAGTAATTTTCGGATGCTAACATAGACATTGCTGCTCCATCAGTTAAAAATGAGGAATTTCCAGCTGTTAAAGTTCCATATCTACTATCAAATGCTGGTTTGAGTTTTTTTAAAGATTCAATAGAAGTATTACCTCTAATTCCATTATCAAATTTTATTTTTTTAAATTTAGGTTTAATTTCTACAGGAAATATATCATCCAAAAAACCATTCTTTTGTGCATCAAAAGCTAGTTTATGAGACCTTAAAGAATATTTATCTTGATCATCTCTAGTAATATTATATCTTGATACTAGTATTTCACAATCTTCTCCCATAGTTCTACCAGTAAGATATTCAGTAACCTTAGGTTTGACTGGTATAAAATCTTTTATATTTAAGGAAAATATAAATTTTGTTAAATCAACAATTGATTTAATTTTTTGAGATAAAAATAATTTTTTTCTCATTTTTTTTCTGAATAAAATTGGAGTATCAGATATTGACTCAACACCACCAGCAATAATTAAATCAGAATGTCCTAATTTAATTTCATTAAAAGAGTTACTAATAGCCTTATTTCCGGAAATACAAGCTTGAGAAACAGTACTACAATGTATTTCATAGTCTAAACCAGCAGCGATAGATGCCTCCCTAGCTACGTTAGGTGTTAAAATATTTGAAACTACATTTCCAAGTATGACTTGGTCAATATCATTCTTTGTAATACCAGTTTTTAGTAATAAACCTTCAATAGCATATTGAGCTAATTCATATGAAAGAATATCAATATAGTCTGTACCTGATTTTAAAAATGGAGTTCTGCAACCATCAATTAATAATACTTTTTTCATAGTTATTTATATATATAGTTTTTCAAAAATGGATATGATTTCATTTTTAATGATTCATTAGCAATTGATCTCCTTATATCTATAATATTGTAAGATAAGTTTTTAATAAAAAAATTAAGCATTAATTTAAATATTATTTTTGATATTTTTGAATTCGAAGTGTTAATAATATCTGAGAAATGATCTTTAAATTTTCTTACTGATTTGTATGCAATAGACTTTAGTATATTCTCGTATAATTTGTAATTTTTTACTTTATCTTTTAAACTAAATACTCTCATATAAGAGGACTCTAATACGTATATTTGAATCATTAAATCAGAAAGATTAATAATAATTTCTTGTTCTTCAATTAATTTCAATTTATATTTTCTAATTAATGAAGTTGATAGTATAATAAACAAATTTTTCATATTTGAAATTTGAATATTAATATTTTTTTTGTTTTTGATTATATTGGTAATCAGATTAATAAATGATTTTAAAACTTCTTTTTTGATATTTATTTCCTTGGTTTTAAAAAATTTCTTTGATAATTCTCCAAAAATTAATAATCTATTAATTTCATTAGTTCCTTCATATATTTTTGTAATTCTGGCATCTCTATAACCTCTTTCAACTCCTGTTTCCTGGGCATAGCCCATTCCACCAAATATTTGAATTGATTCATCCAGAGACTCACAGAGTAATTCTGAGCCATAAACTTTAGCAATTGACGACTCAATTGTATAATCCCTAATAGAATTTATTTTTGATTTTATTGGATCTTTGTTTTGTTTTAAGTATTTTGAATAATTAGCTTCGATATTAAAACCTATTCTAAATACTAAGCTTTCTATTGCAAAAGTATTTATAACCATTTCTGCTATTTTATGTTTAATAGCCCCAAAATCAGAAATAAATTGATTAAATTGTTTTCTTTGTTTAGAATATTTAATACATTTTTGGATAGCATATTTTAACCCCCCTATTGCGCTAGCACCAATTTTAATTCTTCCTGAATTTAATACGTTCAGTGCTATTTTAAAACCTTCTTCTCTTTTACCTAGAAGATTGGATATTGGGACTTTTGTATTATTAAAATAAATTTGAACTGTAGATGATCCTTTAATACCCATTTTTTTTTCTTCCTTACCAATAGTGATGTTCCCAAATTTTTTTTCAATTATAAATGCACTGAGTAATTTGTCATCATTAATCTTTGCAAATACTATGAAAATATCAGCAAAAGAGCCATTAGTAATCCACATTTTTTGGCCTGAAATTAAATAAAACTTTTTATCATCGGATAATATAGCTTTAGTTTTAGCAGAATTTGCGTCAGATCCTGATTCTGGTTCACTTAAGCAGTATGAAGCTATTAGTTCACCAGTATTAAGTTTTGGAAGATATTTATTTTTTTGATTTTCATCACCATAATATACTATTGGGAGAGTTCCAATTGATGTATGTGCACCTATGGAAGTTGCAAAAGAATATCCGCAAGCAGTAGCTTCACCAAAAAGAAGGGTATCAATAAAGTTTAAATCTATCCCTCCATATTTTTCAGGGATATTTACTCCCATCATAGACATCGCTGAAGATTTTTTTAATAGTTTAGACATTAGTTTGTTATCTTCATGAATATCAATTTTATCAATAATTGGATGAATTTCTCTTTCAATAAAGCTGATTATAGAATCCCTCAACAAAAGAGAATCTTCACTTATATCCTCCGGTGTGAGGTTTTTTTTTGATGGAGAAATGAATAAAAAAGACATAAAAGGTTATTTGTAACAAATATAAGGCGAAATTTTATTAATTGTTGACTAATTTTTATAGGATTTCCAGTTATATCTTTCTTTATATAAAGTTTTAATATATCCACTATAATTAATTTCTTCTTTGTTAATATTTAAGCTAATATTTCCTTTAAATAAGTTTTTATTTATTAAAAAATTATCATTTTCAAAAATATCAGTGGTTACTTTTATCCTTTTATTCTTTAATAGTATATTCTTAAAATATATTTCTTTTTTGTCGTAAAAATTATGTAAAGTACCTTTTGCTAAAACCATATCATTTGTAATATGAATAATTTTTGAATTTTTAAATTCAAATTTAAATTTAGAATTATTTGTTATAATTAATTTTGATTTTAATATATCAATTAATTCATTTTCTTTAATCAAAAATTTATCAGAAATTATATCAATACTATTTATATTTATATGATTATCATATAAATATATTTCGTTATTATTTAGATTAAGCGAAAGTTTGTTTGTAAATATATCAAGTTTATCAAAATTTGAATTTTTTATGTTAATTAAACCCTTTTCTGATTTATCTTCATAAAACTCAATTATTGAATCATTTGGAAAATATTTGATATTACTCAACATTAAAATAGTATTCTTATCAATAATTGAATTACTAGAATCATTTATAGATTTAAATTTGTTTTCATAATTCTTGAAATCATAGTAGTATGAATAATTTAAACCACAAACAGTTTTTGATTTTGAGCTAGAATTTAAAATAAAGAATGATGATTTTTTTGAATTGATATTAGATGATGAAATTACAAATGATTTTGAGGAAATATTTAAGTTTTCATTAATTATAGTTCCTTTAGCAAACAAATTATTTTCATTTACATCAATCACTCCTCTAAATAGAAGATTATTAATTGCTAGACTATCTGTAGTTAATTTAAAATTATTTTTAAATTTATTGAAAATTATATTTGATGAATTTGAGCTTAAATTGTATATATTTTCACTTTCCTTTATTTTTCCATTTAAGATTTTTAAACTATCAGAATAAAAATGAATTTTTTTTGAATTAATTATATAATTAGAATATATAATTTCTCCTTCTCCTCTAAAACCACCATCATAAAAAATATTACCATTAACAAATTCAATATTATTCTTAAAGATATTTTTATTATCAATTTTATATTCATAAGTCACATCTAATTCTTTTGATAAGCAAAGATCTTGAGAGGTAAAATAATTTAAAGAATTTAATTTTAGATTGCCATTTAAAAAATAATTATTTCTAATATTTAAAGAATCAATTTCAATGTTATTTAAATTGAATGCAATATTTGAATTATCAATGTTTGGTATAAATAATTTTGAATTATTTTCTAGGTATAAAATCGGATATTTTTTGTCAGTAAATTTTTCAGATTTATTATCATTTTTATTAATGAATAGTTTACCATACAATTCTGATTTTAAAATTTTCTCATTATTTAGGCATTTTAATAAATAAATATTTTTGAACGATACAAGATTTAAATTATAGTTATAGTAAAATTCATTACAATAAAATGAATTATTTTTGTTAATGAGTGTTCCACCAAAAGAAATATCTCGATTTTCTTTTAAAATAATTTTATTATCCTTTGGGATTATTTTAACATTTGAGCTATCAGATAATGTTAATTTACTCACACCATTTACAACTATATCTTTGTTATCTAAATTAAAAATAGAATTTTTAATTGCTTTTATTTGAATTTTATCATAGTCAATTTCATCAAACTTTGCATCTAAATAAAAATTTAGTTTAGATGTTATTTTAATTTTTTCAGACTCATAATCTAATTCTATTAATCCAATTACTAGTAGATCTTCTAATAATAAAATTAAATCATTATGAATTACTTTAAAATATTTTTTTAAAAAATTAAATTCATAATAATTTGATTTATATTTATTAATCAAAGATTTGAGTTCAAAAAAAATATTATATATACCCATATTATAGAAGTCATATAGTCTCGATTCATTGAAAAAATTGTTTGTCTCAATTAAAGCTGGATTATTTAAAATATTTCCTGAATTTATATTGATTTTGTTTACATTTTTTTTGCAAGAAATGTTATCATAATAAAAGTTTAATTTGTGAAAAGAGGAATATATAGGAGTTAATCCCAATTTATTATTACTTCGTTTAAAATTTAATGAATCTGAATCATAAGAATATATAAAATCCATTTGGGGATGAAAAATTGAATCTTCATTAAATGAAATTTTTGTTGAGGTGTTTTCTGAAAAGATTCTTCTTTCAATATATCTAAATTTTTTAGATGAGACATTTACACTGATATTTTTGTAAATTTTTTGTTGAAATTTTATAAAAGTTTCATCTGAGTAAAATAAAAATTGATTATTATTAATTTTTACTTTTGAATTTATAATATCAATTTTAAAAAATTTTTCAATCTCTATAAAATGATATGAATCAAAATGAGGAAATTTTATTTTTTTGTTTAAATTGTTAACTAAACCATCTTTAAATTCCCCTTTAATATTATTATTATTATTTGATTTTTGATATAACACAGCATCATGAACATTAAAGCTATTTTTCTTCAACTGAATTTCAAAATTTTTTAATTTAACTTTCAAACTGTCCTTGAAAATTTTATCATATGTTAATTTTGAATCAGCTCTTTCAACATAAATTTTATCTTTAAATAAATCTATTCTGCCATAAACATTGTTAATTGAAATTTCATCTAATTTAGAAATACATTTTATATCAGATCCAATAATACTAATATTAAAATTGTCATTAAATTCTAAGTCAAGAACATTATCTAATTTCCATTTAAAATTTTGATTAGAATATATTAATTTATTTATAAATAAATTATTAAATAAATCAATAATCCTAAAAAGCTTTGATGGTGAAGTTTTGTGTAAAATATTTGCTAGTTTATTAAAGAAACTATCTATGATTTTGTTTTTTGATGATTGATTATATAGTTCCATAAATAAATAAATGATTTCATCATTTTTATATTTAATTAATTGATCCAAAATAGAAATGTATACTGTATCAGATTCATTTTTATAATTTTCTGCGAAATTATTATATAATTTTCTGTTTTTAGAATCAATATTTAAAATACTTTTCAGTTCATTTATTTGCTTTTGTTCGATATTCTGACAAAATAAATTTGAATTAATTAAAAATAAAAAAAAAATAAAAAAAAATTTATTCATTTTTCCTAAAAATTAACAAACACCAGTTATTATAAGTTACTTTATTTATTAATGTGTAATTGTAACTAGAAATTAATTCATTAATTTTAGATGAATCTTTTTCATAAAATCCACTTAAATTAATTATTGAATTTTTAATTAATAATTTATCATAATAAATAAATTCTTCTACAATAGTGTTTAAATTTATATTTGCAAGTATATAATTAAATTTTTTTTTTATCCATAAATTGAATTTATTTTGATCTATAAGATTTTTAATTCTATCATTAAATATTGTTACATTAAAACAATTATTTTTTATAAAGTTTTCTTTTGAATTTATAAAAGAATTTTTATCAATATCTATTGCAACAATTTCTGAAGCATTTTTCTTATTTGATAGTATTGATAAAACTCCAGTTCCTGTGCCAATATCAAGAATGGTTTTGCCATTTATATTAGTATTCAAGATTGATTTAATCATCATAAAGGTTGTTTCATGGTGACCTGTTCCAAATGACATTTTTGGATTAATAACTATATCATATTTATAGTTTTTATATTTTTTAACATCGTGAAAATCAGCTCTTATTATGCAATTTTCAATAATTTTAGGTTTAAAGCTTTCTTCCCATATTTTATTCCAATTAGATTCTTTGATTTCTATAATATGGTAAGATATTGAATAATCTTTAGAGTTAAATATTTTTTCAATATTATTCAATATATTTAATTTTTTAGATATGTATCCTTTAACTCCAAATTCTGTTTGAATAAAGCTGTCAAAATCATATATTGAAAGTTTTGCAATAATTATTCCTTTTACTGATTCAATATTTAGTTCAGAATTAATTTTTAATATTTTGAAATTATATTCATAATGCATATTAGTAATTAATTAAAAATTTTAATTCTCATAATTGTTGATTTAATATTATTTAGAAATTAATTCTACCATTATTAATATTTTAAGAAGTCTTAATTATTTTTCGAATAAAAATAAGGATTGTAATTAATAATTATCTATTGTTCTTAGTTTGTAGTTTAAGATTAGAAAAATCTACTTTAAGATTGGCATATCCAATTTGTAGTTTTGCAGATTGTTTGTCAATTTCTGTAATTCTTCCAACCTGATTCGAGTTTTTAATTTTAACATTGTCACCTATTTTGAAAGAGTATTTTTTATCAGTTTTCTTTAAAATTGCTCTTTCAGATTTCTTTTTATTAAGCTCTTTTTCAATTAATTTCTTAAATTCAATATTTATTTTCTTTATCGATTTACCATTTTTATATATTGTAATTAACTTAGACACTTTTTCGCCTAGTTGTTTATACTTATTATCTAATTCATTATTTTTTTTTTGGTGATTAATTTTTTGATTAATCAATTTTATTTTATCATCAAGTAAATTATTTTTTTTTAATAATTTACTTTCGCTATTGTCTAACAATTTCTTTCTTTTTTCAAATTCAAGTGCCTTAAAATGATAGTTTTTTATTGTATCTTCTAATTTAATTACTTTGTTATTTATTGATTTCTTTACTTTTTTAATAATATATTCTGGAATACCTACATTTTTAGCAACCTCTAATGTAAAAGAACTCCCTGGATGACCAAGATTTAATTTATATAATGGTTTTAATTTATTTTCATCAAATTGCATCGATGCATTAATACTATTAACATTATTATCAGCCATAACTTTAATTTTACCATAATGTGTAGTTAAAATTATTTGAGATTTTAATTTAATTAATTCTTGAAAAAAAATAGAAGCGAGTTCACCACCAAGAATTGGATCTGATCCAGAACCAAATTCATCAATTAGAACAAACGAATTTGAGTTTGCTTTATTTAATATTTGATTCATTTTTTTTAATCTATATGAATAAGTACTTAATTCATTCTCTATTGATTGGTTATCGCCAATATCAGTATAAATAGAATCATAAATTGTAAATTTTGATTTACTATTTACGGGAACAAATAACCCACTTTGAATCATTAATTGTAGAATTCCAAATGTTTTTAATGTTACTGACTTTCCACCTGCATTTGGTCCTGAAATAACAATTAGTCTTTCTTTATCATTTATCTCAATTTTTTGAGAAACTGTTTCAATTTTTTTTTTTTTATTTTCTATGGCTAATATTGGATGAAGAGCATCTAAGATTTTTACATTTTTTGATAAATTGATTATTGGTTTAACTCCATTAATCAATTCTGATAGTTTGTTTTTTGCCGTTAAAAAATCAATTTCTTCAATCAAAAAATTAAAATTAATAATATCATATATTTGATTCGAAAAGTCATTTGTAATTTTTGAATAGATTTTCTTTATTTCTTTATTTTCTTCATCTAATAAAATTGCCAAATCTCTGTTGTATTCGACACATCCAGAAGGTTCAATAAATGAAATACTCCCAGATTTTGATTGTCTTCTATTTATCCCTTTAATTTTTCTCTTATATTCTGAAGAAATTGCAAGTACCATAATACCCTCATAAAATGACTCTTCTATATCAGATAGAAATCCTTTTTGTTTGTAAATTTTTTTTTGAGAATTAAAAATTATTGTAATTTTTTTTCTTAGTTTTTGTATTGATTTTCTTAGTTTAAATAATTTTTCTGAAGCTTTATCTTTTAATATTCTTTTTGAAGTAAATATATTGTTTATCGATTTTATAATATTTTTATTTATAAATATATCTTTGGTTAGAATCTTTAAATTTTGAAAATCAAAATTTAATTTTTTTAAAACATTTAAAAAACTATTAGCCCAATCTACTGCATCATAAATATTAAAAATTTGATCTTTTGAAAGAATAGAATTTGATATTTTTAAAAGTTTAATACAATCAGATAAATCAATATACTTAAATCTCGGATATTCATTAAAAGATTTGATAAATTTAAATTCATCAAGACAATTTAAGTGATAATTTATTTCTTTTTCATCTTTGTATACTTCGATATTATTAATTCTAATTTTGTTGAATTCACTTTTACTATTCTCATTTAGTATTTTGATCATCTTGTTGAATTCAAGCTCATTTTTAAGTTTTTGGTCAATTTTCAAATTTTTATTAATCATCTAGTCAAATATTTCTAACTCATTAATTAAATTTTTTGAGTCATGGTAATTATCAATCATAAAAAGAATAAATCTTATATCAACCATTATATTCCTGCAAAGTTTTGGATCAAAATTCACATCACTCATTGTGCCCTCCCAAAGTCTATCAAAATTTAAACCAATTAAATGACCTTTTGAGTCTAAAACTGGACTACCAGAATTACCTCCTGTAGTATGATTAGTAGATATGAAACAAAGAGGTAATTTATTTTCAATAGCATATTTTCCATAATTTTTGTATTTATATATATTTAAAATTTTCTCAGGTAAATCAAATTCATAATCATTAGGAATATATTTTTCAATCATACCATCTAAATAAGTAATATAATTATATGTTACCGCATCTCTTGGTTTCATTTTTTTGATTTCACCGTAACTTAATCTTAAAGTACCATTTGCATCAGGATAATAATTTTTATTAGGATAAATATCCATTAATAATTTAATATATTTCTTATCTAATTCAGATATTTGATCACGTATATCCCAATATGTTGGTGAAATTTTAGTAAAATAAAAATCAAATAAATATTCAGTTAAAATATAAGCCTTATCATTTTTAATTATATTTTTAACTTTAGCTTTGTTTTTATTATTTATCAATTTCAATATTTTACTTCTATCAGTAAAAATTGATTTTTCAAAAATGTTCTTAACATTAAATAATTTTTCATTTGCAATAAATGGATAAATATTTAAAAAATTGTACTTAACAGTGTATTCTAACTTTTTTAATGAATCAAATTCTATTTCATTACTAATATTGGAATAATTATTTTTTTTCTGTCCGTAATTCCAACCTTTCTCAAATTCATAATCTTGACTTTTAGATAATTCAATTATTTCGTCATCAAATGTTAATTTATGATTATTTTTTGGCACCATTGGTATAATTAACTCTTTAAATAAATCTTCATCTATCTCTTTGCTATAGATATTAAAATGTTTATTGGTAAAAGAAATTAAATTTGAATCACTTTCATTATTTAAGATTTTTTTTGAAATATTATTGGTAAAGCCAAAAAAATCTACACCTTTATATACCTTTTCAATAAATGTTGATCTTATAAAAGAATAAATTCTTAATTCGTTATATAATGAGTCATACTTATTAATAATATCATATTTTTGATATTTTTGATATTTTTTAAGAGAGTCCATTAATGATTTTTCAAATTTAATTTTATTCTGTATTGCATTAGATTTAAAAATACCTAAATTTTCTCCCTTCCATTTTTTGTAATAATTTGATATTGAAGCATATTTAGAGGAGTAATTTAGCTTAATTTGATCAGACTTTTTCATATAAAAATCTAAAACATTTAATAAATTTTTTCTAATTTCAATTCTATGTTCATTGAGTTCTTTTAAATGTTCTATGGCACATGAAGGTAAGTATTCATTAGTTGATCCTGGAAAGCCGTATACCATTGCAAAATCATTTTCTTTAAATCCCCGAGTACTTATTTTTAAAAAATTATCAGTTTTTAGAGGAATATTTTCTTTATTATATATAGCTGGTTTATTTTCTTTATTAACATATATTCTAAATATTGAATAGTCACCAGTATGTCTGGGCCAAACCCAATTATCAGTATCTGATCCAAATTTACCAATCGATGAAGGAGGTGCATTGACTAACCTTATGTCATAGAATTTTTCATAAACAAATAAATAGTATTGTTTTCCTTTATAAAAAGGTTTAATGATTGCATCATAATTAGTATTTTCAATTTCTTTCTTTATAATAGAATCAATTACATATTTTTGATTCAAATTATTGTCATTAGTTTGGAAATTAACTTCATTTGTAACGTCTTTAACATATTTGACAATAGAAACATATAAGTTTTCGTTTGGCAGTTCTTCATTTAGGTTTTTAGCTGAAAAACCATTTTCAAGAAGATTATTTTCAATTGAGGAATTTGCTTGAATCTGGGAATAACCACAATGATGATTTGTTAGTACTAAACCTCTATTTGAAATTATACTTGCAGTACATCCACCATTAAAATGAACTATTGCATCTTTTAAACTATTGTTATTAATTGAATAAATATCATCTTTCGATAATTGAAATCCTAAATCAATCATATGGTCTAAATTTATTTGACTTAATAGATATGGTTGCCACATTCCTTCATCAGAATAACATCTATTAAAAATATTTATTCCTAGACAAATTATAAAAATTATTTTTTTCATCATTAAAACTTTAGTTTATCATAGATAAAATCAGGGATTCTGACTGGTTTTTTAGATTCTAAATCTACAGTTACAAGTGTAGTTTTAGAAATATTTACTAGGTTGTTATTTTTATGAAATTCATGATAAAAATAGAACCTATTATTTTTGATTTTGATTAATATATTATTTAAAGTAACCTTATCATCATACTCTAATGGTTTAATATATTTAATATTCATCTCTAAAACAGGTAAAGCATAACCTCTGTTTTCAATTTCTTTGTATGTTAAATCATATGATCTAAGTAATTCAACTCTACCCATTTCTAAATATTTTGCATAATCTCCATAATACATATATCCCATTTTATCCGTATCAGAATATAGAACTCTAAAATTTATTATTTTTTTAATCATATAATTGTTAAATTAGGATTATAATAAATCATAAAATTAAGATAAATAATGTTTAAAATACACTATTTTTTGTTGATTGTTCTATTAAATTTTAGTTGTAATATCGATAAATATAAATCAAAAAATTATAATTTTACTTATTCAAATATGTTAATTGATTCAAATTTAATTGTTGACTCAGTTATTCTTAAAACTTATTTACCTTATAAAATTTTTTTAGACAGTGTTCTAAATAAAAATATATCATTTTCTCCAAAATTCATAGAAAAATCTAGACCTGAATCTGAATTATCTAATTTGATTGCCGATGCTTGTTATAACTTTATAAAGAATAAATACAAGATTGATTTTTGTTTATTAAATTTTGGAGGTATTAGAAGCTCAATGCCTAAGGGAAATATTACTATCAGGGATATTTACGAAATTATGCCATTTGAAAATAAGTTGGTTATTGTTGAATTATCATATGATAATTTTAAATTTTTACTAGAATATCTAAATGAAATTAATGGACAACCAATAAGTGGATTGAAGATAAATATAAATAATAATATTATTTCTCATAACCTTTCATCAAATTCATCATATAAAATTTTAACTTCTGATTATTTATCCAGTGGAGGAGATAATATGTTTTTTTTAAAAGATTCAATTTCATTTATTAATACTCAACACAAAATCAGGGACGTATTAATTGATTATTGTACTAATTATGATACATTAGAATATAAGTTAGATCAAAGATTCCACTATGAATAAAGTAATTAATAGAAATACATTTTTAAAAAAATTATCAATAATTTCTGCAGCTAGTATTATTAACCCAATTGAATGCATTTCAGATAATCTAGATAATGATATTACAATTATGCATACTAATGATTTTCACAGCCATATTGATCCTTTCCCTTTGAACCACAATAAATATGCTGGATTAGGAGGTATTTCAAAAAGATCCTCAATAATAAATTTAATTAGAAAAAATAACAAAAATACACTTTTATTAGATGCTGGTGATATTATTCAAGGTACACCATATTTTAATTATTTCGGAGGTAATTTAGAATTTAAGTTAATGAATTTATTAAAATATGATTGTATTACATTAGGTAACCATGATTTTGATAATGGCTTAATCAAGTTGAAAGAGTTAATTAAACTAGCAAAATTTGATACAGTAATAAGTAATTATAAATTTAATGATTTAAATATTGAGGATGAAATATTGAAATATAAAATATTTTACAAAGGAAAGTTTAAAATTGGTGTATTTGGATTGGGAATAAAATTAGATGGTTTGGTCAATAAAAATTTATATGGTAATACAAAATATATTAATCCGCTAGAATGTGCTCATACAACCTCAAAATTTTTAAAATTTAATGAAAAATGTAATTTGATTATTTGTTTATCACATCTTGGATACAGTTATAATTCTAATAGAATATCTGATATTAAACTTGCAAAAAATAATAATTATATTGATTTAATAATAGGAGGTCATACACATACATTACTTGATAGACCAACACTTGTAAAAGATGTCAATAATAATAAAAAATATATTTTTCAAGCAGGTTGGGGAGGATTATATTTAGGTAAAATAGATATAAAATTAACTAGAGAAGGACTGGAATTTTTAAATAAATTTTCAATCATAAATATTTAAAATATCAAAAAAAACATAAATATTGCTAATTCTCTTATTTATGAATAAAAAAATTAAAATCCAATAGCAAATAAATTATTTTTTTTAGTTTTTTTTTTACAAATTTGCTAAGCATAAAATTTATAGATTTTTTATATTTTTAGTAATTATAAATTTTTTATGAATATTTTATTTTACGTAATACTTTAATAATTGATTTTAGATGAAAAACTCTGCTGAGTCTTTTTGGGAAAGTTGTTTATTGTTCATAAAAGATAATATTTCAGAACAAAGCTATAAAACTTGGTTTTTACCAATAAAACCTATCAAATTGAATGGTAAAGTTTTAAATATTCAAGTCCCTAGTAAATTTTTTTACGAATGGATTGAAGAGCATTATATAAAATTACTTAAATCTGCCATAAATAAAGAATTAGGAGAAAACGCAAAATTAGTTTATTCAATAGTAATGGAAAATACTTATGATAATCATACACCTTACACAGTAAAAATCCCTAGTAGTAATAGACCTCCAATCAAAAATCCAAATCTTTCAATACCTATCGAAATTGCAGCCAATGGTTTAAAAAATCCTTTTATTATTCCAGGATTAAAAAAACTTAATATTAACTCTCAATTAAATCCTAATTATTCATTTGAAAACTTTATCGAAGGAGATTGTAATAGACTTGCAAGATCTGCTGGCTATGCAGTTGGTAATAATCCTGGTGGAACTTCATTTAATCCTCTTTTAATTTATGGAGGTGTAGGTCTAGGAAAGACACATCTATCTCATGCCATTGGAATAGAAATAAAAGATAAGCATCCTGACAAAACCGTACTATATGTATCTGCTGAAAAATTTACTCAACAATTCATTGATTCTATAAGAAATAATACAAGAAATGATTTTGTACATTTTTATCAAATGATTGATGTATTAGTAATTGATGACGTTCAGTTTTTTTGCAGGAAAAGAAAAAACTCAAGATGTTTTCTTTCATATATTTAATCACCTTCATCAACAAGGAAAGCAACTTGTATTAACTTCAGATAGAGCTCCAGTAGACCTTCAAGGTATGGAACAAAGACTTCTATCAAGATTTAAATGGGGACTTTCTGCTGACTTACAAATTCCTAACCTTCAAACAAGAATATCAATACTTAAAAAGAAACTATATTCAGATGGAATTGAGATGCAAAAAGAAGTTATTGAATATCTTGCCTACAGTATCACAACAAACATAAGAGAACTTGAAGGTGCATTAATATCAATTTTAGCTCAATCATCATTGAATAAAAGAGATATTAATTTATCTTTAGCAAAAGAAATGATTGATAGATTTGTCAAAAATACAAAAAGAGAAGTATCAATTGATTTCATTCAAAAAGTTGTTTGTGATTATTTTGATTTGTCATTAGAACTATTAAACTCAACTACCAGAAAAAGAAGAATTGTTCAAGCTAGACAATTAGCAATGTTTTTTTCAAAAAAACTCACAAAGTCATCATTAGCTAATATTGGAAATCAATGTGGTGGAAAAGACCATGCAACTGTTCTTCACGCATGTAAAACAGTAAATAATCTTGTAGATACTGACAAACAATTTAGATCGTATGTTGATGAAATTTCCAAAAAACTTGAACTACAACAACTGTAAATTTATTTTTTAATATTTTATTACTTATGAATACAGGTAAATTATTTGTTATTCCTAGTTTGTTTAGTATAAAGTCTGACAAAAATTTAATCCCATCATACATAATAAATAATTTAAATAAAATCGATGAATTTATTGTTGAGAATGAAAAAAAATCCAGAGCTTTTTTAAGAAAAATTTTAAGTGTTAAATCGGAGGATAATTTTATATTTCACACTATTGGTAAACATTCTAATAGTGAAAATTTAAATAAAATATTAAATAATTGTCACAAAGGTATAAATATTGGTTTGTTATCAGATTTAGGTTGTCCTTCAATAGCTGATCCAGGATCAAATGTTGTACAAACTGCACATCAAAATAATATAAAAGTTATTCCTTTAATTGGACCATCATCAATTTTCTTAGCATTAATGGCAAGCGGATTGAATGGACAAAATTTTACTTTTCACGGATATTTACCTGTTAATAACATTGATTTACAAGAAAAAATCAAAAAAATTGAAAAAAAATCAATTAATTCAAGTCAAACACAAATATTTATTGAAACTCCATTTCGAAACAATAAAGTTTTTTCTTTTTTGACTAAACATTTAAGAAACTCCACTAAGCTATGTATAGCTAAAAATATAACTTTAGATGATGAAGTTATATTTACACAAAAAGTTAGTCAATGGAAAAAAAATAATTATAATTTTAATAAAAAATTATGTGTTTTTTTATTAAATGGAGGCAATGATTAACGAATAAATATTTACCACTAAATGAATAATTTTATTGATATTAAAGGTGCAAGGGAAAATAATCTCAAAAATATAGATATTAAAATTCCTAGAAATAAATTTATTGTTATTACTGGTTTAAGCGGAAGCGGAAAATCATCTTTAGCTTTTAATACCATTTATGTAGAAGCTCAAAGAAGATATATTGAGACATTCTCATCATATGCAAGACAATTTATTGGTAATTTAAATAAACCTGATGTTGATAAAATTGATGGATTAAGTCCTGTAATTGCTATTGAGCAAAAAACTGTAAATAAAAATCCTAGATCTACAGTTGGAACAATTACGGAAATATATGATTTTTTAAGATTACTATATTCAAAAATTTCTATTGCATACTCATATGAAACAGATAAAAAAATGATAAGTTATTCAATAGATGAGATTAATGATTTGATTTTAAAAAATTATAACAATAAAAATATTTCTATATTATCACCAATAGTTAGGTCAAGGAAAGGTTCATATAAAGAATTATTTGAAAATATTCTAAAAAAAGGATTTATAAAGTGTAGAATAGATGGAAATATAATTGAATTGAATAAAAATTTATCATTAGATAGATATAAAAATCACGATATAGACATACTCATTGACAAAATAAAAGTCAATGTTAGAAATAAAAATAGAATAATAAATTCTATCAAAATTGCACTTGACTATGGAAATGATACTTTAGTAATCCTTGAAGACTCATCAAAAATATCTAATTTTTACAGCAAAAATTTAGTTTGTCCTGATTCAGGAATTAGTTATGATAAACCTCAACCAAATACATTTTCTTTCAATTCTCCTAAAGGTGCTTGTGAAACATGCAATGGACTTGGATTTAAAATGGATCCTGATGAAAATAAGATTTTTCCAAATAAAGATTTAAGTATAAATAATGGTGGTTTTGTGCCATTTATAAATAATAGAGATATTTGGCTAAAGTCTCAATTAACTTATATTTCAAAGTTATATAATTTTGATTTTGATACTAAAATCAAAGATATACCTGAAAAAGGGATTAATGCTATTCTTAATGGAAAGAAAAAAATATTTACTATTAATAATAAAAAAATTGGTGTAACTCAAAATTATAATTTGAATTTTGATGGTATATCTGAATTTATTAAACACCAATATTATAATTCAAATTCATTAAGCTTAAAAAAGTGGGCAAAAAATTTTATGATCAAGAAACATTGTGAAAAGTGTAATGGTCTTAAATTGAAAAAAGAGTCATTATCTTTCAAAATTTTAAAAAAAAGTATATCAGATATTTCAAATTATGATTTAATTAATTTAAAAAAATTTATTACTCAATTAAAATTTAAATTAAATAAAAATGAAAAGTTGATTTCTAGTGAAATTATATTAGAAATTTCAACAAGATTAAATTTTTTAATTGATATTGGTTTATCTTATCTTACACTTAGTAGAACATCTAACTCTTTATCAGGTGGAGAATCTCAAAGGATTAGATTAGCTACACAAATTAGCTCAAATTTAATAGATGTATTATATATTTTAGATGAACCAAGTATTGGACTTCATCCAAAAGATAATTGTAAATTAATTGATTCTTTAAAAAAAATTAGAGACATTGGAAATACTGTAATAGTTGTTGAACATGACCAAGAAATGATGCAATCATCAGATCATATTATAGATATTGGTCCTAAAGCTGGAATTAAAGGCGGAGAAATTGTTTTCCAAGGCAGTCCAATTAAAATGAAATTAGCTAAAACCTTAACTTCAAAATATTTAAATAAAAAATTATCTATCAAAATACCAAAAGTTTTTAGAGAAGGTAATGGTAAAACTATTAATCTAATTGGTGCTAGAGGAAATAATCTTAAAAATATTAATGTTGAAATAAATTTAGGTACTCTTACCTGCATTACTGGTGTATCAGGTAGTGGGAAATCTACTCTAATAAATGGAACATTATATCCTATTTTGAGTAATTATATTTATAAAACACAAAAAAAATCCTATGAATTTAATAAGATATTTGGAGTTGAGAATATAGATAAGGTTATCCAAATCAACCAAAATCCTATTGGGAGAACTCCTAGATCTAATCCCTCAACATACGTTGGTTTATTTACTGAAATAAGATTTTTGTATTCTCAGATTACTGAGTCTAAAATTAAAGGTTATTTACCAGGAAGGTTCTCTTTTAATGTTTCTGGAGGAAGGTGTGAGAATTGTAAAGGAGCTGGAATGTTAAACATTGAAATGAAATTATTACCTGACATTTCAGTTGTTTGTGATATTTGTAATGGTAAAAGATTTAATAAAGAAACCTTAGATATAAAGTACAAAAACCATTCAATATCAGATATTTTAAATATGGATGTTAATACTGCAATTAATTTTTTTAAATCAATCCCAAAAATTTACAATAAACTTATTACCTTACAAGATGTTGGACTTGGATACATTACTTTGGGCCAACAATCAACTTCGTTATCAGGAGGTGAAGCTCAGAGAATCAAACTAGCATCAGAATTATCAAAAAAAGATACTGGTCAAACATTGTATATTTTAGATGAACCAACATCTGGCCTACACTTTGAAGACATTAGAATTTTAATGGATGTAATTCAAAAGCTTGTTAATAAAGGTAATACTGTTTTAATAGTTGAACACAATTTAGATGTAATAAAGATGGCTGACTTCGTTATAGATTTAGGATATGGAGGAGGAGATGAAGGAGGTAATGTAATTTTTCATGGAAATATGAGAGAATTTTTAAAAAATAATAAAAGTTATACTTCAATGTTTTTAAATAAAATTATAAAAAATTAATAATTGGCCCTGTAGCTCAATTGGATAGAGTGTCACACTACGGATGTGAAAGTTGCAAGTTCGAATCTTGCCAGGGTCACAAAATATTATAAAATGATCAGATTTTTTTCAATCTCATTAATTTTAATGTTAAGCAACATTACCTACTCCCAAATTATTTTAAATGAATATAGTTCATCAAATTATAATTTAATTCTTGATGATAATGATGAATATGAAGACTGGATTGAGATTAAAAATATTGGAAGTGAACCATACAATTTAAATTCAATTTATTTGAGTGATAAAATTGATAATCTCACTAAATTTAAAATAAATCATGATGTTATTATTATGCCTAACGAATTTCAATTAATTTATGCATCAGGTAAAAATTATATTAGCGATAATATTATTCATACAAATTTTAATTTACAACAAACTAAATCAAATGAATGGATAGTAATAACTGATTCTGATGGAATATCAATAATTGATTCTGTGTTATTAAAAAGGACTAAAGTTAATCACTCAAGAGGAAGAATGAATAACTTAGATTGGTATCTTTTTATAGATCCATCACCAAATGAAATTAATTCAAATAATTTAATTGAATACCTAGATATTCCAAACTTTTCTATTGAACCTGGAAATTATGATAGTGAAATTTTTGTAACTTTATTAGTCGATTCTAATTATCAAACTTTCTTTACTCTTGATGGTAGTTCACCAAATCAAAATTCAAATTTATATACATCTCCAATAAATATTTTAAATACTAGTGTTTTAAAAGCAATGACTATTTCAGATAATCCAAATTATTATGATAGTTTCATTCAATATGGCACCTTTTTTATTAATGATAATTTTAATCTCCCTGTTATATCAATTTCTGGTCAAAATGTTGAATTGATGATGAATGCTGATACACTTAATTCAATTGGAGCTCTTGAATATCATATAAATGGAAATATAATAGACAAATCAATAGGTGAATTTAACAAACATGGAAACGACTCATGGAATTACCCACAAAGAGGATTTGATTTTATATGTAGAGATCAATTTGGATATAATTATTCTATAAAAGATCAAATATTTAATAATTCAAATCGTGAAAAATTTCAAAGATTAATAATAAAAGCAGCAGCTAATGATAATTATCCTTTTTCTAATGGTAAATTCGGAGCTGAATCTGGGTGTCATATTAGAGATGCTTTTGTTCAGTCATTATCTCAGGTTGCAAAATTAAATTTAGATGAGAGATCACACCAATCATGTGTCTTATATTTAAATGGAAATTACTGGGGATTGTACGAAATAAGAGAAAAAGTTGATGATATTGATTACACTAAACATTATTATTCTCAAGATTTCAATCAAGTTGATTATTTAAAAACTTGGGGTGGAACTTGGATAGAGTATGGATCTGATACAGGGTGGTATAATTTAAGAGATTATATTTTAAACAATGATATGAATAATCAAAATAATTATAACAATGTGAAAAATCAATTAAATATAATGAGTATAATTGATTATTTTATTATAAATAATTTTACTGTTAATTCAGATTGGTTGAATTGGAATACTTCTTGGTGGAGAGGAAATCATCCATCATTAAATAATATAAAATGGAGATATACATTATGGGATTTAGATAATACTTTTAATCATGGAGCAAATTACACTGGGATAGTAGATCAATCATTTGAATCGAATATTTGTGATCTAGATACTTTAGGAGATATTGGGGGTCAAGGCCATATTCCAATATGGAATAAACTTATGTTAAATAATAATTTTTTTGAATCTTACATAAATCGTTTTAGTTATTTAAATGATACATATTTAAGTTGTGATTTCTTATTAAATCATTTAGATAGTTTGATAAATATTATTGAACCAGAAATGCCTGCGCAAATTCTAAGATGGGGAGGAAATATTGAAACTTGGAATCAAAATGTTCAAGAATTAGTTAATTTTATATCAAATAGATGTAATAATATTAATAATAACATTTTAAATTGTTATGATGATCAATTATCCAATTATCATAATATCACAATTATTTCAAATATTGAAAATAATGGAGAAATATATTTAAACAATAATTATATTTCAAATCTTCCATCATTAAATACATGTTTTGAAAATATTAATCAGAATATCGAAATTTTTCCTGATTTGAATTTCGATATTGATACTATTTTTTTTATAAATAACACACCTATATCAAACAACCTTAATTCTTTTAATTTTGAATTACTATTTGATGATACTTTAATTATAAATTTTAAACCTTTAAATAGTGTCAATATTAATACGATACCTAATGATGTTGGATCAATTTCATTTAATAATTCATTGATAAATAACTTACCCATTCAATATGTTTTAAGTGGTATAATTTATTTAGAAGCAAATAATTTAAATAATCAATATTATTTTGATTATTGGTTAGTTAATGATTCTATTATTGATCAAAATAACCTTTCATTATTTATTGAAGGTAATTTTGATGTTACTGCATTTTACTCAGAACAAATAGAATTTAGTGACATATATTTTAAAATTGACCCAGAAAATTCTGGTTATATATATATGGATGGAAATATGATTGATGTAAATCAAAATTTTATGTTACAGGAAAACTCAAATATTTTACTACAATCTTATCCTGAAAATGGTTTTAAATTTAAAAATTGGGAATATTACTTTGGAAGTGAAAGTTCAAATACTTATTTAAATTATAATATCATTCAAAATGATACCATAAAAGCTATCTTTGAAATTAAAGAATTAGATGTGTATATACCAAATTCTTTTTCACCGAATGGAGATAATATAAATGATATGTTTATTCCAATATGTGATTATAATAATGTGAAATATTTTGAAATGTATATATATGATAAATGGGGAAAATTGATTTTTAATTCTAATAACATTTATAATGGATGGGATGGATCAAATTCTGATATTTTAAAAAATGATTACTATAGTTATATTATAAACATTACTTCAAAAATATCAAATAAAATTTTGACATACAAAGGAAATATTTTTTTAATTCACTAAATTTAAAGATGATGAACAAAAAACCAACTTTTTTTATAGCAATTTCTCCAATAATTTTTTTAGTTATTTTTCTTTTTATAAATGTATCTGTTTACGGTGACTTATGTTTAAATGGTCCAAATCAAATTGCTTTGTTAGTTTCATCATTTTTTTGTTCAATTTTAGGTCAAATTTATTCAATAAGCTGGGACAATATTCTAATTAAAATCAAAGAAAATATACAAAAAACCTCAAGTGCAATTATAATAATACTTTTAATTGGATCATTAACTGGTACATGGTTAATAAGTGGAGTAATTCCAGCTTTTATTTATTATGGTATTCAAATTATAAATCCAAAATATTTTTTTGTAACTGCATGTGTAGTTAGTTCAATAGTATCTATAACTTCAGGTAGTTCATGGTCAACTATTGCAACTATTGGAATTGCATTGTTAGGAATAGGTAATATTTTTGGAATTTCAGAATCAATTTTAGCTGGAGCTATAATTTCTGGAGCATATTTTGGTGATAAAATGTCTCCCCTATCAGACACTACAAATCTTGCATCTGCAATTTCAGATTCGAAACTATTTGAGCACATTAATTATATGACTTTAACAACAATTCCGTCAATATTTATTTCACTGATAATTTTTTTTATTTTAGGTTTAAACCAAAATAATAATGAAATTTCCAATATAAGTGATTTATTGTTATCTATCGATGGTTTATTCTATATTTCGCCAATTTTATTTTTAATTCCTATAACATTATTTTTTTTGATATATAAACAATTCTCTCCTATTATATCTTTATTTAGCACGATAATTTTAAGCAGTATTTTTGCAATTATTTTTCAACCAAATATCATACAATCAATTGGTAATAATGAAAATTATTTCATTTCTTCTTTTATTTCAGTGATTAATTCAATGTCTGGAGAAATATCTCTAGAGTCAGATAATTCTCTAATAAATAATTTATTAAAATCTAAAGGAATGGCAGGAATGTTAAATACTGTATGGCTGATACTAGCTGCTATAATATTTGGTGCATCAATGGAAGGTTCAGGGTTTTTAAATTTGATAACAAATTTTTTATCAAAATTTGCAAAATCAAAATCATCTTTAATATTAACAACCTCTGGTACATGTGTATTATTTAATTTGACAGTATCTGATCAATATTTATCTATTCTAGTCCCTGGTAAAATGTTTAATAGTGCATTCAAAAAAAAGAATTTAGCTAATGTTAATTTAAGTAGAACATTAGAAGATTCGGCAACAGTCACCTCTGTTTTAATTCCATGGAATACATGTGGTGCGACCCAGTCTGCTATACTAGGTGTTTCAACATTTATGTATTTTCCTTTTTGTTTTTTTAACATAATAAGTCCTTTTATGACTATTATTTTTGCATATTTAAATATTAAAATTAAAAAATTAAAAAATGAATAAATTAATAAAAACTATTTTAGCCATAATTTTACTATTAATCTCCATTTTATTATTTATAAAATCGCATATTTTTTTGGGTATTTTATCAATAATATTTTCAATATTATCAGTTGTTACTATTTTTAAAAATGAAAAAATTATTTTTGCATTTTATTATTTAAAAAGAAATAAACTAAATAAATCTCTAAAAATATTAGAGTCAATAAAAAATCCTGAAAATCTTATTAAATCCCAGTATGCTTACTATAATTACTTATTTGGTTTAATATTCTCTCAAATTCAAGTAAATAAATCAGAAAAGTTTTTTAAAAAAGCATTAAGTATTGGACTAAGAAGTAACACTGATAAAGCAGTTGCTAAGTTAAATCTAGCTGGACTGGCGATAAATAGAAGAAGAAAAAGAGAAGCTACTATTTTAGTATCTGAAGTTAAAAAATTAGATAAATATAAAATGCTAACTGAGCAAATTAAACTTATTAAAATACAACTTAAAAAAATTTAGATGTTTTTTACATTTTTTAAAAATAAAAAAATAAAAAAATTCAAATTTATATCTAGATATGAAAAAAAAGAATTTTCTCATTACAGAAAAAATAAAATCTCAAATAATATTATTAATAAAAAGTTTAATAGAAGTTCTAATTTTAGGTTAATTTTTTTCATTTTAGTTTTGTTTGTCCTTTCCATTATAATTATAAAATTTTAATATATGATTGAAATCCTTCCTGAATATATTGCTAATCAGATTGCAGCTGGAGAAGTAATTCAGAGACCTTCTTCAGTAGTTAAAGAATTATTAGAGAATAGTATTGATGCAAAAGCTACACATATTACATTAATTCTAAAAGAATCTGGAAAAAAATTAATTCAAGTTTCTGATAACGGGGAAGGAATGTCAAAAGATGATTCACTAAAATGTTTTAAAAAGCATGCTACTTCCAAAATAAGTAATATTGATGATTTACTTAAGATAAAATCTAAAGGTTTTAGAGGAGAGGCTCTTTCCTCAATAGCTTCTATTTCAATGGTAAGTCTTAAAACTAAGAAAAAAAATTATGATACTGGAAATGAAATATTAATTGAAGGATCTAAATTAATTTCAAATAAAGAATGTTCATCAAATATAGGAAGCACTTTTGTTGTTAAAAATCTATTTTATAATGTTCCTGCAAGAAGAAATTTTTTAAAATCTGACAAAATTGAATACAAACATATCCTAGAAGAATTTATCAGAATTTCTATTTCTAATTCAAATATTAAATTAAAACTCGTTCATAATGGTAAAGAAATATATAATTTATCAATTCAAAATTTAAAAGCAAGACTAATAAAAATATATGGTAATAAAATATCTGATAAGTTATTGCCAATTAATGAATCAACAAATTTGGTAAATATATCTGGATTTATATGTAAACCTCAATATTCAAAAAAAACAAGAGGTGAACAGTATTTTTTTGTTAATGGTAGATTTATTAAATCTCCATATTTAAATCATTCAGTTTTAAAATCAATGGAAGGACTAATTTTAAAAGATCATTTTCCATCTTATTTTATTTTTTTAGAAATAGATCCTAAAAACATAGATATTAATATTCATCCAACAAAAACAGAAATAAAATTTAATGATGAAAAGTTAATTTATTCAATTTTAAAATCATGTATTAAACATTCTCTTGGACAATTTAACATTATACCATCAATAGATTTTAACTTAAACACAAATTTTAAGATTCCAAATTTTGATCCAAATAGAAAAGCTTATCCACCAAAAATTAAAGTCGATCCAACATTTAATCCATTTGAAAAAAATGAAAATAAAAAAAATTTTTTCTGGAAGTCTGTTTTTAAGGAAAATATAGAAGAAATTGAAGATTTAAAAAACTATGATAATTTTGAAAATATTAATGATAATTTTTTTCAATATTTAAATAAATACATAGTTACAAATAATAATGAAGGAATTCTTGTTATAAACCAAAGAAAAGCACACGAATATATATTGTATAATAATTACAAAAATAAAATTTCAAATATTTCAAATAATACTCAAAGTTTATTACACTCTATTGAACTAGATATTTCTGATCAAGACAGGATAATAGTATCTGAAAATATTCAAAAGTTCAATCAACTTGGTTTCGAAATATCATTAAGAAAAAAATCAATATCAATTAAATCAAAGCCACTTTTCTTAAACAATGAAGATACAGAAGAATTAATTTATTCAATTATTGAAAACTTGAAATTGAATTTAACTACAGAAAACCCAATAGAAGATTTCTTTTGTTCTAAACTTGCAAAAAAAAAACTCAATAAAAAATGGAAAAAAGTTAAATAGTATTGAAATTAAAAAGTTAATTAGTGATTTAAATAAAAAAAGCAAAGATTTATCTTTTTATAACTGTAATATATTTTCATTTATACTTAAATTTGAGGATATTAAAAAAAATATTGGTTAATGTACAGACAAAGTTTTTCATCATTCCCATTAGTTGTTAAAAATTTAATAATAATAAATGGTCTATTTTTTTTAGCTAGATATACAATTCTAAATATTTTTTCATATGATTTAAATCAATCATTTGGACTTTATTATTATGATTCACTTAACTTTAATCCATTGCAAATAATTTCATATATGTTTATGCATGGAGGATTCACTCACATATTTTTTAATATGTTTGCTTTATGGATGTTTGGTTCTCAAATTGAAAATATTTGGGGTAGTAAAAGATTTTTAAATTACTATTTAATTACTGGATTTGGTGCAGCATTTCTACATTATTTAATTATTCACTACCAGATTATTGATTTAAAATCAAATTTTTCACCTTATGAATTTAATGATATAGTATATAATGGTAAGTTTGATAGATCAAGTTTTCAATTTTTAAATGCCGTATCACTATGGAAACTTTATAATACACCAGTAGTTGGGGCATCAGGATCTGTATTTGGTTTACTATTAGCTTATGGAATGACATATCCAAACCAATATATTTATCTAAATTTATTCTTTCCAATAAAGGCTAAATATTTTGTAATTATTTATGGATTACTAGAATTTTTTAGTGGAATCCAAAACTCTCCTGGTGATAATGTTGCTCATTTTGCTCATTTAGGTGGTATGCTTTTTGGATATCTACTCATTAGGTATTGGAAAAAAAATGACATGAAATTCTTCTAATTTTAAAACTTTTATGAATTATTTTAAATTAAATAAATTAATCTTTATTAATTGTATTATATTCATTTTAATAAAAATAATTGATACTATTTCATTCTTATCCAATATTGATTTTAATTACATAAAATATTGTTTAGGATTATCTTCATCATTTAATTACTTTACTTATGATTTGATATCATTATTTACCTACATGTTTGTTCATTTTGATTTTATTCATTTTGCTTTAAATATGATGTCATTTTACTTCATTTCGAATATTTTTTTGATTTTTTTTGAAAAATATAAACTTTTTGTAATCTATCTTTTTGGAGGAATAACAGGAGGAATATTTTATGTCTTTTCTCATAATTATTTTCCAGTTTTTGAAAATCAAAATGGACTATTAATTGGATCTTCAGCATCAATAATTGCAATTCTTTCTTATTTAACCTTAATAAAACCAAACTATGAGATTAATTTTGTGAATTTTTCATTTAAATTAAAATTCGTAACGTTATTTATTTTTCTTATTGATATTATTAGTATTCCTAATGGTAATCCAGGTGGACATATTTCTCATATTGGAGGACTATTTTCAGGGATTTTATTTTCACTCTTTGAATTAAATAATAAAATATTTAAAACTAAAATTTCACATACAATAAAATCAAGAAATAATAAAATAAGTAAAAGGTTTAAGACAAATATTGAATATAATTCAGAAAAAATAGAGCTCAATAATAAAATAGACAAGATTCTTGAAAAAATTTCAACTTCTGGTTATGATAGTTTATCAAAATTTGAAAAAGATTTTTTAAATAAAAATAGTAATAATCTCTAATTTAACTTAACTGTTTCTAGATTAAGTATATTCATTTTATTCAAATTTAAATTTTCAACATTCTTTTGAGTTAATCTTATTATTTGATCGTAATATAAAGGAATAACTACAAAATTATTAACAATTATACTATCCATTTGATTGTATAATTTCATTCTTGTTGATTTATCATTAGTAAAATATAACTTATCGTATAAATTGTCATATAATTTGTTTGAAAAATGAGTATAATTTGGACCATAAGGTGAGTAATTTTTACTGTAAAATAATGATAGAAAATTCTCAGCATCTGAATAGTCAGCAATCCAAGATGCTCTGAATATAGATGCTTTAGAAGAAGAAATTATTTCTCTATGAGTTGATGGAGGTGATACAATTAAATTTACATCTATTCCCAAATTCTGCCATGAATTTTGAATAAATTCAGAGATATCAACATAAGCTGGAGTTGTATATATATCAAGGTTATTAAGGGTATATTTTTTTTTAAAATTATCAATGATTTTTTTTGATTTTTTAAGGTTATAATTACCTATTTTTAATTTTTCTATATGTCCATTCATTCCTTTTGGTATAAAACCTCCGATTCCAGGATTACCAATATTATTTCTTAAATATTTGATAATTTTATCCTTATCAATTGAATTATTTAAAGCCATCCTAAAATCCTTAATTAATAAATTAGAGTTTATTTGATTATGATCAACTAAAATTCCTAGATATTCTGTGTTAAAAAATATAGATTTATTAAAATTAAATTTTTGATTAAATTTTTCTTTTAAATATCCATTTTTATTGAGTATCTCATTTTTATATGAATTTTCAATATCTGATATAAATTCTAGATTTCCCTTGATAAACTCTAAAAAAGAAGTCTGCTTGTCTGGAATGAATGATATTGAAATAGCGTCAATATACGGTAATCTGTTGTTAAAACTATCATATTCATAATAATAATTATTTTTTGTTAATATTAATTTAGTATTTAATTTATGATATTTAAATTTAAAAGGACCAGTACCAACAGGATATTGAAAAAAATCTTCAATAAATTCAGATTCCTTTGGGATAATTGAACAATATTTCATTGATAACAATTCTAAAAAATAAGGATTTCTTTTGTTTAGTATTATTTCAAGAGTTTTAGAATCAATAATTTTAATTTCATTAACATTTTCCATAATCCAATATCCTGGAGATCCATTTGAAATATCTTTTATTCTATCTAATGAGTATTTTACATCATTAGAAGTTAATTCTCTGTTTTTAAATATTGAATTAAATTTATCACTTTCATGAAAATATATTTTATCTCTAATTTTAAATTGATAAATAAATCCGTTATCTTTTATTTTCCATTTATGAGAAATAGAAGGAATAATATTCAAATTAGAATCAAGTTTTACTAGAGTACTATAAATATGATTACAAAACCAGTTATGTGATTGATTTTTTGAATATAATGGATCAAATGACTGAAGACCAGAAATTTCATTATATCTAAAAACTTTTTTTTCAGATAAATAGATTTCATCTGAATTACATGAAATCATTAAAAAAAAAATGAATATTATTATTACCAAAGTAAATAAAAATATTAAAAAAAATTAAATTTGTAACTAATATAATATTATTAATGTTATTAAATTATAAAAATGAAAAAAATTGCTTTTCATACATTAGGATGTAAACTAAATTTTTCTGAAACTGAATACATTCAAGAAAGTTGTTTGAAAAGTAATTATATTTTAGTTAAATCAAATTTAATTTCTGACATATACGTAATAAATACATGTTCTGTTACTGAAAATGCGGATAAAGAATGTAAATATTTGATAAGAAAATTCAAAAAACAAAATCCTTTATCTAAAATTATTATTATTGGTTGCTATGCTCAACTAAAACCAAATGAAATCATAAAAATAAAAAATGTTGATTTAGTATTAAGTACAAAAGAAAAATTTCAAATTACAAAATATTTAGATGAATTATTTAATGAAAATGATTCAAAAGTATATTCATGTAATATTAATGAAGTTAAAAATTTTCAAACCTCGTATTCTATCAATAATAGAACTAGATCATTTTTAAAAGTACAAGATGGCTGTGATTATAAATGTACCTATTGTACTATTCCAATGGCAAGAGGATTATCAAGAAGTGATACTGTTAAAAATATATTAAATCAAATAAATAAAATTTCTAAATCGGATGTTAAAGAAATTGTTTTAACGGGAATAAATTTGGGAGATTTTGGCAAAAGTAATCCAAATAATAGAGTTCGTCAAAGTTCTTTACTTAGGTTAGTTAAAGAAATTGAAAAATTACAAAACAATATGAGATTTAGGCTATCATCTATTGAACCTGATCTTTTTGACAAAGAAATAATTGACTTTATATCAAAATCAAATAAATTTGTTCCTCATTTTCATATTCCACTTCAGTCAGGTTCTAATTTGATTTTAAGAAAAATGAAAAGAAAATATGACACTAAATATTATCAAGACTTAATATACTATATAAAAAATAAAATACCATTTTCTTCAATTGGTTGTGATGTAATTGTTGGATTTCCTGATGAATCTGATGAAATTTTCAAAGAAACTTACTCTTTTCTCGATAAAATTGATATCTCTTATCTGCATGTTTTTCAATTTTCCCAAAGAAATAGAACCAAAGCATCATTAATGGATAATAAGATTGAAAAAATTATCAAAATTAATAGAAGTAAAATACTTAGAGATCTGTCCACTAAAAAAAGATTTTCTTTTTATAAAAAAAACATAGGTCAAACAAGATCAGTTTTATTTGAAAATGATAATAAAAATGGTTTTTTATTCGGTTATACAGAAAATTACATAAGAGTTAAAACAAAATATGATCCAGGTTATAGAAATCAGTTAATTAATGTTAAAATAGATAAATTAACTAATGATGGAACTATATTAACTAAAATTAATTAAAATGTTTCCAACTGTAAGTCATATAGTACAATATTTTACTGGAGTTTTCATTAATCTTCCATTTAAAACATTTGGTTTATTTGTAGCTTTAGCATTCTTGGCAGCTGGATTATTTATAAATATTGATTTAACTCAAAAGTATAAACAAAACAAAATATTAAAAACTAAAATTAAGATATATAAAAATAAACACAAGAAAATTTATAACTATATTTTTATTGTTTTTTCATATTATTTCTTGTTTTTTAAAGGTATTCATGCATTTAATAACTATAATGAATTTAGTTATGATACTCTATCATTTATTTTTTCATCAGAAGGTTCAATTTATGGTGGGATAATTGGGTTATTTTTAAGTTTAATTTACATAGTTTATTTCTATTACTATTTAATTAATAAAAAAGAAGAAATAATCGAAAGAGATGTAATGCCAAATGATATTACTTCCAATTTATTATTAGTAACTTCTATTTCTGGCTTAATTGGTGCTAAATTTTTCCACCAACTTGAAAATTGGGATGATTTTGTCTCCGATCCGTTTAATCAATTATTCTCTGGTGGAGGTTTAACATTTTATGGAGGATTAATTTTTGGATCAATTTCAGTAATATACTATGTTAAAAGATTTAATATTAATTCATCAACTATTGCAGATATAATGGCAGGTCCGTTAATGCTAGCATATGCAATTGGAAGGATAGGATGTCATATGTCAGGAGATGGAGATTGGGGAATACAAAATACAAATACTAAGCCCCATTTTCTTGAATTTATTCCCGATTGGTTATGGGCATATAATTATCCAAATAATGTAATAAGATTAGGAGTAAAAATTCAAGATTGTACAGATCCACTTGGAATATACTGTTATAAACTTCCATATAGTGTTTATCCTACAGCTATATATGAATCAATAATTTGTCTTATTTTGTTTCTAATTCTATGGAACTTAAGAAAAAAGATTAAAATATCAGGTACTCTTTTTTCAATTTATTTAATATTTAATGGTTTTGAAAGATTTTTTATAGAAAAAATTAGAGTTAATAACAAAATTTATTATGATTATACTCAAGCTGAAATAATCTCATTTATGTTAATTATTATAGGATTTATTAGTATTTTTGTTCTACATTTAAGAAACAATAAAAGAAAAATATAAATATGTTAAGATTTCTAATTTATTTACTTCCACTAAACTTACTTTCTCAAATTCCTTCAAATTTTGAAATTGGACAAAAACCTAGTGATAAAATTTTAAATATTGAAATGATCAATATTGATGACAAATTATATAGCCTTAATAATTTATCTTCAAATAACGGTTTATTGATAATTTTTTCTTCTAACACATGCCCATTTGTTCTTATGTGGCAAGATAGATATAAAATAATTGAAGAAATATGTAAAGAGAATGAATTAGGTTTAGTATATATTAATTCCAACTCAAAAAATAGAAATGATGTTGATTCACACTCAAATATGAAAAATTATCATTTAAACAATAATTTACAATTTCCTTATTTACTTGATAAAAATAATATTGTTGCTGATTATTTTGAAGCTAAGACTACCCCACATATTTTTTTATTAAATAATAATTATGAACTAATTTATAAAGGTGCAATTGATGATAATTACAAAAGTTATAAAGATGTAACTAATTTCTACATAAATGATGCAATTTATAATATGATTAACAAACAACCATTAATATTAAACTACACTAAGCCAGTAGGTTGCAGCATCAAAAGGTTAAGCGTCAAGTAATATTTTTTTTAAAAATATTTCATTTTTTCAAATTAATTAAACTTTCATAATTA
>MDTB01153160.1_pt1 | contig 44544 bp, 38 predicted proteins | sample 811161 | NCBI WGS metagenome assembly MDTB01 (sample SAMN05326650, study PRJNA326480) | marine metagenome | isolation source: seawater | place: Mediterranean Sea | collected 2009 | reverse complement strand
TCATAACTTATAAAAACTTAGTTGTAATTTTACAAAAAAAAGTACAAAAGCGAAAACATGAAGCTAAAAATATTATCATTTTTTTTTTTCATTTTACATAATTTATTTAGCCAAGATATTCTGCCTTGTGGTAAAAATATAATGTCTAATTTAGCAATTTCTAATGAACCTAATCTAAAAAAAAATTTAGATAGTTTAAAAAATCAACAAAACTCAATTTTAGATAAAATTTCTTTTAAAAATAATTATATAATTCCAACTGTTATTCATATAATTCACGATGGTGGTAGTTCTAATATTTCAAATGATCAAATATATGATGCTATTAGAATTATTAATGAGGATTTTAATAAGTTGAATGATGATACGATATATGTCAATGAAGAATTTACCAATATTATAGGTGACATAGGAGTAGAGTTTAAACTAGCTCAAATTGATGAATTTGGAAATTGTACTAAAGGAATTACAAGAACTTTCTCAAGTTTAACCAATAACGCATATGAAAATGTGAAAAATCTAGTCAAGTGGGATCCAAGTAAGTATCTAAACATTTGGGTAGCTCAATCATTAGCAATTGATGCTGGAGGATATTCCTATTTTCCAGGAAGTGCACCTAATAATGATGCAAATGCTGGAATAGTTATCTTAGCATCTCAGTTTGGTAGCATTGGTCAGTCTTACTCCTCTAACTCAGCTGCAAGAAGTTTAACTCACGAAATAGGTCACTACTTAAATTTAGAACATACATGGGGCTCTGGTGAACAAGGAGAAAATTCTAACTGCTTTGATGATGATGGTATTAATGACACTCCTAATACAATTGGATCTCAGTCTTGCAATTTGAATCAAATATCATGTAATAGTATTGATAATGTTCAAAATTATATGGATTACTCTACTTGTGGATATATGTTTACTCAAGGGCAAAAAAATAGGATGATTCTAGCTTTAGAATCTGGAAATCCATGGCAAAATGCACCTAGAAATAATCTTCATACTGAAGAAAATCTTATAGCTACGGGTGTCCACACGTCCACTGAATATTCAGAATGCATTGCAATTATTGATTTTCGACCTGAAAAAAGAATTTCTTGCGTAGGAGATTCTGTTAAATGGGAAAACTACTCTTATAATTTTGACTCTCTGTTATCCTATGAGTGGTTTTTTGAAGGTGGAAGTCCAAATTATTCTAATGAAAAAAATCCAAATATTGCATATTTTGAAAGCGGAGAATATTATGTATCATTGACTATTACTACTCCTGCAGGTAGCGCCTCTAGAACTATTTCAAACTCAGTTATAATTCAAAATAACTCCCCCATTTTAAGTCCAAATATTATAGATTTTAACTCAAATAATTTTCCTTACAGTAGTAGTAATCAATGGTTATCAGAAAATAATTTTTCTAATTCAACTTGGCATTGGAATCAATATGGAAGTAATAGTTCTATAGGTTCAATTAGAATAAGAAGTTTTAATTTTGAAAATGATGATCCAAAAAAAATTTACTCTCCAAAGTTTAATCTCGAAAATTTGACTTCCCCATCATATTTATATTATGACTATGCATATGCAAAAAAAAGTGATGAAAGTAATGATATTTTAAAAATTAAAGTTTCAAATGATTGTGGATTAAACTGGATAACAAGATTATCAAAAAATACTGATAATCTTACTACTGTTAATAATAATTATTTCTTCTCATTTATCCCTACAAATAATAACTGGGAAGAAGAAAAAATTAGTTTAACACCATGGATAGGTGATTCATTAGTTCAATTTTTATTTGAATTTAGTGGTAATGAAGGAAATTATTTATATATAGATAATGTAAGAATAGGTAATATTGATTTAAGTGTTAATGAATTTGATTATAGTGAACAAAAATTTAGAGTATTTCCAAATCCAGTCAATAAAAATTCAATAATTCAATTTGAACTTAATTATGATTCAATAATTCAATTTGAATTATTTAACCTAATAGGAAATTCTTTTGGAAAATATAAAAACTTATTCCAAAAAGGTAACCATGCTTTGAAATTCTTCGATTATTTTTCTCCCCTATCTCCTAGTATTTATTTTTTAAAACTTAATTCCTCTAATAATATTCATACAATTAAAGTTATTCTAAATTAGTGATCAAATTCAAATAAAATTGGACAATGATCTGAATGAATTACGTCTTTTAATAAAATAACATTTTTGATTTTACTTTTCAATGATTCACTGACTATATGATAATCTATTCTCCATCCTTTATTTCTTTTTCGTGAATTTGCTCTGTAACTCCACCAAGAATAGTTATTTGGTTGTTTATTGATAAATCTAAAGGAATCAATATATCCACAATCTAGAAAATTTGTAATCCACTGTCTCTCTTCAGGAAGAAATCCTGATGAATTTTTATTGACTTCTGGATTGTGAATATCAATTGGTTTATGACAAATATTAAAATCTCCTGAAATGATTAAATTTTGTTTCTTGTTACTCAATTTTAAAATATATTGTTTGAAATCTTTCAGAAATTTAAATTTATATATTTGCCTTTCTTCACCAGATGTTCCAGAAGGGAAATACACAGATAATACTGAAAAGTTATCAAAGTCAAGTCTGATAACTCTTCCTTCAATATCATGTTCTTCTTTTTCCATTCCATAATTTACATTCAAAGGCTTTAATTTAGATAAAATTGAAACACCACTATATCCTTTTTTTTTGGAAGAAAACCAATAATTATAATATCCAAGTTTTTCAAATATTTTGTTATCAAATTGATCAAGATTAGCCTTAACTTCTTGCAAACATATAATATCAGGATTAGCAATTTCTAGCCAATTTTGAAACCCTTTTTTTAACACAGATCTTATACCGTTGATATTGTAAGTTATTATTTTCATTTTGTTAAATCTCTATATATAACTTGATAGCAATCAATACTAATTTGGCTGAAGATTTGATTTTCTTTTGAATATTTTAGGATATCTTTTTTATCAAAATTCTTAATAGTTAATATACTCAAGTTCTTATTTATGTTGATACTAAATTTTAAATTTAGAATACTTATTAATTTATCCATTTTAAAAATATCATTTTCTGTGAAGCAAATTAAGGATTTTGGTAGTATTTTGATTTGATTCAGTTGAATATTCAACTTTGAGAAAATAGAAAAAAAATATTTCATATCTAAATCATTTAAAATATCCTCAGATTTTTTTTTAAACAAAATTGAAATTTGATTTTTTTTTAAATTATAAAATTTGATTTTTTTTTGATTCTTATAATTACAAATTACAGTTCCTTTTTCTTCAGGATTATTAAATGACTTTACTTCTAATTTAATATTTTTTTTTTTCTAAAGGGATTATTGTTTTCTGGTGAATGATTGAAGATCCGTAAAATGCAATCTCAAAAGCATCTTTGTATGATAAAAAGTCTATTTTATTAAATTTTTCAAAATATTTTGGATCAGCTGTTAGAACACCTGGAACATCCTTCCATATAATTAATTTTTTAACGTTCAACGAACTAGCAATTATTGATGCAGTATAATCTGAACCTTCTCTGTCGAGTGTTGTAGTAAAATTATTTTCACTACATCCTATAAATCCCTGTGTAATAATTGAAGTATTCTTATCAATTTTTTTTTTATAGATTCTTCAGTTAAACTATTTAAAACTGAAGCTGATTGAAAATTTGAATTTGTTTTTATCAGTTTTTTTGCACTTATCCAATCAATTTTAAAATTATTATTTTTTAAAAATTCATAAATAATGATAGAAGAAATAATTTCACCTTTAGATACTATTTGGTCATAATCAAAAGAATAATTTTTAAATTTTAAATTTTTAAATAATTTATTTAATTCAATAAAATGATAATTAATTTTGTCATATAAGTAAATAGGCTCCTCAAAAAGCTCATTTATAATTTTATGATGAAAATCTATTATTATTTTTAAATCATATTTTTTTTTTGTGTAAGCGTTCCTAAGAATATCCTCTAGATAGTTAGTTGTTTTACCTAGTGCTGAAACAACTAAAACAAATTTTTCGTTTTTATAATTCAAAAGAATATTTAACATCTGAGAAATACCTTTAGAATTTTTCAAGGAAGAACCACCAAACTTAAATACTTTCATCTATAAATTAGGAAAAGGAGTTATAAAATTTAGAAAATTTCATGAAAAGAAAACTTTAGTGCGGATAGAGGGAGTCGAACCCACACACCTTTCGGCACTAGATCCTAAGTCTAGCGTGTCTACCAATTCCACCATATCCGCTTAAACTAAAATTTTATTTTGCAAATTTATCAATATTTTCAAAAATTCTAATTTAATAAATAAATTAATTAATTTTAAAATTTTAAAACAATAAAATAATAATTAATGAAGTTATCAATTAAGCCTGAAAATATTAGTCCCCAAGAATTACATAAACTTTTACTAAATTTCATTGGACCAAGGCCAATTGCTCTAGTAAGTTCAATTAATAATAAACAGGAAGAAAACCTGAGTCCTTTTTCATATTTTAATATTTTTAGCATTAATCCCCCAATTTTGATTTTTTCTCCTTTAAAAAGACTTAGAAATAATTCAGAAAAAGATACTTTAATAAATGTTAAAGAAGTTAAAGAGGTAGTAATTAATATGGTTAATTATAAAATTGTGGAACAAACATCATTTTCAAGTTCAGAGTTTAGTGCAAATATCAATGAATTCATTAAATCAGGACTTACTCCAATAAAGTCTGATATTGTAAAACCTTCCAGAGTTAAAGAATCTCCCGTACAAATTGAATGTTTAGTTAACGATATCATTTCACTTGGAGATAAAGGTGGAGCAGGTAATCTTGTGATTTGTAAAATTTTAAAAGTACATTTCGATGAAAATTTAACCATTAATTCTGATGAAAAAAAAATCGATCTATCTAAAATTGACTTAGTTGGAAGAATGGGAGGAAATTGGTATTCTAGAAATAGAGGAGAATCTTTATTTGAAATTCAAAAACCAAATAAAAAAATTGGAATTGGATTTGATAATATCCCAAAAAAAATTTTAATGAGCTACATACTTTCTGGCAATGATTTAGCAAAATTAGCTAACATTGAAAAACTTCCTCAAGCAAATTCTATTGAAAAATTTAAAACTAATTCAAAAATTATTGATATATTCAATTCATCATCTAATGATGAAGAAATAAGAGAAAAACTTCACTATCATGCAAAGGAATTATTAAGTGAAAATGAAACTTTTGATGCATGGTGTACATTACTAATTGATAAACTAAATAGAATATAAAATGAGTAACTTATCTACAGAAGGAAAATTAAAAAGAATCCATGAAGAACAAATAATTAATGAAAGGTTTAAAAAAAGAGAATTTGTAATTGAGACTGAAGAGCAATATTCTCAAACTTTGATTTTTCAGTTAGTTCAAGACAAAACTAATATAATTGATAATTTTAAAATAGGTGATAAAATTGAAGTATACTTTAATTTAAGGGGAAGAGAATGGCAAAGAGATACAGATTCTGAAATTAGAGTTTTTAATACTTTAGATGCATGGAGAATTGAAAAATTAACTGAAAATGATTCAATCACTTCAGAAGTTAATGATCAAAACATTGACGCGACTCCTACAAGTGAAAATATTTTAAAAGATGAAGATGAAGATGATTTACCTTTTTAATTAGTACTTTCAAAAAAAATGAAAATTATTAATTTTATTGAAAAACTTTTTAATAAAATACTACCAAGTCCTTTTTCAATTGGAATTTTTTTAACTATTGTATCGATAATTTTATCTACATTTTTCTATGGCGGAAATTCTCCCTTAAAAACTAATTTTAAATTAACAATTAAAAATTGGGAAAATGGAATGTGGGATCCACCACTGTTAGTTTTTTGTTTTCAAATGATGTTAATGTTAATCTTAGGATACTCTTTAGCAAAATGTAAACTAATTGAAAAATTAATTTCTAAAATTTCAATTATTTGTAATAATAACTCATCATCTTGTTTTTATGTTTGTTTTTTTTCCATTCTCATAAGCTACTTAAATTGGGGCCTTGGATTAATATTTGGAGCAATTTTTGTTAAAAAAATTGGAGAATCTGCGACAAAAAAAAATATTTTAATTAATTACCCTTTAATTGGAGCATGTGGGTACTCTGGTTTATTAGTTTGGCATGGAGGATTATCAGGTTCTGCACCAATAAAGGCAGCAGAAAACAATCACTTGATAAATATAATGAGTGGTGTTCGAGATAATTATCAAATTATGAATTTACCCATTAAAATTTCGTTAGAAGATACAATATTTTCATCTATGAATATATTTGTTTCTATATTAACATTAACCATAATCCCTGTTTCAGTATACATTTTAAGTAAATATGTAAAAGTAAAAAGGTATAATTTTAAAAATATCAATGAAATTGAAAAAAAAATTGAAATATCTAATATTCACGGATTTGATAACTCTAGATTAATTTCCAAAATAATGGGTTTTTTTAATTATCTGTGTTTCAACCTATAATTCAATAGATTACGTTAAGATTAATTCTTTAGATTTTATTAACCCTAATTTTATAAACTTTACACTTTTAGGATTATGTATATTTTTTCATAATAACTTTTACTATTTTTTAAAATCTATAGAAAGTGGTATAAAAAGCTGTTCTGGTATAATTATTCAATTTCCTTTATACTTTGGTATTATGGGTATAATGAAGTTTTCAGGACTAATTTCATTATTTTCAAATTTTTTTGTTTCAGTTTCATCTGCATTTACTTTCCCTTTTTATACTTTTCTTAGTGCTGCCATTATTAATATTTTCATACCTAGTGGAGGAGGTCAATGGGCGATTCAAGGACCTATAATTATTGAAACTGCAAATCAATTAAATATTAGTATATCAAAGTGTATTATGGCTCTTGCCTATGGAGATCAAGTTTCTAATATGCTACAACCATTCTGGGCTTTACCTTTATTGGGTATTACAGGTTTGAAAGCAAAAGAAATTCTTCCTTATAGTCTATTTTTGATGATAATAGGCTCAATGATTTTTTTATTGGGCTTAATGATTTTTTAAGTTATATTTTAATTTGCAGATCGATCTATCATATTTCCCAAATTCATAAATGCAAATACTAGTATAATAATTAAAATTCCTGGGAAAAGTGCTAAGTAGAATTTATCTAAAATAATATATGTATAATGATCTTTTACTATTCCTCCCCATGAAGGTGTTGGGGGTTGAACTCCAATCCCCAAAAAACTGAGTCCTGATTCAAGTAGTATTGCTGATGCGAAATTTGAGGCTGAGATAATATAAATAGGATTTATGATATTTGGCAAAATATGTTTGAACATTATCCTAAAATCATTAAATCCTATTACTCTAGCAGACTTAATATATTCAACTTCTATTATACTAATTACTTGACCTCTTACAACTCTAGCTATCTCTACCCACATTGTTAGTCCAACAGCTATAAAAACTTGCCAGTAACCTTTTCCTAATGCTAAGGTAATAGCGATGACCATTAAAAGGGTTGGTATGGACCAAATAATATTTATAAACCAAAGAATAATTTTATCAATTATACCCCCGTAATAGCCTGAAAGTAAACCTAATGGGACTCCTATTACTAAGGAAATGAAAACAGAGATAAATCCAACTGAAAATGAAATTCTAGTAGCTAAAATAAGTCTACTTAAAAGATCTCTACCATATTTATCTGTTCCCAAATAAAAAAATTTTTTGAAAATATAGCCAGAATGATTTGAATATAAACTTTGCAAACTTAATTTTTTATAAAATCCAGAATCATAAGTCAAAAAGTTAATAGTGTCATTTTGAATATTAAAATCTTTTATAGGAATTGAATAATATTTTTTTTCTTCACCAAAAAATATTACTTTAAAAAGGGAGTTTTCAATACTTTTATTTTTTTTTACACGAAGAAAATCTATTTTAGTATTTGGATAAAGTGTAGATAATTCTAAATGCATTTCATTAGCATTTTTTGAATTATCTGGAGCAATTAAATAGCCAAATATTGAAAAAAAAATTGCTAAACAAATAACAATTAAAGTTAAATAAAAAGTTTTATTGATTTTTAACAAAAAATGAAATTAAATTTATAATATTTATTTAAAATTATAAAACTACTAATTATTAATGATTGAAAAAAAAAAATAAAACAATCTTGGGCATTGATCCAGGAAGCAATTTTATGGGATTTGGAATAATTGAATATAATAAACAAAATTTAAAATTGATTTTCTATGATGTCCTAATAATAAATAAAAGCAACAATCAATTTAAAAAACTAAAAGTTATTTTTGATTATTGTATTAATATTATTGAAAAATATAATCCTGATGAAATTTCTTTAGAATCAACTTTCTTCGGTAAAAATGTTCAATCGATGATTAAATTAGGTAGAGCTCAAGGAATTGCTATTTCTGCAGGAATTTATAAAAATATTCCTATTTTTGAATATGCACCTTTGAAAATAAAAAAAGCTCTAACAGGAAGAGGCTCCTCTAGTAAAGAACAAGTTGCAAAAATGGTCATGAGATTTTTAAATACTGAAATTAAATATAAATATATAGATTGTATGGATGCTTTGGCTGTTGCAATATGTCATAGTATGCAAAATAATTTGTTTTTAGAAAGAAGTTATTCGTCATGGAAAGACTTTTTGAATAAAAAAAATATAAATACAAGGTAATTTATTATAATTTTGATTTAATTAATTGTCTAATTTTTTCTAATTCAAGGTTGTCAATTTTAAGACGTTGTTTTGAGAAATTAATATCACTTATTTTGTTTAGAGGTACAAGATGAATGTGCGCATGAGGGACTTCTAAACCAACAACTGCAATTCCAATTCTTTTACATTTAACTGCTTTTTTAATACTAAAGGAAATTTTTTTTGCAAATAAAAATAAATTTGAATAACTAGACTCATTTAAATCAAAAATTAGATCTACTTCTTTTTTTGGAACAACTAAAGTGTGACCATAAGATATTGGGGATATATCAAGAAACGCTATATTGAAATCATCTTCGTGAATTATGAATCCAGGTAAATCTTTATTAATAATTCTACTAAATATTGTTGACATTATCTTGAAATATTTAATATTTTAAATTTAATCCTACCAGCAGGGACGATTATTTCACAAATTTCTCCAACTTTTTTACCAAGTAACCCTTTACCAATTGGTGAATTAATTGAAATTTTAGCTTTTTTAAAATCTGCTTCAGTTTCTGCAACCAAGGTATAGGTAATTATATTATTGTTATTTAGATTCATAATTTTGACTTTACTAAGTACTAGAACTTTATCTGAATCAAGTTGAGACTGATCTATGACTCTGGCTCCAGAATACATTTCCTCTAGCTTAGCAATTTTCATTTCTAATAAACCTTGTGCTTCTTTTGCAGCATCATATTCAGCATTTTCTGATAAATCTCCTTTATCCCTTGCATCAGAAATTTGCTGAGATATATTTGGTCTTTCAACAAATTTTAAATGATCTAATTCTTTTTTAAGTTTTTTTAGACCTGCTTCTGTATAGTAAGATACTTTAGTCATAATAATAATTTTAACTTATAAAATTCAAAAAATTAATAAAAGTTACTAATAAATTTAAAAAAAGCTTGTTTACAAAGCTAATCTTACACCGATTGAATTGGGAGAAGATAATGGATTTGACATTCTATATGAATAATCTAATCCAAAAGATGAATCATTACTTAAAGGAATTTCAAATGATAATCCGAAATTTAATCCAGTAAATGCAGTTGACCTACCTCTATTAAATTCTTTATTAATTCCTTCTTCATAAACATAACCTGATCTTAACATAAATAAAGATTTATAATTATATTCAAATCCTAATCCAAATTGATCTTTTGAAAAAGAGTTAGATGTAAAACTTGAAGCTATTGTAACTGAGTGTTCAGAGTCTAGAGTAAAATCATACGAAGCTCCAATATTTAGAGATGAAGGAATTTCAAAAGATTCTACTCTTAAATCATAAGTCATGGCATAATTTTGACCGTGAGAAGTAGTATTTTCATTTCTTATATCATTTCCATCACCAGAATATTGCATTTTTGGACCAACGTTCTTAAGAGCAATCCCAAATTTAATTTGTCTTTTGTCTCCAGTAACATACTGAACCCCAGCATCAATTGCAACTCCAGATGCCTTCAAGTCTGATATACTCTCTGATATCATTTTTACTGTTGAACCACATGAAATATTATCAGTAAACTTTTTTGCATATGAGAAACCTATATTTATATATGATGGTGAATAAAATGCTCCGGTTCCTTCTGGTTGTTCTGTGGTAGTTATCTCAATTTCTCCAAATGCCATTGACATAACTGATAATCCGATTACAGTTTGATTGTCTAGTGATTTAGCAAATCCAAAAGCGTTAATGTTTATATCAGAAAACCAATTAGTTGAGGAGAAAATTAGTTCAGTATTTGAAGTGCCTGTCAAACCGGCAACATTCAAATATGTCGACTCCAAACCACTTGCATTTGCAATATTTATACTACCCCAACCTGATGACCTAGCCCACGGATTAATTAATAGTTCTGTTGCTCCAGCTTGACCTGATCTTTGTTCATTTCCAGCTAAAACATTTGAGGAATAATTTAAGACTATATATAATATAGAAAAAATTATATAAGTTTTATTTTTATTGATAATATTTTTATTCATATGAAAGTTAAACTAAATATGTTAATATTAAAATGAATCTAAGTCAATAGGACGTAAAGCACCAAACCACTTTAAAACCTTTTGACCTAAATCACCAGCATCAATGTGAACTATATATACTCCTGAAGCTATAGCCACATTATCATTATTTTTTAAATCCCAATCCCACCCAGTAACATTTATATCACTATCTAAACTTACTTGTCTAATTAAAGTTCCTGATACATTGTAAATAGAAATATCGCATTTTGTAGGCAGATTAGTTATTCTAACTCTTTGATCTACTTGATCTTTTTCATAATTATTTGAACCATAATATGGATTTGGTACTATTTTTATAAGATCCAAAGCATTCTTTGCTACTTTACTGTTATTAGTGATAGTTTGTATATCATTAGTATTAAACTTTAAATGAATATTACCGGAATTTTCAGAAACAACAGAAGATTCACATTGTGAGTCATCCATCTGATATTGGTCATATTCAGTAGAAACTCTAATTTTGACCTCTATTTCTCCATCCGAAATAGTTGCATTTGTTGATGATAACATTGGTATTGAAACCCATCTTGCATCTCTAAAAACTCTTTTTTTGGAGATAGCTGACGTCATATTTGTTAAGTCATTATAAAATGGGTGATTTTGGGGACTATCACCAGCATATGGACTTCCCATTATATAGGTGTAGTGCCTACCACCAAAAATAACATCATATTCAGCATCAGAGCCACTGAATTCACTAAAAAACGCACCAAACTGATCACCTGAATCAACTCTTGAAGATGGATTCCATAACATGTCATCTCCATTATCATTTGGATGATCTGAAGACTCTCCAAACATTATATTTAACCTAATCCCTTTATCTAAATCTATAGCATATCCAGGAAACCAGGAGAATCCATTAGTACCACTATTATCAGGATTACCAAATTTATCGACGGACGGATTTGCCTTCAAACTTAATCTATCATCAACAGTCGCAGTTTCAATAACCGGACATCTTGTCCACAAAGATTTATCCTCTGTAAAGACAATATCTACTGAAGTTAGATAATCTAATCTACTTTGGAACTGAGCACCTGGAGCATTGTATACAGGTGAGTGAGCAAAGGGTTTTTCTTCAGAGTCAGCTCCTACCAAACGATAAGGAGCCCAGACTCCATTTAATATTTTTTCAAATGACTGACTGTCATCAATTCCAATAAAATCTGTTGAATCAGTTCCTGATCTTATCCAATTTTCAGGATAAATAAACCAATCACCAGCTTGCGTTTGAAAAAAATCTTCGCTATCATTAATATAATCTAACCAAGATGTTGAATTATCTTTTATTTCAACTGCACTTAAAAAACCATTATTTGAAGATACATCTGTACCATTATCTCCAGAATTAATTCCATCTAACAATGTTACTGAAAGCCCCCATTCTGGGATCAACTGTTCATTTTTTACTGAAATTACTTGTTCAGAAAATACTGTATCAGATAAGGTATTATTAACAAGGATCCATTCTGCATTGCTTCCACTTCCGATTAATTTAAATGTAAATTCTGTATTTTGAGGTACTCCTAAGGGATCTACAACTTTTATATTTACTGGAGCTCCATCAACTGCATATCCTGTTTCAGGTATACAAAACTGAGAAATTAGTAAATTTTTCGTTTCATCAGAAAGTTCAAGTTCCAAACCTCCATTTCCAATCCCTTCGATTCTCTTCATATTTGGTATTGTACCATAATCGGAATTTTGAATAGTTCCACCAAATTCGGCATTAGGCTTGTGCGGAATTCCTGTATATTGTTTGATATTTTTTCTTCCGGCAAGAAATGGTTTTTTTTGACCTAGTAAACTTGGAGCATAAGGATCATTTGGATCGGGTACTTGGTCTGGTGAATATTCTAAAAACTCATTATAAGCATAAGCTATTGGTAAATAGTAGTATGTTTTATTATTTATTAGTGAATTATTCCCTGAAGCAAATAAATCTTGTAATATTGAAACACTGTGGGATATGCCAGAATTTGAAGCTTCAATTGTCATGTTTTGGGGAACACTTGCTTGAAGTTCTTGATCAAAATAAAAATTAGTCAACTGAGCTATTGGATCATTTCCATCTTCATCTAAAGTTACTAAACCATTTGAGTTTTTAAAATTCTTTATATCACATTGAAAAATTAATCTTGCCTTTTCTACATCATAAACATCTGAAGCAGTAACTGTCTCGTCTTTAAGCTGAAATATTTGGTATCCCTCAAAAGAATATTCATTACGAAATGTGTCTGTTTGAGCTTCATCATAAAAACCTAAAATATTAACTTCATCTGCTTCTAAATAAGCTTCCTGATAATTATTTGAAGTGTTAGAATTAGTCAAAGTAATTATTAATTCCTTATCTAATTCTTGAATTGTAAGATTAGGAGCATCTGGTCCATCTAAAACTTCAAAACAAACATCGAATAACTTTTGAGCCTTGTCATCAGCAAGCCTCATAAGCTCAACAGATGCAAATGCTCCTCCTTCATTTGCTCTTGCCCAAACAACTCCTGTAGTAATTGTATTTAACGCTCCTGGTTCAAGAGTAAAAGGTCCAGCAGATTGAATGAATCTTCTGTCTGCAGGGGGGTTACCTGCTGTTTGTTCAGTCCAAACATCTGAAAACTGAGGATCAGTATCCCCTGGAAACATGTAACTACAAGGAATCCCAGACGGATCTCTACCATCAGCTCCATAGGTCATTGGTTGATTATCTAACCAAATTCCTCTTAGATAATTATAATAATCAGTAGCCACATCAGGATTACCATCAACAGTACCGTTTATGTTATTGTAATAAACAAATTTTGACATAATTATTTGTTCACCTGGCTCATCAATTTCACCATCCCCATCGTTATCTAATCCATCTTCTTCGTCAGCCAGAGGTCCTCTAAAAAAATCAACACCTATTGCTGGGGGATTTGAGCCATATCCAACAGCTGTTCCGTCGTCTTCATCTCCATTGTAACAATAACCCAAACCTCTTTGTACATCACAACCAACATAATCGTCTTGATAATCTCCTAGATCAGGATCTACCCATACACCAAACCAGGTTTCATTTAATGGTTGGTGTGATCTATTTATAATTTTGTAATTATAAAATGTCATATTGTTAATCTCATCGTTAGTTGAGAAAGCAAATGCTTGGGCTTGAATTTCAATTCCAATTGATGTTTCAGACTGAGACTCCGTATGTATGTTTCCGTTATCATTATATACCCACCACAGGGTTTGATCACCAAATAACATGTCAGCTTCTTTACAATTAAGATTTCCATCAATATTATATTCAGGATAATCTCCAGCTAAAGGATCGTAAAATCCATCACCGTTAGCATCATAAAATGGGGCTAAAGACTCTTGAGCATAATAGGGGGCTGTTGAAACTTCAGCGTCATATCCTGAAAACCCACCTTGTAGATTGTCAGTATTTCTGTTTCCAGGATATTCCAAAATTGATTTAGGAATAGAGTAATCTGGAAAGTCAACAGATGGTTCATCAGAATTTAAGTACCCGATAAACTCTTCAACCTCAGTTCTGTATATTACATGATGATTATCGTATTGAGCACAAATAGATGCATCAGTTGATCCGTAGTTTGGGTTGGGAAATTGATCCTCAGTTAATCTAACATTATCTAAGGGTCCAGGCCAAAAATCATTACCCGATTGTCTATATGTTTGACCTGCAACTTTTAAATTTCCTTGATCATCTAAACCACCAATCCACAAAGCTCCTGCAAACATTGAATGTTTTCCAGAACCTTGAGGGATTTCATATCTTCCATTATTTAAATCCCACCACATGTCACCTCCATTTAAAATTGTGGTCTTAACGTTATTAATATCCAATAAGGTTTGTGCTGTACCTGCTGCGCAATTGAAGGCTAAAGTTTGCAAGGGATTATTAAAATTAGAGTTATTTACATTATCATTTTCCTTAGCTATCATCAGTGTCGAAACTAGAAATAAAAATGTACACAAAAATTTATAATTTAATTTTCTCATAATTTAAAAGAATTTTTTTTAAAATTAAAAGTCAAACATTAGACCAAGCCTTATTGTTCTTGGTCTTGTGAAATTACTAGGGTTATTTAGCTTCACGGTATATAAGTCAGCAAATGAAGCAGGGCTTAATTGGTCTTGAATATCATTCACACCGACTGCAGTAGATAAATATCCATCATCATCAGGATTACCAGTGAACTGGTAAACATTCACAATATTAGCGGTATTAAGTATATTTTGGACTTGTAGATAAATATTCATTAAACCTGAATTTTTGTTGTCTTCATTACCCCAATAAATATTGAAGCTTTTATTTAGTCTTAAATCTAACCTGTAAGTCCAAGGCAACCTTGAACCATTAATTGTCCCTTCTAAGTAAGCTCTATTATTAATTCCAAACATTGCTTCTCTGGTTGCATTTAATTGCCTACTATAGGGAGTTCCTGACCCAGCAGTAGCTATCAAATTTACTCCCATATTTGCTAATATTTCTCTTCCATTAACAACAGGTCCATTATATGATCTTCCAGATCCATATCTAAAATCTAAAACTGTAGTAATATTATGTCTTTGATCATAATCAAGTGGTAACGTAGTTCTTAGATTTGGTTGTTCCGAAGTAACTATATTTGCCCCTGAGGTTGCATTTGAACCTGATCCATCTGCAAATTGCATAGTATAATTTGCATTTATAGTTACATTTTTGGTTCTCCTTAATTCATAGGCAAGTGAGAGACCTTTTACAGTTCCAAAATCGATATTTCCATATGTAAAATATTCTATAGGAAATGCATAAGGAATTCTCGTATATTGAATCATATCTCTCATTTCTCTATAAAAAGCATTTATTGTTAAGGCTGAACTAGATGATAACGCTTGTTTAAATCCAATTTCATAATTAGTAGTTTTTTGAGGTTTTAAATTTGGATTAAAAACTGAACTAGTAGTTTTGTAAGCTAAAAATAAGTAATCCAGTGGATTCATTCTATTTCCTGAAGGTCTTTGTGTTAAAACATCGTAATAAGCGTAAAACATAGCTTGATCAGATATAGGAAAATTAAAAGATATCCTAGGCATTATTGTTACTTGAGGAATATAATCTTCAAATGCATCAGCTGACAAACCCTTGTTAAGTGCATCATCTCCATCAAGTAATGCTTCGGGATTAGCAAGCATTGGTAAAACTCCTTTGGAAACATTTAAAATGTTGGGATCATTTATTGGTAACCCTTCTGCATCATACCAGTTTTCACCATTTCTATATCCAGTAATTGAACTTGGATTTGAATTATCATTTACATATACTACATAATCTGAGCCAATATTAGATGGATGATTTCCAAATTGAGAAACTTCACCTGCTGTCAAAACATTATATATAGAATATGGATCTTTTAAAACTTCTTGATTTGCATCATACCTATCTACCCTAACACCTATATTAAAAATTAAATCTTTAAATGCAAATTTATCTTGAATATATCCAGCAACATAAATTGGTTGAAAAGCACCTATTTCTCTTTTATAATTTCCATTTTCGTCTTTATCAGTTAAAAATTCATTGATTCCTGGTTGGACACCATCAATTAAATTTCCTTGATAATCATACCCATACCATGAAGCGTAATTTGAACCATTATTTAAAAGTCCGTCTGGGCTAAACATTCCAATATCTAATGAATTTGGATTGAAAGTATGAATATCAACATACTGATTGAAACTAATACCTTGAGAATTTCTAAAATTTTGAGCAAAACTCGACATCTCGTCATAATTATACAGATTTTGTCTTCCCAATAAATATCCAGATGGATCTTGATCAAGTAAAAACTCGTATGCACCTGAATTAAGTTGTATATAGTTATTTACTTTTTGTTCAGCCAGAGTCCATAGTCCAATTGGACTTACACCATAAAATCTGTCATCCCTTTGTTCATATTCAAATCCAAACTGAATAGCATGATCATTAATATCTGCTGAAGCAGAGCCAGTAAATCTGAACTGTGAGTTATTATTTTTAGAATAACCATTATATTCTCTACCTGTGTTAAACCATATGGAGTAAACATCATCAGTTCTATCTCCATTTACTGCGGCACCAATTGAAGTGATTTGATCCAAGGTACTTATCGATAAATCATTGTAGTTCATAAAATCAAAGTATGATTGTGTATAATTTTCAGTAAATGGATTAACTCCGCCAGACTGAAACTCATAATTTGTTATAACCTCAGTACCAAGCTCAAAATCTGAGTCTACAAAACCATTTTCATTAAAGTAACCCATAACAACATCATACATTGTATCACCTGTAGAAGGGTTATATATATTTAAAGTATATGTTAAATTTCCTAATGAATCTACTTCATTTGTCTCCCAATCTGAAGGAGTGTCTTTTACTAGTTCTCTAATTGGTGAAAATCTACCTACATAACCATAATTAAACAGTTTATCTTTATGATCAGCATCTTGTTCTAAATAAGTATCTTTTGAGTAATCAGCTTGCAGAGTAAAATATGCATTTTTGATTGCTGAAGCAGATTGATCACCATCAGTTGAGCCAAAACTTTGTTGAAATCTTGCATAAACTCTCCAATCTTCATCAATAAACTCAGGATTATTTTGAGGATTAAATAGCGAATAAGTATATACACTTCCCCTACCTTTATTGCTAGTTAGATTACCACCGATTGTAACATTAGTATTTAAACTTGGTTTAAAATCAATTTTACCTTGGATTCTTGCATTTCTACTTTCTACATTTTGTCTAACATCAATTTTTTCTAGATCATTTAAGGTTATAAATTCTGAGGCTCTTTTTGATTGAGGTAAACCATTTTGGATTGAGAATATTAATGGATTTTCTTGCAATTCAGTTAATACATTATCTTTAACTTTATATATGTTAGCTGCGGAAGGATCTCCATCGTCTTGAGATTGGTACTCTCCAGATAAAAAGAAACCTAAAATTGAATTCCCATCTTCTTTTTTTAGAAGGGGTCCAGAAAGATTAAACCCTAATAAATTATATCCATAGGGATCCAACAATTTCGAGGTTACAGCTTCTACTCCACCAAAAAACTCATTTGAGGGGCCTCTAGTAGTGATACTAATTATCCCACCTGTAGCATCTCCATATGCAGCAGGTAAACCCCCAGTAATAACAGTCATTTGTTCAATTGCAGATTGTGGTAAAGAGTTTGATCCTCTAACTTTAATTCCATCAATATAGTAAAATGTTGCATCAGACCTTGCTCCTCTAACATTTAGTGAAGAACCTTCATCTTCTTGATATATTCCAGCAGTTTGAGCAGCTACTGACTGAACATTTCTTGTTGGCAAAGCAGTAATTTCTTCTTTTGTCTTTGTAGTACCTGATTTATCTGGATCAATCAAAGGAACTACATACTCAACAAGCTCAACTTCACCTAAAACTTCACTTTCTGTTTTTAAACCTGCATTAACAAAAGTGATTTTATTGGATGTTACAATAACATCTGTTATTTCTTTAGAGGCAAATCCAATAAAAGAAACTTTAACTGTGTAACTACCTGGATCTATTGGTTTTATGGTATATTCTCCATCAAAGTCAGCGACAGCTCCTCCAACAATAACCCCATTTAACTCAATAACTATATTTGCCATAGGAATAGGTTCTGAGGAATCATTTTCAGTAACTTTACCTTTTAAAGTTCCAGATTGGGACTGGGAAAAACTTGAATATGAAAAACCAAACAGTAATATTATTGTGAGTAATTTTCTAAGCATATACTTAATTATTGTTCCATTAGTTTAAAAAAACCAATATTAATTTATTAATATAATTTGCGAATATAAACCATATATTTCGAATTCAAAAATTTGTTTTGTAAAGAGTAGTTTTTGTTTTTGTAATTTTTAATACATAATTTAATGACAAATTAATTTAAGTTGAATAAAAATAGTCATTTAATATTATTTATAATATTGTTGAATCTTTGTTGTAACAAAGATGAATTCAATTTTCCAGATACAAATGTTAATTTTTTTATTTACCCTAATAACCCATCCAGTGAGGGATTACACTTTCCTGGAGGAACATTAAATATTGAAGGGGGGGTAAATGGAATAATAATTTTTCATGATTACCTTGATAACTATATTGCATATGACAGGGCTTGTACTAATAATCCTCTTTTAAGCTGCGAACAAGTAAATCTAGATACTGAAAGTGTTAACATATTAAAATGTAATTGTTGCCCATCAAATTATTTAATATTTGATGGATCTGTAGTTAACGGTCCGGCTCAAAATTCATTAAAAAGATATAACACATCATTTGATGGAATAGTATTGAGAATTTTCAACTAAAGATCACTAGTATCTGTATTCGTCTCCTTTGTAAGGACCACTTACATTTACTCCAATGTACCTTGCTTGTTCTTTTGATAAAATATCTAATTCAATTCCTAACTTTTGTAAATGAAGTCTAGCTACTTTTTCGTCTAGATGCTTCGGTAAAGTGTACAATTTATTATCATATTTACTAGAATTATTCCAAAGTTCAATTTGTGCTAAAACTTGATTAGAAAAAGAAGTAGACATAACGAAAGAAGGGTGCCCAGTTGCACAACCAAGATTCACCAGTCTTCCTTCAGCAAGCAAAATTATATTTTTACCTTCAATAACATACTTGTCAACTTGAGGTTTAATTTCAATTTTAGAAGATCCGAAATTTTTGTTTAACCAACTAACATCAATTTCATTGTCAAAATGACCAATATTACAAACAATAGTATTATCTTTCATTTTAACAAAATGATTTGCAACTACAATATCTTTATTTCCTGTTGCAGAGACAACAATATCAGCTTCAGAAACAGCATCAATCATTTTTTTAACTTCAAAGCCATCCATACACGCTTGTAAAGCACATATTGGGTCAATCTCTGATATTATTACTCTTGCTCCAGCACCCCTTAATGATTCTGCAGAACCTTTTCCAACATCACCATATCCAGCAACTACTGCAACTTTACCTGCTATCATAGAATCAGTTGCCCTTCTTATACCATCAACTAAAGATTCTCTACAACCATATTTGTTATCAAACTTAGATTTTGTAACTGAGTCATTAACATTAAATGCTGGAATTAATAAATTTCCATTTTTTTGCATCTCATTTAGTCTCAAAACTCCAGTTGTGGTCTCCTCAGAAAGACCTTTAATATTTTGAATTAACTCTGGATATTTATTAAATACCATACTAGTTAAGTCTCCACCATCATCAAGAATAAGGTTCAATGGTTTTTTTTCCTCACCAAAAAATAGAGTCTGTTCAATACACCAATCAAATTCTTCGTCATTCATTTCTTTCCATGCAAATACTGAGATCCCTTCTTTAGCAATTGCAGCAGCAGCATGATCTTGTGTAGAAAATATATTACATGAAGACCACTGAACTTCAGCCCCAAGTTCAACTAAAGTTTCAATTAATACTGCTGTTTGAATTGTCATATGAAGACAACCAGCAATTCTAGCACCTTTAAGAGGTTTTTTTGAAGAATATTCTTTTCTTAATGACATTAAACCAGGCATCTCGGTTTCAGCCAATTTAATTTCTTTTCTTCCCCATTCAGCAAGGGAAATGTCTTTTACTTTGAAATTTATTTTTTTTGTAGGGATATCACTCATAATTATTACATTAGCATTATTTTGCAAATTTATTTCTTTTTTACTTTGATTTTAAATTTTATGAGAGAAATTTTAAATAAAAAATTAAATATTAACAATATAATTTCGATTTGGGAATACTTTCCTGGAGAAATTGACATTAAAAAATTAAAACTATCAAAATCAGTTAAATACAGAATAAAATTAATTAGTTCAGAAAAAAAACAAAAAGAGCATGCTGTTACTTCAATTATTTTAAATAAAATATTTAAATCTAAAGTTGATTTATGGCATAACTCTTCTGGTAAACCTTTTATTAATAAATCTAAAAATATTTCTATCTCTCATTCAAATAATTATATAGCTATTGCATATGGGGAAAAAAATATTGGAATTGATATAGAAAGGCCTCAAAATAGAATTATAAATGTTTGTAAAAAAATTTTATCAAAAAAAGAAATTGATATATTAAGTCACTACCCAAATAAAATAAATGCTTGTAAATTTTGGTCAGCAAAAGAAGCAATATTTAAGTTTTTTGGCGAAAAGAATATAAATTTCAAAAATGATATTGACTGTTCAGATTTTAATTCTTCTAAATGCAATAAAAAAGAATTTAAAATTTTTTTTGAATACATAAATGATTATATTGTAACTTATTGTCTAAGAAAAATACCTTTAAATAACCTCAAATGAAATTAAATAAATTTTCTATTTTATTTCTAATAATTACTCTAAATTATTCTTTTTCATTTTCACAAATACATTCAATTGAAAAAATTCATAGTTTGTCTAAATCTGACCTAAAGAAAATTTGGAAAAAAAACAATATCCCCTCAATCATATGTCCTATAAACAATCCTTTAGAAATATATAAAATTAAATACTATACAAGTTGGATTGATAATTCAAAAATTATTGCCTCAGGATTATATTATAAACCCAAAACAAATTTCCCTGTTTCAACTGTAATTTATCACCATGGAACTAAAATTTTAACAAAGTCTTCTAATGAGATTAATGGAGAAAATATAGCTTCTTTGATTTTTGGAGTAGATGGTTACGCGGTTATATCTCCGGATTACATTGGACTTGGTGAGGGTGAAAAAACACATTTATATTGCAACAAAGAATCTGAAGCAAGAGCGTGTATTGATTTTTTAAATGTTACAGAGGAAATAAATAATTTAATCAACTTAAAAATAAATGACGATATATTTATAACAGGTTATTCCCAAGGAGGTCATGCTGCAATGTCGACACATATGATTTTAGAAAGAGATTATATTGATAAATATAGTATCAAAGGGGCATCTCCAATGTCAGGCCCCTATGATTTAGCTGGTATTCAAAGTGAAATTGTTTATAAAAATTATTCCAGACCATTTTATTTACCGTATCTTCTTCTTGGATTTAATATTGAATATAAAATATGGACAACTGAAGATTTTTTTGGAATATTCAAAGAGGAGTATCAAGCTAATGTTAGAAAATTATTTGATAATTCTAATAATATCAATAAAATCAATAATCTGCTACCAACAATTCCTATATTAATGTTAAAAGATTCTTTTGTTAATGAGTTTAAATCTAATGAGAATTTCCCCCTACACAAATATCTTAAGGATAATAGTGTTTATGATTGGAAGCCTATTGCCCCAACTCAATTATGTTTTTGTGAAAGCGATGAAAAAGTATTATATGAAAATTCAATTTTAGCATACAATACATTTAAAAAAAATGGCAGTAAATTTTTGAAATTAAAATCAGCTGGCAGAAATTATAACCACAACTCCTGTGCAGGGCCTGCATTGATTTATTCAAAAGTTTTTTTTGATAAAAAAAGATCAAATAAAAAGAAGTTTATTAGCCCAACTTTACAAAAGATTTTTTTGCGTGTATATTCTTTACTTAATTAAATTTTCTTTATAAATTTTAAATCAATCTCTAACTGTTTTTTCAATTCAATTAAATCATTAAATTTTTTTTCTAATCTTATCCATTTTTTAAAGGTGATCTTTATGGTTTTATCATATAGATCTCTATCTAAATCAATTATATGAACTTCTATTTTTTTCATACCTTTACCAATAGTGGGACTAAATCCAATATTCAACATACCTTTATGTTGTTGTTTTTCTATTTCGACAATAACATAATAAACACCATCTTTTGGAATAAGTTTATTTTCATTCATTAACTCTAAATTAGCGGTAGGAAAATTAATAGTTCTACCTAACCTATCTCCTTTTCTAACTAGACCAAGAAAATTATATTCATAGTTTAAATATTTTCCTGCAATTTCAAAATCTCCGTTAAATATTGCATCTCTAATTTTAGTTGAACTAACTGAGATATTATCTACCTCTTCAACAGAAATTTTTTGTACTTTGAAATCAAAAATATTTGAATATTCAAGTAAATCATCAAAAGATCCCTCTCTGTTCCTACCAAATTGGTGATTGTAGCCTATTATTAAAATTTTTGTTCCAATTTTATTTATTAAAATATCTCTTACAAATTCAACAGAAGAAATTCTTGAGAATTCTTTTGTAAAAGGATGTATTATTAAATTATCAATTCCAATATTTTTTAATAGAAGAATTTTTTCTTCATCAGTATTTAGTAGCTTTAGATTATTGTCCTTAAATATTACTTTTCTTGGATGTGGAGAGAAAGTTATAACAACTGATTCTCCATTTATCTCTTTTGATTTTTGAATTAATTTTTTCAGAATTTTAACATGCCCCACATGAACTCCATCGAATGTTCCAATAGTTACAACAGCTTTTTTTATTTTTACAAAATCTTTTATATTGTCAAATACCTTCAATTTCCAAATGTTTAAATATTAATTTTAAAAAAATTATAATTTAATACAAAATAAAAAAATAAAATTGCGAAATTTGAATTTATTTTAAATAAATTTAAATTTTAAAGTTAGTAATGTAATTATATATATAATGTCTGAAATATTTGGTAAAATTTCTCAAATTATTGGTCCTGTTGTTGATGTAAAGTTTAATGACAACAAAGATCTCCCCAAAATTTATGATTCCTTAGAAGTTACACTAAAAAATAGAACTGTAATACTTGAATGTCAACAACATATTGGTGAAGATACAATTAGAACAATTTCTATGAATTCAACTGATGGGTTAAAAAGGGGTGACTTAGTAAAAGCAACAGGGAAACCTATTCTTATGCCAGTTGGAGAAAATATAAAAGGAAGACTATTCAATGTAGTTGGAGATTCTATTGATGGAATTAAAAAAATTGATAAAAAAGAGGGTTATCCTATACATAGACCTGCTCCTAAATTTGAAGAACTAACTACTTCCTCTGAAGTACTATTAACAGGAATTAAAGTTATCGATTTAATTGAACCATATGCTAAAGGAGGTAAAATAGGACTATTTGGTGGAGCTGGGGTTGGTAAAACTGTACTAATTATGGAGCTAATTAATAATGTGGCAAAAGGACATGACGGGCTTTCAGTTTTTGCTGGAGTTGGTGAAAGAACTCGAGAAGGAAATGATTTGTTAAGAGAAATGATTGAATCTGGAGTAATTAAATATGGTGACGAATTTAAAAAAAGTATGGAAAATGGTAATTGGGATCTTGATAAAGTTGATTTAGAAGAACTTAAAAAATCTCAAGCTACTCTTGTATTTGGTCAAATGAACGAATCTCCTGGAGCTAGAGCCAGAGTAGCACTTTCAGGGCTTACTTTAGCAGAATATTTTAGAGATGGAGGAAAAGATGAAAGTGGTAAAGATATATTATTTTTTATTGATAATATATTTAGATTTACTCAAGCTGGATCCGAGGTTTCAGCTCTATTGGGTAGAATGCCTTCAGCAGTTGGTTATCAGCCGACTCTGGCAACTGAAATGGGTGCCATGCAAGAAAGAATTACTTCCACAAAAAATGGATCTATAACATCTGTTCAAGCAGTTTATGTACCAGCAGATGATTTAACTGATCCAGCCCCTGCAACAACTTTCTCACACCTTGATGCAACAACAGTATTATCTAGAAAAATTGCTGAGTTAGGAATTTACCCTGCTGTTGATCCACTTGATTCAACATCTAGAATTTTAACACCAGAGGTTTTAGGAAATGATCATTATAATTGTGCTCAGAATGTTAAAAAAATTCTCCAAAGATATAAAGAACTTCAAGATATTATTGCTATTCTGGGTCTTGATGAACTTTCAGATGAGGATAAACAAATTGTTCACAGAGCCAGAAGAGTACAAAGATTTTTATCTCAACCTTTTCATGTTGCAGAACAATTTACAGGACTAAAAGGAGTTTATGTTGATATCAAAGATACTATTAAAGGATTTAATATGATATTAAATGGGGAACTTGATCACTTACCTGAAGCTGCATTTAACCTTGTTGGTAAAATTGAACAAGCTATTGAAAAAGGAGAAAAATTATTGCAAGAAGCAAAATCTTAGATATGTTTTTAGAAATATTAAGTCCAGAAAAATCAATATTTAGTGGTGAAATTTTTTCTGTCAAAGTCCCTGGTGAATTCGGAGAATTTGAAATTTTAAAAAATCATGCCCCTATTATTTCAAGTTTGAAAGCAGGTTTTGTCTTTATTATCAATAGAGATATGAACAAGCAAAAACAAGAAATTAAAGGTGGAGTCATTGAAGTTATCTCAAATAAAATAATTATACTAGTTAGTTAATTTAACTTAATTAAATTATGTCAATTAGCTTAACTCTGGAGGAAAAAATTAAATTGAAGTTAGAGGAAAAAGTAAGACAAAATTCATTAAGAACCCTAAATTTAAAGATAAAAGGGATAGACTTCTCCTCCAATGACTATCTTGGTTTTGCAAAAAAAAAAATTTTTCTCAATGAACAAATTGGATCAACTGGATCAAGATTAATCTCTGGAAACTCAAGTTACCATTTAAAATTGGAAAAAAAGATTGCAAAATTTCATAATTCTGAAAGCTGCTTAATATTTAATTCTGGATACTTAGCAAACTTAGGTATAACTTCGAGTATACTGAATAGAAATGACACAATAATATACGATCAATTTATTCATGCTAGTTCAAGAGATGGCATCAGATTGTCAAATTCGAAGTCATTTTCATTCAAACACAATGACATTGACTCACTAAATAATAAATTAAAACAAGCAAAAGGAAATATTATAATCCTGATAGAATCAGTTTATTCAATGAATGGAAGTATTTGTGATCTAGAAAAAATTGTAGAATTATCTAAAAAATTTAATGCAAATATAATATTAGACGAAGCACACGCAACTGGAGTTATAGGAGAAAAGGGTAAAGGCTTGGCTGTGAAATTAAATCTTGAATCTGAAATTTTTGCCAGAATTCATACATTTGGTAAATCGTTAGGTTGTTGTGGTGCAGCAATTCTTGGTACTAAAAGTTTAATTTCATATTTAATTAATTTTGCTTATCCATTCATTTATACCACTTCTCTTCCTAAAGTTTCAATTAAAATGATAGATAATGCATATAAACTATTAAAAAATTCAAAAAATGAAATATCAAAATTAAAATCCAATATTGAATTATTTAAAAAAACTGCTAAGAATTATAATGTTAATTTTATACCAAGTAATACCCCAATTCAGTCTATTATTATTCCTAACATTGATTTACTTAAATTAATCTCGAAAAAAATGAATAAATTAGGATTTAGATTATACCCTATACTTCATCCTACTGTTGAAAGAGGAAAAGAGAGAATTAGAATTTGTTTACACAGTTATAATACTCATGAAGAAATAGAAAGTTTAATCGTGGGACTTAAAAAGTTATTATGAAAACTTATTTTATTACTGGAATTGGCACTGACATTGGAAAAACTTTTATTTCTTCTATTTTAGTTGAAAGTTTAAAAGCTGATTATTGGAAACCTATTCAATCTGGAGATCTTGACAATTCTGATTCTCATAAAGTTAAAAAACTTATAACTAATAATATTTCTAAAATTCATCCTGAATTTCACAGATTATCTGCACCTATATCTCCTCACGCAGCTGCCAAATTAGATAAAATCAAAATAAATATTTCAAATATAAATATACCCATTACTGAAAATCATTTAATTATTGAAGGGGCTGGAGGTATTTTTGTACCATTAAATGATAAAGAAATCATTTTGGACTTAATTATTAAAATTAATTGTGAAGTTATAATTGTTTCTAAAAATTATCTGGGAAGTATTAATCACACTTTATTGACAATAAATGCTTTAAAAGAAAAAAAAATTAAAATTAAAGGTCTTTTTTTCTCAGGGAAAAAAAACTTAGAATCTGAAACAATAATTAAAAAGATGGGCAAAATAAAAATTTTAGGAAAGATCCCACACATTGAAGAAGTAAATTCAAAAAAAATAACTGAAATTGCAAAAAAAATAAATCTTTAACTATCGTGAGTATTAAAAAAAAAGATAAAAATTATATTTGGCATCCATTTACCCAAATGAAAAATAGTCCTCCTCCAACATTTATTACAACAGGTAAAGGGACCCTATTATTTGATGAAAACAAAAAATCATATATTGATGCAATTTCGTCTTGGTGGGTAAATATTCATGGACATACTAATCCATATATTTCAAATAAAATTATCGAGCAAAGTAAAAAACTTGATCAGATTATTTTTGCAAATTTCACTCATGAACCTGCAGTATTATTATGTGAAAAATTAACGAAAATTTTGCCCAAAAATCAAAAAAAATTTTTTTTCTCTGGTGACGGTTCTTCTGCAATAGAAATAGCATTAAAGATGTGCATACAATTTTGGATAAATAAAGGAGAAAAAAAAACAAAATTTATTGCAATTGAAGGTGGCTATCACGGAGAAACATTTGGAGCAATGTCAGCAGGTGGGAGATCAATTTTTAATCAACCTTACTCTGATTTTTTATTTGAAACAGAATATATCCCTCTTCCAAAAAATGAGAATAAAACTATAGATAGATTAAAAAAAATAATATTAAAAAATAAAATTGCTGGATTTATATTTGAACCCTTAATTCAAGGAGCTTCTGGAATGAGGTGTTATTCAAAATCAATCTTAGATAAAATAATTGAGATTTGTAAAAATAATGATATTATTTGTGTAGCAGACGAGGTTATGACCGGTTTTGGAAGAACTGGGACTAATTTTGCAGTTGATCAAATAAATAATAATCCAGATATTATTTGCCTTTCTAAATCGTTATCAGGAGGTACTATCCCAATTTCATTGACAACTTGTACACAGAAAATATATGATACTTTTTTGGATGATAAAATTGAAAAAGCATTTTTACATGGTCACTCATATACTGCAAATCCTTTAGGATGCGCAGCTTCTATTGCTAGTATCGAATTGTTACTAAGTAAGGAATGCAAAACAAATATTAAAAAAATTAATAATTGTCACATTGACTTTATAAATAGCATTAATAATTCTAAAAAATTTAAAAATATTAAATCTGTTGGAACTATTTTAAGATTTCAAATAGATAATGTCTCTAAAAATTACTCCAGCAAAAAAAATATTGAAATTCAAAAATATTTTTTGGAAAAAGGAATTTTACTCAGACCAATAAGAGATGTAATGTATTTAATGCCTCCTTATTGTATAACCGAAAAAGAATTAAATCAGGTTTATAATGCCTTTGAGGCTTTTATTAAAATACAATAATAAGACTTACTTCGATCTTATAGCATCTACAGGATTAAGTTTAGAAGCAAAAATTGCAGGAAGTATTCCAGAAATCACTCCTATTAATAATGATATTAATACAGCTGAAAAAATATTTTTAAATGATAAAATAAAATTTAAATCAAAATAAATATTAAATACCATAACACAGAATACAATAATTGATAACCCAATTAATCCCCCGATTAAGCATAATAATACAGATTCAAAAAGAAACTGAATTAATATAAAATAATTTTTAGCACCAAGTGATTTTTGAATTCCAATTAAATTAGTTCTTTCTTTAACAGAAACATACATAATATTGGCTATACCAAATCCCCCCACTAAAAGAGAAAATCCTCCTATTATTATGCCAGCAAAATTTATTACATAAAAAAGTATATCTAAACCTCTAGAAATTAAACTAATCTCATTTAATGAAAAATTATTTTCTGTTCTTGGAGATAATCTTCTTATTGATCTCATAACTCGAATTATATCTACTTTTAACAAATTTTTATTTATATCTTCATTTGATTTAACCAATAATTGTGATGAGTCTTTACTAATTCTAGCAAATTTTCTAGCAAATTTTAATGGAATTAAAATTTTGTCATCTTCATTTTCACCAATAAAACTCTCCCCAACTTTTTCTAAAACTCCAATGACCGTAGCAGTTTGTCCCATAAATTTAATTTCTTTTCCAATTGGATTGTCTAAATTAAATAATTCTTTATAAATATTGTAACCAATTATAACTACAGAATTTCCAATATCAGAATCTTGAGTTGAAAAAAATCTTCCTTTTATAATATCAAACTGGATTATTGATCTATAATCATGTGAAATAGCTTGAACTTTAACTTCTTCAATGTCATTATTAAAATATTTAATTTTTTTAGAATTAAAAAATGAAATAAAAGCCACTTTAGCAGATATACTCAATTGATCTTGTAAAAGTTTTAATTCCTTAAATTTCGCAGAAGGCCTCTGATAGTATTTCCACCAAGGATAACCTTCACTGAAAGACCATGGCCATTTGGATATATATATTACATCCTTACCTAATTTATCAATATTAGTTCTTATATTATTTTCAAGAGAGTCAATGACTGTAAAAATTGATATAATAGCAAAAATACCAATAGAAATTCCAAAAAGAGACAAGATCGACCTTAATCTATTTGAATATAACGCGTTTAAAGCAAACTTTAAAGTCTCTGAAAAAATTTTAAATACTGACATTAGATATTTTTTTAAATATAATTTTTATTTTTATTTTTTAAGCAAAAAAAAATAGTTTTTAATTACTCTTATTTTTACATTTACAAGAAAGAAAAATTTGAATGAAAAAAATTAAATCTGCACTAATTTCAGTTTTTGATAAAAACCTCCTAAAAGAGATTTTACCAAAACTAAAAAACCTTAATATTCAAATTTATTCTACAGGTGGAACTCAAAAATATTTAACAGATAATGGAATTAAAAGTATTTCTGTTGAAAATATAACATCTTATCCTTCTATACTTAATGGTCGAGTTAAAACTTTACATCCTAAAGTTTTTGGAGGTATTCTAGCTCAAAGAGAATTAATTTCTGATATAAATGAATTAAAAAAATACGATATACCTGAATTAGATCTTGTAATTGTTGATTTATATCCTTTTGAACAAGCACTAAAAAATAATGAGTCTGAAAGTAATATAATTGAAAATATTGATATTGGAGGAATATCTTTAATAAGAGCTGCTGCTAAAAACTTCAAACATACTGTTGTTATTTCCTCTTATAAAAACCTAAATAAATTAAATACGATTTTTGACAATCAAAATGGATTCTCAAGTATAGAAGACAGAAAAATTCTGGCAAAAGAAGCCTTTAAAATATCATATACATATGATAATATGATATTTAATTATTTTTCAAATCAGATAGATAAAGTTTATAAAGAAAATAGTGAAATTAAAAAACTTAGATATGGAGAAAATCCCCATCAAGATGCTGTTTTTTACGGATCTCTAGATAAAACAATTAAGCAATTATCAGGGAAAAAACTTTCATATAATAATCTTTTAGATATTGATTCAGCTATCAATTTAATTAAAGAATTTGAAGATCCTACTTTTGCTATAATTAAACATAATAACGTTTGTGGATTATCAAGTAGAAAAAAATTAAAAAATGCATGGAAAGATGCATTACAAGCAGACCCGATTTCAGCATTTGGAGGTATTTTAATTACAAATACTGAATTAGATATTGATACTGCAAATGAAATTGATAAACTTTTTTTTGAGGTAATAATTGCACCATCGTATAATCAAAAAGCCCTTAATATAATTAGTTCAAAAAAAAATAGAATAATTCTAATAAATAAAATCTTCCCTAATGAGAAGAGAATTAGAAGAACTATTCTTAACGGAATTGTTGAACAAAGTTTTGATAGTAAAACTGATGAAGAATCCGACTTAAAAAATGTAACATTAAAAAAAATAACTAATGATCAAAAAATTGATTTACTATTTGCGTCTAAAATTTGTAAACACAGTAAATCTAATGCTATAGTTATAGTTAAAAACAAACAACTAATCTCAAGTGGGGTTGGACAATCCTCAAGGGTTGATGCCTTAAGACATGCAATTTATAAAGCTAAGAGCTTTAACTTTAACCTTAAAGAGACAGTAATGGCCTCAGATGCCTTTTTTCCATTCCCAGACTGTGTGGAAATTGGATCAAATGTTGGAATCTCTGCTATTATTCAACCTGGTGGATCAATAAATGACAAACTATCAATAGAATCGTGCGATAAAAAAGAAATTGCAATGGTTTTTACCGGATTCAGGCACTTTAAACATTAATTTTAATTTTTTAAAAAATGGGAATTTTAAATTTTATGACTCAAGATATTGCAATTGACTTAGGTACTGCCAATACTTTAATAATTCATAATGACAAAGTAGTTGTTGATCAACCTTCCATAGTTGCTGTCGATAGAAAAACTGAAAAAGTAATTGCTGTTGGAAATAGAGCTCAACAAATGCATGGAAAATCTCATGAAGGTATTAAAACTATAAGACCTCTCAAAGACGGAGTAATTGCTGATTTTGGTGCTTCTGAACAAATGATTAGAGAATTAGTTAAGACTATTACTGAATTAAGATATAAATTTTTTTCACCGTCTTTAAGAATGGTCATTTGTATCCCATCTGGGATTACACAAGTTGAAGAAAGGGCTGTTAAGGATTCAGCTGAACAAATTGGTGCAAAAGAAGTATATTTAATTCATGAACCAATGGCAGCAGCGATTGGAATCGGTATTGATGTACTTGAACCAAAGGGTAATATGATTATTGATATTGGAGGAGGTACAACAGAAATTGCAGTTTTAGCTCTTGGAGGAATTGTTTGTGATAAATCCATAAAAGTTGCTGGAGATGTTTTTACGAGTGATATTGTATACTATATGAGGACTCAACACAACTTATTTGTTGGAGAAAGGACTGCAGAAAATATAAAAATTCATGTAGGTTCAGCAACTGAAGAATTAGAGAATCCACCAGAAAGTTATCCAGTTCAGGGTAGAGATTTAATGACAGGTAAACCGAAACAAATTACAGTTTCAAGTGATGAAATTGCAAAAGCATTAAATAAATCTATCATTCAAGTTGAGGATGCAGTTATGCAAGCACTTGCATTAACACCCCCTGAATTAGCTGCAGATATCTACAATACTGGAATATACTTAGCTGGTGGAGGATCAATGTTAAGAGGATTAGATACGAGAATTTCGAATAAAACTGAATTGCCTGTATATGTCGCTGAGGATCCCCTAAGAGCTGTTGTAAGAGGAACTGGTATTGCATTAAAAAATATTGAATCATTCAGCTTTTTAATGAAGTAAAAAATTCTATGCGAAACATATTTATTTTTATTTTAAGATATCATGTTTTGATTACTTTCGTTATATTTGAGATATTGACATTTAGTATGTTAATTAATTCAAATTTTTATAATTCATCAAGATTTCTATCAAGCTCAAATTTTTTCATTGGAAAGTCAGTTAATTATTTTAATAATTTTCAACAATATTTTTTTTTTAAAAGATATTAATGAAATATTAATTGAAGAAAATACGTCATTAAAAAATAAATTAAACTTAAAATTTAAAAAAAATAATTTGAATCAAAAAACTGAATATATAGAAGCTAATGTAATTAAAAACTCTACAAGTCTTAAAAAAAACTATATAACAATTAATAAAGGATCAATTCACGGCATCGAACCTGGTATGGGAGTTTGTAATCATATGGGTGTTGTAGGAATAATTAGAGATATAAGTTCAAATTTTTCAACAATAATTAGCATTTTGAATACCAAATCATTAATTAGTACAAGAATAAATAATACGAATCACTTTGGTGAACTAGTTTGGAATGGTATTTCAAGAGAGTTTGCTCAACTGAATTCTATTGAAAAATATGTTGATATTGCAATAGGTGACAGTCTATTTACAAATAGCTATTCCAATATATTTCCTGAAGATATTTTAATTGGAACAATAAATAGATTTAGTATTTTAAATGAGGAGAATTTTTATAATATAGAAGTTAATCTTAGCGTTGATTTTAGTAATATTTATAATGTTTATGTAATAAAAAATAATTTAAAAAATGAAAGAGAAAAACTAGAGTCAGGTACATATGAAAAATAGTTTAGAACATATTTTACGTTTTATATCTTTAGTTTTGATTCAGATATTTGTCTTAAACTCCATCCAAATATCAGGATACCTTTATCCAAATGTATATATACTTTTTATAATGTTATTACCTGCAAAATTTCCTAAATTTCTGGTTTTATGTTTGGGACTTTTGTTAGGAATTATTATTGATGCTTTTACAGATTCATATGGAACACATTCGTCTTCAACTGTCCTTATTTCATATCTAAGACCTAAAATTTTATCATTAGTCTCAATTAAAGGTGGAGAAGAACTAGAAAATATCAGTATGAAACACTTAAAATATGAGAGATTTTTTACATATTCGGGGATAATATGTTTTATTCATCATTTTACTTTATTTTATTTGGAAGCATTTAGGGTAAATGAATTATTCGAGTCACTCTGGAGAGCACTCATGAGTTCTATTTTGACATTAATTTTAATTTTTATAATAGAATTAAGCAGATCTAAATATATTAAAATATGAATAGAAATAAATTTACTAATAGGCGGATTTTTTTTTATTTGTTGATATTATCTAGTTCATTGATTTTATTATTTAAATTATTTTTTTTACAAATAATTGATAATTCATACAAACTATCAGCAGAAAAAAATGTTGTAAAGCAAGAAATTATTTATCCCAAAAGAGGATATATATATGATAGAAATAAGATTGTGTTAGCAGGTAATCAAAGAGCTTACGATTTAATGGTAATACCAAGAGAAATAGGTAATATCGATACACTAAAATTTTGTCAAATAATTGACCTAAAAATTGAAAACTTTGAAAAAAAAATTCAGAAGTCCAAAAAATATTCTTCCTTTAAAGAGTCAATATTTTTAAAAGAAATATCTAAAAGAAAAGCTGCAAAATTTCAAGAATACTTGTATGAATTTTCAGGTTTTTTTTTAAAGGAAAGGACAATGAGAAAGTATACTGAAAATTCCTGTAGTCATATTTTAGGTTATGTTAGTCAGGTTCCTGACTATATTATAAAATCAAATAAATATTATGATTACAATGATAATTTTGGAATAACTGGTGTGGAAAGATCATATGAAAAAGATTTAAGGGGTAATAAAGGAATAGAATTTTTTTTTAGAGATGTCTGGAATAGGAAAATGGGTAGTTATAAAAATGGGAAATATGATAGTTTAGCTATTAATGGGAAAAACTTGGATCTAACTATTGATATTTACTTGCAAAAATATGGAGAATTATTAATGCAAAATAAAAAAGGAAGTATTGTTGCAATTGAACCCTCTACTGGAGAAATACTAACACTGATTAGTAGTCCAAATTATGATCCTAATTTATTAGTTGGCCAAAATAGATCTGAAAATTATATAAAACTTTTTAAAAATAAAAATAAACCTTTATTTGATAGAAGCTTATTAGCAGAATATCCTCCTGGATCAACTTTTAAGCTGATTAACGCTTTGATTGGATTACAGGAAGGAGTGATTTCGCCAGGCACAAAATTTCCTTGTGAAAATGGTTGGGAATATAGTAAAGACCTTAAAGTAGGTTGCCATAAACATAGAACTAATTTAAATTTAAAAGAAGCAATTGCTCAATCTTGTAATTCATACTTTTGTCACACTTTTGGTAAAATAATTTCTAAATTTAAAAAACACAAATATAGGTTATAATAAATGGAGAGATCATGTGTTAAGTTTTGGATTAGGTGATTATCTAAATAATGACTTGTATGCTGGTAAACCCGGAAAAATCCCAACCCAATCATTTTATGACATTCAATATGGTAGAAATAGATGGAAATATCCAACTATAATTTCAATTTCAATTGGACAAGATGCTCTACTTTTATCTCCAATACAATTGGCTAATATGACTTCAGTAATTGCCAATAGAGGCTATTTCTATACTCCTCATATTGTTAAAAAAATAAATGATAAAGAAATAAATAACGAATTTCAGATTGCTAAATTTAGTTCAATAGATAAAAAATATTTTCAACCTATAATAAATGGTATGGAAAATGTTCTTTCTAGTAAGTTTGGGACTGCTAATAATGCTAAAATTAAAGGAATGCAAATTTGTGGTAAAACTGGAACTGTTCAAAATCCTCATGGAAAAGATCACTCAATTTTTATTGCTTTTTCTCCAAAAAATGATCCTAAAATTGCTATAGCTGTAATAGTCGAAAATAGTGGATGGGGTTCAACATGGGCTGCTCCTATCGGCACATTAATGATTGAGAAGTATTTAACTGGAGAAGTTTCAAATTCTAAATTAGAGAACTTTATTAAAAATGGAATAATAATTGACGATCGTTATGAGAAGTAATAAAGTCTTATTCAGAAATATTGATACTCAAATATTATTAATTTATATAATTATGATATTATATGGATTATTGAATATTTTTGCTGCTAATTATGATAATGATATCATGATTTTATTTAATGTCAAATCCGAACCTTTTAAGCAATCCATATGGATTCTGTCTTCTTTTTCATTAATATTTTTTATTTTGTTACTAGATGGTAAAGTATTTGCTTCATTATCCTATTTTATTTACTTTTTATCAATTTTATCATTAATAATTGTTTTATTTGTTGGTAAAGAAATTGGTGGTGCAAGATCATGGTTCAATATTTCAAACATGCTTAGCATTCAACCATCTGAATTTGCAAAAATTGGAACATTGCTGGCATTAAGTAAATATTTGAGTCAAATCAATATTAATATTTCTAAATTATCAGTTCAGATATCCTCATTAACTATTATTTTTGTTCCAATTATATTAATATTACTTCAACCTGATGCTGGATCATCTATTATTTTTTTTTCATTTTTACTTATTTTTTTCAGGGAAGGAATTTCAAAATATTATTTAATTTTAGCAGGTATTGCATTTTCACTTTTAATTTTTTCTTTAAAAAGTTCAACGAAATTTTTGATAATTTCACTTATCATAATTTTAATATTTTTATTAATTTATATGATAAATAGAAAAAAATTAAAAAGTAATTTGAAATTACTATTAACTGTTTCTATAATTTTATTTAGCTATATTAAAACTATAAATTTTGTTTATAATGACGTATTAAAACCTCATCAAAAAAACAGAATTGACTTAATAATGGGTAAAGTTGTAGATATTCATGGGATAGGATATAACTTAAATCAATCAAAAATTGCAATTGGTTCTGGGGGGTTATTTGGTAAGGGATTTTTGAAAGGGACACAAACAAAATTTAATTTTGTCCCTGAACAAAGTACTGATTTTATTTTCTGTACAATAGGTGAAGAATGGGGATTTATTGGTTCATTTTTTACAATTTTTATATTTATTTTATTTCTTATCAAAATAATTACAATGGCAGAAAGACAAAGGTCTACTTTTAGTAGAATTTATGGATATGGAATATTCTGTGTATTTTTTTCTCATTATTTTATAAATATAGGAATGTCAATTGGTATTGTCCCTACAATTGGTATTCCTCTTCCATTTTTTAGCTATGGAGGGTCATCTTTTTGGAGTTTTAGTATTTTACTATTTATCTTTATAAAACTAGACTCATATAGAATGGATATTTTAAGATAAAACTTATATTTATAAAATGGAAATAACAATAAAATACTTTGGGAGTAATTGGAAAGCAAATTTAACAGAACCAATTGATATTTCGATTCCATTAAATGATAACAAACCTTTAATAAATGCTTGGGGGGCTGAAAAACCTGAGATTAAACCTGTAGAAAGAAAAAATTGGATTGGATCTGTAAAATCAGGAAGTAGTGTTAATTTCAATAATATTTTTTTTAATCCCCATAGTCACGTTACACATACAGAATGTGTTGGTCATATCAGTGTAAAGAAAAAAAGTGTAAACCAATTACTCAAAAAATTTGTATTTTTTTCAAATGTGATTTCAATCCGTCCAAAGATCAGTCAAAATGGAGATAAAGTCATAACCCTAGATCAAGTGAGTAAGAAATTTGTTGCACCGTACAATGAGGCCATAATAATAAGAACTTTACCTAATACAAATAAAAAACTTGATTTTGATTACACAAATACAAATCCAACTTATATGGACTACCATTGTGCAAAATGGCTCAGTGAAATAGGTGTTAAACATATATTAATTGATGTTCCATCAATTGACAAGGAAAAAGATGATGGAAATCTTTCTGCCCATAAAGCTTATTGGAATTATCCAAAAAATCCAAAACTAGACTTTTTCATAACAGAATTCATTTATGTACCAAACACTGTTAATGATGGAATTTATTTATTATTTTTAAATTTTGCTCCTATAGAAAACGATGCGTCTCCTAGTAGACCTATTATTTTTAAACTAAAAAAATTATGATAAAAATAGCTTCTGAAATATTTTATTGTCATAGTATTGTTAAATATCAAAGGTTTAAAAGTCACGAGGTAAAAGTTGGACATATAGGTATTGGAGGAAACAATCCAATTAGAATCCAATCAATGACTACCACTGATACACTAAATACGTCTGAAACAGTTAATCAATGTATTGGGCTTATAAAAGCTGGATGTGAAATTATTAGAATCACAGCACCTAGTAGAAAAGAGTCTGAAAATTTATTTAATATTAAAAATAAACTTATTCAACTTGGATATAATACCCCACTTGTCGCAGATATTCATTTTACTCCAAATGCAGCTGAAATTGCCGCATCTATTGTAGAAAAAGTAAGAATTAATCCTGGGAATTACGCAGATAAAAAAAAATTTAAAAAAATAGATTATTCTACAAAAAGTTATGATGAAGAATTAAAAAGAATTAATGAAAGATTTTTACCATTATTAAAAATTTGTAAAAAAAATAAAACTGCTATTAGAATTGGAACGAACCATGGATCTTTATCTGATAGGATATTAAGTAAATATGGTGATACGCCCCGAGGAATGGTAGAGTCTGCAATGGAGTTTCTTAGAATTTGCAAAAAAAATAGTTTTAAAAATGTTATAATTTCTATGAAAGCAAGCAATACTATTGTTATGGTTAATGCATACAGATTATTAATCAATCAAATGAATATTGAAAGTATGACATATCCACTTCACTTAGGGGTTACTGAAGCTGGTGATGGTTTGGATGGAAGGATTAAGTCTGCGGTTGGAATTGGAGCCTTATTAGAAGATGGAATCGGAGATACAATCAGAGTCTCATTAACAGAAGAACCTATTTATGAAATTCCTGTAGCAAAAAAATTAGCTCAGAGATATTTTAATAGAGATAAACATGATAAAATAAAAAAACTAAATAATAACCCAATAAATCCATTTCAATATTTTAGAAGACAATCAAATGAAATTTTAAATGTTGGAGGTAAAAATGTTCCAATTATAATTTCTAACCTATCCAATATTAAAAAAATTTCAAGACTTAGTCTAAAAGAAATCGGATATACTTATTCATCCCTACTAGATAAATGGAATATTTCAGATTTTGCAGCTGATTTTGTTTTTTGTGGAGATAATTTTATTGATTTTGATTTTCCTGGAACTTTAAAACTAATTTATAATTATACTTTTTGGAAAAAAATAAATCAAAAAAACACTTTCCCTATATTTAAATCTTTCAATGATCTTAAAGAATTTAAAAATAAAAATATTTTAAAATTTCTGTCGATAAATGCAAATAATCTAGATATTTTAAGATTTTCAGAGATCAAAAAAGACTCAAATTTGGTTTTAATTATAGAAACTAATAATTCTCATGGTTTAGCTGAACAAAGAAGATTTTTTATTGAAATGATGAATAAAGAATTCAGACACCCAATTATAATTAAACGTAAATATAATGAAAGTCAAATAGAAAAACTTCATTTATTCAGTGCTACTGACATTGGGGGATTATTAATTGATGGTCTTGGTGATGGAATTTTCATTGAAAATAATAATTTTAATAATAAACAAATTATCAAATTATCATTTAATATTCTTCAAGCTACAAGAACAAGAATTTCTAAAACTGAATATATATCGTGTCCAAGTTGTGGCAGGGCTTTATTTGATTTGCAAGAAACAACTTCAAAAATTAGATCAAAGACAAATCATTTAAAAGGAATTAAGATTGGAATAATGGGTTGCATAGTAAATGGTCCAGGAGAAATGGCAGACGCAGATTATGGATATGTTGGTACTGGTCATAACAAAATTACTTTATATAAAGAACAAAAAATTATGAAAAGAAATATACCAAGTAATAAAGCTGTTGATGAATTGATCAATTTAATTAAAGAAAATGGAGATTGGAAAGATAATATATTATAATTAAAAAAGAATGCAAATTAAAAGATGTAGTTGGGTTACTGAAAGTGAAATATATAAAAATTATCATGACAATGATTGGGGAAATCCGATATTTGATGACAACAAACTTTTTGAATATCTTAGTTTAGAAATTTTTCAAGCTGGACTTAGTTGGCTCACGATTTTAAAGAAAAAAAAAGGATTTTTAATGCATTTGATAATTTTAATATTCAAAAAGTTTCCAGTTATTCAAAAAGAGAAATCAATATTTTATTAAAGAATGATAATATTATTAGGCATAAGCAAAAAATTAATTCCGTAATAAATAATGCAAAAAAAATTATTGATATACAAAATAAATATATTTCATTTGAAAAATTTATTTGGTCATTTTCAGATTTTAAAACAATAAAGTCAAATAAAAAAACTCAATTTTATATATCAAATAAACTTTTATTAAAAATGAAAAAATTAGGATTTAAATTTATTGGAGAAAAAATTATATTTTCCTTTTTAGAATCTTCTGGAGTTTTTAATAACCATTCAAAATACTGCTTTAAAAACTTGAAAAAATGAAAAAAAAATATTTATTAATAATTATTTTAGTTTCTAACTTAAATTGTAACATAAACAATAAACTAATGGATAATCATAGTTTCTCAAGACCAGATCAAATATTCACCAAACATCTTGATTTAGATATTGAAGTTGACTTTTTTAATAAAAAAATATTTGGTGAAGCAAAGTATAAACTTGAAAAATTAAAATCTGTAAACCATATAATATTGGATATCTATAATTTGAAAATTTTGAAAATTGAAAGTAATGGAACTAAATGCTCATATTCACTAGGTAAACATGATTCTATTTTTGGACAATCATTAAAAATTAATCTTGAGAAACATTATGATGAAATTTCTATCTTCTATGAAACAATTAAAGGAGCTAAAGCTCTACAATGGTTAGATCCAATCAAACAGCTGGAAAAAAAAATCCATTTTTATTCACTCAATCACAAGCAATTCTCGCTAGAACGTGGATTCCGTGTCAAGATTCTCCTGGTGTACGCTTCACGTATAATGCTAAGGTGAAGGTCCCAAAAAATTTACTACCCGTAATGAGTGCTGTTAATCCATTTGAAAAAAATGACATTGGGATTTATAATTTTACCATGACGCAGCCAATTCCTGCTTATTTAATGGCTTTATCTGTTGGTGATTTGCAATTTAAGAAGCTTGGTAAACATACAGGAATATATGCAGAACCTAGTATGCTTCTAAAAGCAAGTTTTGAATTTGAAAATACTGAGAAAATGCTAAAATTAGCAGAAGATATGTTTGGTAAATATTTATGGGATAGATTCGATTTGCTTGTTTTACCACCTAGCTTCCCATTTGGAGGAATGGAAAATCCAAAATTAACATTTGTAACTCCTACTATTTTATCGGGGGATAGATCATTAACATCGCTAATTGCGCACGAGTTAGCTCATTCATGGTCAGGAAATCTTGTAACAAATAAAACATGGGACGATTTTTGGCTAAATGAAGGTTTTACAGTTTATCTTGAACGGAGAATAATTGAGAGATTAAAGGGAAGAGATTACTCAGATATGCTGACTTTATTGGGTAAACAAGATCTTGAACATACTGTTTCAGAAATTGGTAAAGACCATGAAAATACACATTTAAAATTAAACTTAGTAAAACAAGATCCAGACAATGGATTAACAGATATTGCTTATGAAAAAGGCTTTTTCTTTTTAAAGTTGCTTGAAGAAAAATTTGGAAGAAAGCAATTTGACCTTTTTTTAAATAAATATTTTAATGAATACAAATTTAAAGCAATTGATACTGAAGAATTTGTAGAATATTTAACTAATAATTTAATTAAAGATGGAGATATAGCTATTAATGAAATTCAAATTGATAAATGGATATATGGTCCTGGTATTCCTGATAACTGTCCACAAGTTAAATCCTCTAAGTTTAATAAGGTCATCCAAATTGTTGATCAATTTAACAATGGATTTAAAATAGAAAAAATTAAATCAAATAATTGGTCTTCACATGAATGGTTATATTTTTTAAGAAATTTACCTCCCAATATCTCATATGATCAAGTTAAAAATTTAGATGATATGTTTAATTTTACAGATAGTGGTAATTCTGAGATTTTAAATATTTGGTTTCAAATTGCAATTAAAACAAATTATAAAAAAGCAGATAAAGCAATGGAAAAATTTCTAGTAAATGTAGGAAGAAGAAAATTTTTAGAACCTATTTATTCTGAATTGATGAAATATAAACCTAATAAAGCTAAATCAATTTATAAAAAGGCAAGGATGAATTACCATTCTGTATCTAAAAGCACAATTGATAAAATTGTATTTTAATTTTTTATGAAAAAAAAAAAATATTAATTATTTTGATATTTATCTTAGGATTGAACCTTCAAAGTAATGCACAAAGTGGTAAAACTATTTATGGATCAGTTTTAGATGACGAAACAAATGAAAAATTAATATTTTCCTCTATAAGTATAAAAAATACTTTAATTGGAACTGTTAGTAATAGGTTTGGTGATTATAATTTTTATATTCCAAAACAATATTTCAATGATACATTAATTATTAACTATATTGGTTACAATGATAAAGAAATTTTAATAGATACAATTAATTTATTTAGCAATATATTACTATCAAAAAAAGTTGAAACATTAGATGAAATTGTACTTACTCCAATTAGTCCTGAATTTTACATAAAAAAGGCAGTAATTAAAATTCCTGACAACTATCCAAATAATTCTTATATCTCAAATTCTTATTTCAGTAACTATACTAAAATAAATAATAAAGAAATATCTTTTCACGAAATGTTTTTCAAAACTCATCATCATCCAGTCAAGGACTCTCTTTCTCATATGCTACAATTATACAAAAAAAATCAAATTGACGAAGATTATTATGATTCAATTAAAAATGAAATTCCAGATGTCGAAAGGCAATTTTTGACCCCAGATTTTATTCTTGAACTAGGAAAAATAAGCTCAAAAGAAATCTATTTAGATAGTTTAAAATTTAAACAAATTTTTTATAAAAGTAATGACAAATTTAATATTAACAATTATAGGTACATAAATTTTGTAACTACCAAAAAAATAAATAATCTAATTTTAAATGGAGAAATAATTATTGAAAAAAACTCAGATGCTATTGTTGGAATAAATTATGAAGGGAATATTATAATTCCTTTAAAGATTAAACCCATATTATTCTTATCAGGATATAAGGTATCTGATCCTAAAATTCTTTTAAAAAAAGGCTATAGAATGTTGAATAATAAGTGGTATGTTAGTTTCATTGAGGTAAATTTAAACCTAACTGTCGAAAGAAAACATTTTTTTAAAGAAAATAAGATATATAATTGTGAGTTCTATCAAGTTTTTAATGTAAATAATTTGCAGGTTGAAAATATAGAAACAATTGATAAAAACAAAAAGTTTAACATTAATAAAGAAATTGATCTACAGATTTTTAATGATGCAAATTTAACCTGGGAAGAAGTGAATTCATTAAAAAATTAGTTTACTTATAAAAATTCATTTCATCAATATAATTCCAAACCTCATCTGGCAGATAAGCTCTGAAATCAATCTTACTTTTAATATTACTTCTAATCATACTAGAAGATATTTCAATAATTGGAGCATCAATTAATTTTATATTTTTATGGTCTTCTAAGATGGAACGTTTACAATTTAACCTAGGATAAACAAAAATATTATGATTTTTTATAATTATTTCATAGTTCTTCCATTTTTTAAAGTTTGACAAATTGTCTTTTCCCATAAGTAATGAAAATTCATATTCTGGAAATTTTTCTTTTATATACTCCAAAGTATTAATTGTATATGAGGGAATAGGTAGTGAAAACTCAATATTTGAAGCCTTAAAAAAGCTGAAATTTTTTATTGCTATGTTTACTAAATTTAACCTTGAGTAATTATCAAGCAAATTAATTTTCTTTTTAAAAGGATTCAAAGGAGAAACTACAAACCATATTTGATCTAAATGAGAATTATTATATATATGACTGGCAATGATTAAATGTCCAACATGAATTGGATTAAATGAACCAAAATATAATCCTATTTTTTTTTTAATCATTTAAAAAATTATTTACAATTTCTAATGCATTTTTTTTTGATAAATTTAAATCATCATTATGTAATATTATATCAAAATTTTTTTCATAATTAATTTCCTCATTGATTTTTGAAACTCGTTTATCAATATCAAAATTATTCTCAGTACTTCTTTGAATTAATCTTTTTTTTAATTCATTTTTTGAAGAAACTTTAACAAAAATTGAAAGAGCATTGGAACCAAAATTATTTTTTAAATTAATAGCTCCTTTGACATCTATATCAAAAATAATATTATTATTCCTATTCCATATTCTTGTAATTTCACTTTTTAATGTCCCATAAAAATTATTTTTATAAACTTCTTGCCACTCAATAAATTCATTTATAAAAATTTTATTTTTAAATTCTTGCTCATTAATAAAATAATAGTCTTTACCATGTATTTCTCCCTTTCTGGGGCTTCTAGTACAAGCAGATATTGAAAGCTCAAGATTTGATATTTTACTCATTACATAGTTTACTAAAGTTGTCTTTCCTGATGCTGAGGGAGCTGAAAAAATTATTAGTTTGTTTTTTTTTGTCATAGTATATTGTATATCTGTTCTTTTATTTTTTCAATATCATCTTTTATTTGGATAACGGACATTTGAATATCAAAATAATTTGATTTTACTCCCATAGTATTAATTTCTCTGAACATTTCCTGTAATATAAAACCTAACTTTTTCCCATTAGGATAATCGTTATTTACAGTAGATATAAAGTGTTCACAATGACCTTTTAATCTGTCTAGTTCCTCGGAAATATCATATTTTTCCATATAATACAGTATTTCTTGTTCGAATCTAACTTCATCATAACTTCCTAAATTAGAAAGTTCTTTAACTTTTAGTAATAAATTATTTCTTTTTTTATTATTTCTGTCTAATAATTTTTTATTTATTTTTTCTACCTCTTTTGAAATAGATTTTAGATAATTTTTTATTACATTTTCAATTATTTCTCCTTCTATTTTTCTAAATTCTATTGATTTTTTAATTGCGTTGCTAACAGCCCACATAATATCCTTCCATTCATCTTCTTCACAAATTTCATTAACATTTTTTAAAATACCAGGTAATTGTAATATGATTTTTAAATATTCAATATTTTTTTTTGATAATTTATCAAACCTTGAAAAAGACTTAAAATAATTTTCTACTTTTTCTTCATCTATAAAACTATTATCATCATCCCGTGA